>ERZ773107.1861-NODE-1861-length-17384-cov-16.117029_pt1 | contig 17384 bp, 16 predicted proteins | sample MGYA00580571_ERZ773107 | MGnify/ENA primary metagenome ERZ773107 (study PRJEB29015, sample SAMEA2737843) | human gut metagenome | biome: human gut; feature: human-associated habitat; material: faeces | place: China | collected 2012 ... | reverse complement strand
GCCACAGAGGACGGCAGTGTCGGCACAAAGGGCAATGTCATCGATGCGATAAAGGAGAATGCTCTTGAGGCAGACGTGATTTATGCATGTGGACCTATGCCTATGCTTCGTGCACTCAAGGCTTACGCTGCAGAGCATGATATGGACTGCTTTATATCAATGGAGGAGCGCATGGCATGTGGAATCGGTGCATGCCTTGCGTGCGTATGCAAAACAAAGGACAAGGATGCCCACAGCAATGTAAACAACAAGCGTATATGCAAAGAGGGACCTGTTTTTGATGCGAAGGAGGTGGAGCTGTAATGAGTAATATGTCAGTAAATGTGGCCGGTGTTGAGTGGAAAAATCCTGTTACAGTTGCATCCGGCACATTCGGCTCCGGTGCAGAGTACAGCGAGTTTGTTGATTTAAACAGACTTGGTGCAGTCACTACAAAGGGTGTTGCGAATAAGCCGTGGGAGGGAAATCCTACACCGAGAGTAGCAGAGGTGTACGGCGGCATGCTCAATGCAGTCGGACTTCAAAATCCCGGCATCGAGCTTTTCTGCAAGAGGGATATTCCTTTTTTAAAGCAGTTTGATACAAGGATTGTGGTAAATGTCTGCGGTCATTCGCTTGACGAGTATCTTGATGTGGTAAAGCGTCTTGCGGATGAGCCTATTGATATGATGGAAATAAATATCTCATGCCCTAATGTTAAGGAGGGCGGAATTGCCTTCGGAACAGATCCAAAGGGTGTTGAGACAATCACAAGCGAGATAAAAAAATATGCAAAGCAGCCTGTTATCATGAAGCTTTCTCCAAATGTCACAAGCATTGCAGAGATAGCAAGGGCAGCAGAGGCCGGTGGAGCTGATGCGGTTTCGCTCATCAATACCATTACAGGCATGAAGATTGATATAAACAGAAGAAGCTTTGTGTTAGCAAACAAGACAGGCGGCATGAGCGGTCCGGCTGTGCATCCGGTTGCAGTGCGCATGGTTTACGAGACAGCGCATGCAGTCAATATTCCGATTATCGGAATGGGTGGTATCACAAATGCTGCCGATGCTATAGAGATGATACTTGCCGGAGCTACGGCTGTTTCAGTCGGCACAGCAAACTTTGTAAATCCAAAGACCACAGAGCAGATAGTGGATGGCATCGCAGAGTATATGGACAGGTATGGAGTAAAGGATATTTCAGAGCTTGTCGGCGCGGTTGACAGATAGAGCATAATGGATAGACGGAGGATAAAATAATGATTCTGGCAGCAGAATACGTGCCTTCTATGTATGCCACAGTCTGGGCGCTTGTTCCACCTGTTGTGGCTATAGTTCTGGCACTTATCACAAAAGAGGTCTACAGCTCATTATTCGTTGGAATAGTGATTGGCGGACTGTTTTATGGAAATGCATTTCAGCCGGGTTTTTCGGCTGAGAGATCAGTGCTTCACATATTCGAGGACGGACTTGTTGGAGTGCTATCGGATTCGTACAATGTGGGAATACTGATATTTTTGGTCGTGCTCGGTGTCATGGTGAGCATGATGAACAAGGCAGGCGGCTCGGCGGCCTTTGGAGAATGGGCAAGTGAGCACATAAAGACAAGGATTGGTGCCCAGCTTTCAGCTATAATGCTTGGAGTGCTCATATTTATAGATGATTACTTCAACTGTTTGACAGTAGGAAGCGTGATGCGTCCTGTCACCGACAAGCATCAGGTTTCCAGAGCAAAGCTTGCATATCTGATAGATGCCACAGCAGCGCCTGTATGCATCATCGCACCTATATCATCGTGGGCAGCTGCAGTCACAGGTTTTGTAAAGGGAGAGGATGGCTTTTCTATCTTCATAAAGGCCATTCCATACAATTATTATGCACTCTTTACCATTATCGCTATGGTGACACTTGTTGTTTTACAGGTAGATTTCGGTCCGATGGCAAAGCATGAAGCCAATGCCCAAAAAGGTGATTTGTTTACCACAGGAGACAGGCCGTATGCGGAGGTAAAGCAGGATGTTATAAAGGGCAAGGGAAAGGTTATAGACCTTGTATTTCCTATTCTTGTGCTCATAATATGCTGCATCATAGGAATGATATACACAGGAGGCTTTTTTGACGGAACAGGCTTTGTTGATGCATTTGCAGGCAGCGATGCGTCAATCGGTCTCATGCTTGGAAGCTTCTTTGCGTTGATAATCACCATATGCTTTTACTCAATCAGAAGGGTACTAAGCTTTACGGATTGCTGTAATTCAATTCCTGAGGGCTTTAAGGCAATGGTACCTGCAATACTTATACTGACCTTTGCATGGACACTAAAGACCATGACAGAGAGCCTTGGCGCCAAGGAATTTGTCGCAGGCCTAGTGGGAGGAGTATCGGGACCACTGCTTGGACTGTTCCCGGCAATCATATTCCTGGTGGGAGCCTTCCTTGCCTTTGCAACAGGAACCTCATGGGGCACCTTCGGTATACTCATACCGATAGTAGTAAATATCTTCTCGGGCACAAACCATACGATGATGATTATCTCAATCTCAGCGTGTATGGCAGGTGCAGTATGCGGAGACCACTGCTCACCGATATCCGATACCACCATCATGGCATCGGCAGGAGCTCAGTGCAATCACATGAATCATGTATCCACACAGCTTCCGTACGCTGTGCTTGTGGCTGGCATATCATGCCTGACCTACATCATAGCAGGCTTTGTCAGAAATCCGGTAGTACCGTTTATAATAGGAGTGCTTATCCTGATTGGAACCTTTGTCGGAATCAAGTATATCACGAGAACCGATAAAGCAAATGAACAGGCAGAGTAGCCAAAATGAGTTCTATTTTTCACAGACCTTGTGTCTGCGAATGATAGAACTCTTTTTTTATAGTAAATTCTATACCGGACGGACGACTGCGCAGCATGGGAAGACACGCCGATAGTGCACGGTCGATTTTTGACGAGCCGTGTATGAGTTATATGCGCCACAGACAAAAGGTGGCACGGAAAATACTCGTTCAAGCAACACAGCATAGAGAATGTTATAAAGGTAAAAAGCGCGTTTGATTTTCCGTGCCTTATAAACTCTGTCTGTGGCAGCATTTACTCATACTAGGCGAGGAAATATGAGACCGTGCACTATCGGCGTGTCTTCCCATGCTGCGCAGTCGTCTATCTGCTATCAATAAAATTTATAGCCCGCTAACAAATATTAATAACCCTAATTACATTTACAAAAATATCAATTAGTGGTAACATATCAATAACTTAGAAATCATATTTGAATGGTAGGAAATCCCGGCCATACAAACTAGACACAAACTAAGCACAAACTCATAACAAACTCAAAACAGACATTAACAAAAAAGAGGTAATATCAATGGCAAAAATTGCAAAGCAGCTCACTGAGCTGATAGGTCACACTCCGCTTCTGGAGCTGACCAATTATGAAAAAGCCCTTGGGCTTGAAGCAAAAATCATAGCAAAGCTGGAGTATTTCAATCCACTCGGAAGTGTAAAGGACAGGGTGGCGGCAGCTATGATAGAACAGGGCATAAAGGATGGAAAGATAAATCAGGACACAATAATCATAGAGCCGACAAGTGGCAATACCGGAATCGGACTTGCATTTGTGGCAGCCTCAAAGGGACTTCACCTGATACTTATCATGCCTGATACCATGAGTGTTGAGAGAAGAAAAATCGTCACAGCGCTTGGCGCAGAGATAAAGCTCACACCGGGGCGTGAGGGCATGAAGGGTGCAATCGATGAGGCGCAGAGACTTAAAGAGCATTATGGCAATGCCTTTATTCCACAGCAGTTTGAGAATAAGGCCAATCCGGATATCCACAGAGCTACAACCGCCCAGGAAATCTGGGAGGATACAGATGGAAAGGTAGATATCTTTGTATCATCTGTCGGAACAGGTGGCACCTGTACAGGCACCGGGCTTGGATTAAGAGACCATAATCCTGATGTAAGGATAGTGGCTGTTGAACCAAAGAGCTCACCGGTACTCTCAGGCGGAAGACCGGGGCCTCACAAGATACAGGGAATCGGTGCAGGCTTTATTCCAAAGGTCATGCGCATGGATATAGTGGATGAGGTGATTCCGGTGGAGAATGAGGCCGCTTTTGACAAGGCAAGAGAGGTTGCAAAGAGCGACGGACTTCTCGTTGGCATATCCTCAGGAGCAGCAATATATGCGGCAACAGAGCTTGCAAAAAGACCTGAGAACAAGGGAAAGAATATCGTGGTGCTGCTTCCGGATACAGGAGAAAGATACCTGTCCACACCGCTTTTTACAGTAAACTAATGGCATATAAACTGACGGCATAAGCTTGCTTTGCCGGAAACTGTAACATGAAAAATGAGAAACATACATGAGAAACATACAAAAATATACGGCAGCCCTGCTGCCTGCAGTGATGATTCTGTCACTTCTTCTGACAGGCTGCTCAGGCAGGAAGGATGACGGCACAGTCACCATAACCAATGTGTCGTATGATCCGACACGAGAGTTTTACGAGAAATACAACAAAATATTCGAGTCTTACTATGAGAGCGAGCACGGCAAAAAGATAAATGTGATTCAGTCACATGGCGGCTCGGGAGCACAGGCACGCTCGGTTGTGGAGGGCTGTAATGCAGATGTTGTCACACTGGCACTTGAGCATGACATAGACCTGATACAAAATACCGGCTTAATTGATAAGGGTTGGATTGATGAATTTCCAAAAAGCTCTGCACCGTACACATCAACCATCGTTTTTCTTGTAAGAAAGGGCAATCCAAAGCATATAAGCGACTGGAATGACCTGGTGAAAAAGAATGTGGATGTGATTACACCGGATCCAAAGAGCAGTGGTGGAGCCTGCTGGAATTTTCTTGCAGCGCTAAGCTATGCGAAGACAAATTATGACAGCCTAAAGGAACAGAAATCGTTTATGAAGAAGCTGTATGAAAATGTCACAATTATGGATTCGGGTGCGAGAGGCTCAACAACCACATTTGTGGAAAACGGTCAGGGAGATGTGCTCATAGCGTGGGAAAACGAGGCACTTACGACCATGGATTCATATCCGGGCAAGTATGAGATAGTGAATCCGTCCGTCAGCATCTTAGCACAGCCCTCTGTTGCTATTGTGGATGACAATGCAAAGAGCAACGGAACACAAGAGGTAAGCAAAGAATACCTACAGTATCTCTACAGTGATGAGGCACAGCAGCTGATTGGCGAAAGCGGCTACAGACCAACCAATCAGGATATATTAAACCGGTTTTCCGACAAGTTTGATTTAAATATCAGGCTTTGGAGCATAGAGGATTACGGCGGATGGAATGAAGCCTACAAGACATATTTCGATGATGGAGCAATGTTCGATGAAATATACGGCAACTGATAAAACAGCAAAAGAGAAAACTAAATCAAAGAACATAAAGACCAGAGTCATACCGGGCTACAATCTTTCGCTTGGAATAGTGGTCACGATGCTTTCAGTCATCGTTCTCATTCCGTTGGCATCAGTGCTTGTGTATTCGCTAAAGATATCGCCGGGCGATTTCGTGGCACTTATCATGAAGGAGAATGTGAGGAATGCCTTTATCACAAGCATCACCTCATCATTTATCGCAGCAATCGTAAATGTGGTATTTGGACTCATCGTGGCATGGACGCTTGTAAAGTACGATTTTCCCGGAAAATGGCTGCTTGACGGACTTATAGAGCTTCCGTTTGCACTGCCGACAGCGGTTGCGGGCATCACGCTCTCAAAGCTGTACTCAGGCACAGGCTTTTTTGGTAAGGGCCTTGGCAAGCTTGGAATAGATGTGTCTTACACACAGGCAGGAATAGTTGTGGCACTTGTTTTTGTAGGCATTCCCTTCGTAATAAGAGCTGTACAGCCGGTGCTTGAAAAGATGGATAATACATATGAGGAGGCCGCTTATATGCTTGGCGCCACACCCTCTAAGACATTTTTTAAGGTAATACTTCCGGAGCTTCGCCCGGCACTCTTAACAGGCTTTGGTCTTGCCTTTGCCAGAGGCATAGGAGAGTACGGAAGCGTCATCTACATATCAGGCAACAGTGCAAGGCACAGGACGCAGGTGGTATCCTACGTCATCATGCAGAAGCTTAGCTATATAGATTATGCCAGCGCGACTGCCATAGCACTTGTGATGCTTGTCATATCATTTTTACTGCTGTTATTTGTAAACATAGTGCAGGTTAAACAGTCACAGCGCACTAATTTGTTGTAGAAGGCTGCATATAAATCAAATGCGATGCACACAAACAGGAAAGGAGCACAATGCGATGACCGAACAGGTAAAGCTTGAAAGAAGAAAAAAGATCACAAAGATAATACTCGTCACTGTCACGGTGCTCTTCATATTTGTCATGCTTGTAGTCCCGCTTTTTTCTGTGATGGCAAGTGCTTTAAAGGAGGGGCTTGGATTCTATCTGAAAGCTATCTCCACAAGCTACGTGCTGTCAGCACTCAAGGTGACTTTGATAGCAACAGTTTTTGCGGTAGTTATCAACACCTTCTTTGGAATATGGACAGCGTGGCTGTTGACCAGGTTTTCGTTTAAAGGAAAGCAGGTGCTTGCAACACTTATTGATATACCGTTTTCAATTTCTCCGGTCATCGTAGGACTTGCGTATCTTATGACCTTCGGACGGCTTGGGTGGTTTTATCCGGTTATCAGATGGTTCAATGAGATATTCGGCACGAATGTGAGAATCACCTTTGCAATACCGGGAGTTGTGCTTGCCACGATATTTGTCACGTTTCCGTATGTGTCAAGGGAAATTATACCGGTGCTCAATGCAGAGGGAAAGGATGAGGAAGAAGCCGCAGCGCTGATGGGAGCATCCGGCTTTACGATATTTCGGAAGATAACACTTCCGCAGATGAAGTGGAGCCTGATTTATGGAATCATACTCTGTACGGCGAGATCCCTCGGCGAGTTCGGTGCGGTAAATGCGCTCTCGAAGACAAGAGGCGAGACATTTACACTGCCGCTTGAGATTGATGCCTTGTATATGTCGGGCACAGACAGCTCGATAACATCGGCATTTGCTGTATCGTCGATACTGTTAATTATTGCATTAATCATTCTTTTTGCAAGAAATATAGTTGAGCATAAATTTAAGAAATTACACTGAGATTTATGGGAAATATGATTTACACTAATGAAATTTGTTACTGCTTACACACCGGTGTGGCAGACAGCTATAGAGTTGCTGTACTAAGAAAGCAGGAAGGAGATAACGTATATGTACGTTGAGATGAAAAATATATACAAAAAATACGGAGACTTCCTGGCATCCGATAATGTGAGCTTTGGAGTGGAAAAGGGAAAGCTTGTGGCGCTGCTTGGTCCGTCCGGCAGTGGCAAGACAACACTTCTTCGTATGATAGCAGGGCTTGAGACGCCAAATTCAGGTGACATATATATAGATGGAAAGCGAGTGAATGATATTCCGGCCTCGAAGAGAGGCATAGGCTTTGTGTTTCAGAACTATGCGCTGTTTAGATACATGACAATATACGACAATGTGGCATTTGGGCTGGATCTTCAGAAGATGCCGAAAAAGCTTATAAAGGAGCGTGTTACAAAGCTTCTTGAGATGACAGGCTTGTCGGGGCTTGAAAAGAGATATCCGAATCAGCTTTCCGGAGGACAACGTCAGAGAGTGGCATTTGCAAGGGCGCTGGCGCCGAATCCACAGGTGCTCTTACTGGATGAGCCATTTGCCGCGATAGATGCAAAGGTGCGAGGTGAGCTTCGTACATGGCTGAAGGAGCTGGTCGAAAAACTTGGGATCACAAGCATTTTCGTTACACATGATCAGGATGAGGCTGTTGAGGTGGCAGATGAAATCATTATTACAAACCACGGCACGATAGAGCAGATGGGTACACCTCTTGAGATATACAAGTCGCCTGATACGCCTTTTGTGGCGCAGTTTATAGGACACACCACAGTCGTTGAAAACTATGACAGGCTAAAGGGCTTTGACAGGATAGAAAATGCCGACAAGGCGGTAATCAGACCTGAGTTTATCAAGATATCAAAGAGCGGCAACTTAGACCGCTATCAGTCAGCGGCAGAGGAGGGCATCGTTACAGATGTGGTATTCAGAGGAAACAGGATGGATATCACAGTCAGCATAAACGGCATCGAGGTGGTCGGCGAGCGCTCACTTGAAAAGGACCTGATAGCAGTAGGCGAGAAAGTACATGTGCTGATTTACAGGCTGTATATATTTGATGAAGAGAAAACATACCTGATGGAAAACAGCGAGATGCAGGAGCAGGATGTATTCTACATTTAGATACAAGAATAGTCTAAAGCTTGTGATTGAAAGAGGAAGCAGAGGGAGATAAATGAAGATAGAAAACAAAAAAATCCTACACACGGACATCCTCATAATAGGAGGTGGCACGGCGGGCTGTTATGCAGCGCTCACCATCCGTGAGAAATCGGATTATTCGATTATAATTGCAGAGAAAGCGAACATAAAGCGAAGCGGATGCCTTGCAGCAGGTGTCAATGCGATAAATGCATACATAGTAAAGGGCAGAAAGCCTGAGGACTATGTAGACTACGCAAAAAAGGATGCTGACGGCATAGTAAGGGAAGACTTACTCATGACTATGTCCGAGGGTTTAAATCGTGTGACGGACAAGATGGAAAAGCTTGGACTTGTCATATTAAAGGATGAAAACGGTGAGTATGTAGCAAGAGGAAACCGAAATATCAAAATAAATGGCGAGAACATGAAGCCGATTTTGGCAGAAGCTGTATCAAAGCTTACGGACTGTACAGTGATAAACAGAATCAATATCACGGACTATATAGTTGAGAACAACACCATAAAGGGTGCATACGGATTTTCAATCGAGGATGCTACAGCCTATGAAATCAGGGCTAAAAAGGTGCTCTGTGCAACAGGCGGAGCGGCCGGTTTATACAGGCCAAACAATCCGGGATTTTCAAGGCACAAGATGTGGTATCCGCCATTTAATACAGGCGCCGGATATGCGATGGGCATAAGAAGCGGAGCAGAGATGACCACCTTTGAGATGAGATTTATCGCACTCAGATGCAAGGACACAATCGCACCGACAGGAACAATTGCACAGGGAGTCGGGGCAAAGCAGGTCAATTCACTTGGAGAGGTTTACGAGACAAAATACGGCCTTACCACATCAGAGCGTGTATACGGAACGGTCATGGAAAATCTCGAGGGAAGAGGTCCTTGCTACTTAAGGACAGAGGGCATTTCGCCACAGCAGGATGAGTCATTAAGAAAGGCATATCTCAACATGGCACCAAGCCAGACACTCAAGTGGGTGGAGGCAGGTAAGAATCCAAGTGAGCAGAATGTGGAGATAGAGGGCACCGAGCCGTATATCGTAGGTGGGCACACAGCGAGCGGCTACTGGGTAAATACCGAGCGTGAGACTACAATCCACGGACTCTATGCCGCAGGAGATGTGGCAGGAGGATGTCCACAGAAATACGTTACAGGAGCTATGGTAGAGGGCGAAATCGCTGCGATAGATATGGTTTCAAAGCTAGATGCAGATACCTCCGACGGAAGTCCTGACACATCGGCATTTGATGAGAAAAAGGCGCTTGAAGCAAAAGCTTCAGAGTACGACCATTTCCTCACTGAAAGGCCTCAGATGTTTACAACAGAGGCTATCGAGGAAGCCATGCAGAAGGTCATGGACAACTACGCAGGCGGTATTTCCACACATTATCAGTTCAACGGCAAGCAGCTTGCCCTGGCAAAGGAAAAGATAAATCATCTGATAGAGCTGACCGGTGATTTATATGCATCGGATATGCATGAGCTTATGTTCATATATGAGCTTAAGGAGAGGCTTACGGTATGTCTTTCGGTCATAGCACATCTTGGTGCGAGAAAGGAGACCAGATGGCACAGCTTTGCCGAGAATCTGGATTATCCCGACAAGAGTGATGATTGGATGAAATACGTTAATTCCAAATACGAAAACGGGCAGCTTCACATGATTTACAGAGAGCTTGTCGGAAGGGAGGCGCGTTATGAGCATAATGATTGATAAAGCAAAGTGTAAGGGCTGTGGCATGTGTACAAGTGTATGCCCGGGAAGCCTGATATATCAGGATTCAGAGAAAAAAGCCTTTATCAAATATCCTAAGGATTGCTGGGGTTGTGCCTCATGCATCAAGGAATGTCATTTTGGCGCTATTGCTCTTTATCTTGGAGCAGACATAGGAGGCATGGGCAGTCTCATGACAGTAAAAAGCACACCGGACACGCTGACCTGGGACATCAAAAAGCGCGATGGAAGCAAGGAAGAGATTCTTATCAACAAGAAGGAATCCAATAAATATTAAAGAAAAGGATGGTAACAGACATGGGTGAATTATCACATCTTGACGAACTCGAAGCAGAGGCAATATACATAATACGAGAAGTAGCCGCAGAATGCGAGAAGCCGGTTATGTTGTACTCAATTGGAAAGGACAGCTCGGTAATGCTTCATCTTGCAATGAAGGCATTTTATCCGGAGAAGCCGCCATTTCCGTTTTTACATGTAAATACAACCTGGAAATTCCGTGAGATGATAGAATTCAGAGATCGTATCGCTAAGGAAAAAGGCATTGAGATGCTTGAATATATAAATCAGGATGGCGTAAAGCAGGGCATCAATCCATTTGACCACGGCTCAGCATACACAGATATCATGAAGACACAGGCGCTCAAGCAGGCGCTCGACAAATACGGCTTTACGGCAGCGTTTGGCGGCGGCCGAAGAGACGAGGAGAAATCAAGAGCCAAGGAGCGAATCTTCTCCTTCAGAAATGAAAACCACGCATGGGATCCAAAGAACCAGCGCCCGGAGATGTGGAAGCTCTACAACTCAAGAATCAAAAAGGGCCAGGAGGTGCGAGTTTTCCCACTGTCAAACTGGACAGAGAAGGATATCTGGCAGTATATAAAGAGAGAGAATATTGAGATTCCTTCGCTTTACTTTGCAAAGGAAAGACCTGTTGTATACAGAGACGGCAACATCATCATGGTAGATGACGACAGAATGAAGCTTCGTCCGGGAGAGAAAATCCAGATGAAGAGTGTACGTTTCAGAACTCTCGGCTGCTATCCACTGACAGGGGGTGTGGAGTCGACAGCGGATACACTTGATGAGATTATTGATGAGACACTCAGTGCTGTTTCCTCAGAGAGAACCACCCGTGTCATAGACAACGAGGCGGCAGGCAGCATGGAAAGAAGAAAGAGGGAGGGATATTTCTAAAATGAGCGGATTACTTAAATTTATTACATGCGGAAGCGTGGACGACGGAAAATCAACTCTGATCGGACATATATTATACGATTCAAAGCTGCTCTATGCAGATCAGGAAAAGGCATTGGAGCTTGACAGTAAGGTCGGAAGCCGTGGCGGCGCCATCGACTACTCACTCCTCCTCGACGGACTGATGGCAGAGAGAGAGCAGGGAATCACAATCGATGTGGCTTATCGTTACTTCACAACAGATAAGAGAAGCTTTATCGTGGCAGATACACCGGGCCATGAGGAGTACACAAGAAACATGACTGTAGGTGCATCCTTTGCAGACCTTGCGGTAATTCTAATAGATGCAAAGCAGGGCGTATTGGTTCAGACAAGAAGACATGCAAGAATCTGCGCACTCATGGGAATCAACTACTTTGTATTTGCTGTAAACAAGATGGATCTTGTAGGCTACGACGAGAAGCGTTTCGATGAAATCACAAAGCAGATTATTGAGCTTACAAAGGAGCTTGAACTAAAAAATGTAGTAATCATTCCTGTTTCTGCAACAGAGGGTGACAATGTCACAACAAAGTCTGAGAATATCCCATGGTACAAGGGACCTGCTCTTTTATCATACCTTGAGGATGTTGACATAAAGGATGAGAACGAGGAAGAGGGCTTTTACATGCCTGTACAGAGAGTCTGCCGTCCTGACCACACCTTCCGTGGATTCCAGGGCCAGATAGAGGCCGGAGAGGTAAAGGTGGGCGATGAAATCACCACACTGCCAAGCAATGAGACGGCCCATGTAAAGAGCATCCATGTGGGTGATAAGCTAAGCGATAGCGCATTTACAGGCCAGCCGGTTACAATCCAGCTCGACAGAGAGGTGGACGTATCAAGAGGCTGCGTGCTCACAATCGGTTCAGGAGCAAAGGTTGCTTCATCTATCACAGCTACAATACTCTGGATGGATGACGATGAGCTCTTTAAGGGAAAGAATTTCTTCTTCAAGCTTGGTACAAAGTCAATACCGGGCATCGTAACAGAGATAGAGCATACCATCGACGTAAACACAGGTGAGGAAAAGCCTGCCGACAAGCTTAAAAAGAACGAGATAGCAGTTGTAAAGATTGCATTCTCGGACAAGATAGTCTGCGATAAGTTCAAAAATCACAAGACACTCGGTGAGTTCATCTTAATCGACCGTGTGACGGATATGACATCTGCCTGTGGTGTGGTTGAAGAGGTACACACAGAGGAAAGCGGTCTCTACGAGGGCAGAGTAGACAGAAACGTAAGAGCTGCAATCAAGGGTCAGAAGGCAATCACCGCCGTATTCGTAGACGGAGTGGATGGTGTAAACCGCGGCTTTGTGGAGGATGTCGAGAAAGCCTTAAATATAGACGGACGCCATACTTATCTCTACGCACCAAAGGAGGGTGAGGACTTCGTAAATGTAGTCAAGCATCTGAGCCATGCCGGAATACTTGTACTTCTGCTCATCAGCCAAAAGCAGGAGAAGGTGCTTGAAGCCAACAAAGTTGAGTTCACAAAGGACTGGAACAAAAACGGCAGAGATGTGGACAAGGCTGCGGAGTTTATCAAAAAGCAGTCAGTATATGACGGCGTGATTGTAAACACAAGTGAGTATATCTGATAAAAATATATAAGCAGATGAACAGCATCCCAAATTCATTTAATATGAAGGGATGCTGTTTTTGTAACCAATTTCCACGTTGAAAAGCACGCCCCAATGTGGTAAAATTGACAAAGATAATTTAAAGAAAAACACACAGGAGGATTAACATACAATGGAAAGCTACAAGAGCGAATTTATAGACTTTATGGTGGAGAGTGACGTGCTGAAATTTGGTGATTTCACATTAAAGAGCGGCCGTAAATCACCATTTTTCATGAATGCGGGAGCATATGTGACAGGCTCACAGCTTAAGAGACTCGGAGAGTACTACGCAAAGGCAATCCATGCAAACTACGGAGATGACTTTGATGTATTATTCGGACCTGCATACAAGGGAATTCCGCTTGCAGTGGTAACAGCTATCGCATACCATGAGCTTTATGGAAAAGAGGTGCGCTACTGCTCAGACAGAAAAGAGGCAAAGGATCACGGTGCAGACAAGGGAGGCTTCCTTGGAAGCAAGCTTAAGGATGGCGACAGAGTAGTCATGATAGAGGATGTCACCACATCCGGCAAATCAATGGAGGAGACAGTTCCAAAGGTAAGAGAAGCTGCAAATGTTACAATCGTAGGCCTTATGGTGAGCCTTAACAGAATGGAAGTCGGACAGGGCGGCAAGGTGAGCGCGCTCGACGAAATTCATGAGAAGTACGGCTTTGAGGGCAGGGCAATCGTTACAATGGAAGAGGTCACAGAGTATCTCTACAACAGAGAGCATGATGGCAGAGTAGTCATTGATGACACAATCAAAGCAGCTATAGATGAGTACTATAAGCAGTACGGCTGCAAATAGGAGAATATAAATTGCTTGGCAGAAGAAAACGTAACAGGTATAAGTTTACGGAAAAGAAGCAATCTAAGAGGGGGATAGCTGCACTTGTTGTGGCTATCCTCATAGAGATTGTATATATAGTTTTTTTGAATGCGGCATTCAGAGGAGATGGCAATCTGTCTATGTACTATGGCAGTGCCGGTATACTGATGCTTGGCATATCTCTGGCAGATTTCGGGTTTGCCATCAGAAGCCTCTTTGATGAGGAATCATTCATGACATTTCCACGATTGGCAGTGTTTTTTGCACTTATAGCGGTGCTCAGCTGGGGTGGGACGTATGCTGTCGGCTTTATTATTTAGCACATATTATATCAATAGTGCGATAAAACTGTCATGAATATTTGAATTATAAAATAGAAAGATTATAGGGATATATGAGTTATAAAGAGATTTATGAGCTCTCCAATGAGCTTTACGCAGAGCGATTAGAGCTTGTGGAGGAGCGGATAGAGCAGATCATCAGAGAGCCTGCGATAGAGCCGGCTTTTGCAGATTATTTCACAAGTGTGGCAAAGTGCCTAAACACTATTAAAAACCATAGCGCAGATAAGAAATTTAACGATTTATTCTATTCACAGTTTGATAAAGAAAATTACGAGAAAAGCTATGCCAACCCGGCATACGCCGTAAAGGTGCTCGGAGATGAGTATGGTCAGCTTTTATCGGCTGTATATGCAAAAATTGCCGGAAGCATCACGCATATCTTTCAGGGAGATATAAAATATCTCTGCATTTATGCAGAGCTTATTGTAGAGCTATACAATTATTTTGAGAATGCCAATGAGCTGAGTCCTGATGAGATAAGGGGCTGTATATACTCGTTCATGCATGATTATGAGGAGATTTTTGCAGAGGATGACAACAGAGCACTCCTTGACCCGGCTTATGATTACTATACAGAGCTTGTAAATGAGGCAGATTTGTCAAATGATTATTATCTGTATTCCTACGGACTGTATGTCGGAGAGAATGAGCGCGCCGGCAGAGCGAATCTGGCTTCATTTTCAGATGAGGAGATACAGGCCATGGCAGATACCTATACGGAAGGATACCGCATTGGCTTTATTACCTGCAACAAGGATATCTCAAAGAAGTCGGTGGTTCAGGTGCTTTATCCGCTTGGCTTTGAGCGTATGATAAGAGCAGCATTAAAGAATTTTGAGAAAATGGGTATGAAGCCTGCCATGAGACCATTTTCCACATCGGTCAATAAGCAGTTTGACTATGACCACAAGGAGGATATGGCACTGTGGCTTGACAAGGCATATGTGGAGTATCGTCTTGAGTGCATGCACAATGCACTTGAGAGAATGAAGGATGTAGCATGTAAATGTGGAGGTCCTGCTGTCATAGAGATATTTGGCGAGGAGCCGTTTGCTCCGGTTTCAAAGAAGGAGGCTGCGCACTTTAACGATGAGCAGCAGAAGCTTGTAGTCCATATGACAAGCGTGCGCTCACAGTATATGAACAGCTATATCCACAGCGAGGACAGAAGCTTTACGATTATTGCCTATCCGTGTGCTGCAATCGGACCTGATTATAAGGAAATTTTTACGGAGACTGTAAAGATTAATACTCTTGATTATGCACTCTACAGAGATATGCAGCAGAAAATTATAGATGTGCTCGATACAGCAGACAGGGTGCATATCGTCGGAACAAACGGCAACAGGACAGATTTGTATGTCAAGATTCATGAGCTTAAGGAGCCTTCAAAGGAGACGGCTTTTGAAAACTGTGTGGCTGATGTAAATATCCCTGTCGGAGAGGTGTTTACTTCACCGGTGTTAGAGGGCACAAACGGCAAGCTGCATGTCAGTCAGGTATATCTCAATGAGCTTAATTTCCTTAATCTGGAAATCGACTTTAAGGATGGCATGATTGATAAATATACATGCACCAATTTTGAGGATGAGGAAGAAAACAAAAAGTATATATCAGACAATGTGCTTTTCCATCATGACACACTGCCTATGGGTGAGTTTGCCATAGGCACCAATACGACAGCCTACCGTATGGCGAGAGTATACGATATCGCAGCAAAGATGCCTATTCTCATAGCAGAGAAGACAGGACCGCACTTTGCAGTGGGTGATACCTGCTACACATACGATGAGGACAATATGACATACAACCCTGACGGAAAAGCAATCATTGCCAGGGACAATTCAGTTTCCATCCGCAGAAAAGAGGATATATCAAAGGCATATTTCAACTGCCACACGGATATCACAATACCATATGATGAGCTTGGAGCCATCACAGTTATTCGACACGATGGCTCAACATGTGATATAATAAGAGATGGCAGATTTGTGCTTGAGGGCGTAGAAGAGTTGAACAAACCGCTCGATACGCTTGATGCAGAAAGCAAATAATTGTTAGATGTATAAGGAGGATAAAATGGCAAAGGTTGGAATAGTTATGGGCAGCGACTCAGATTTAAAGGTGATGAGTAAGGCGGCAGATATGCTTGAAGAGCTCGGCATAGAGTATGAGCTCACCATCATCTCGGCACACCGTGAGCCGGATGAGCTTATTGAGTGGACAAGAGGCGCTGAGAATAGAGATGTAAAGGTAATAATAGCAGGAGCGGGAATGGCAGCAGCACTTCCGGGAATGTGTGCAGCGCTTTTTGCACTTCCTGTTATCGGAGTACCGCTTTCAGGAAAGAATCTGGATGGAATGGATGCAGTGTTCTCAATCATGCAGATGCCACCTGGAGTGCCTGTTGCCACAGTTGCAATTGACGGTGCGAAAAATGCAGCAATACTTGCAGCAAAGATACTCGCAGCAGGTGATGATGCAATCCTTGAGAAAATCAAAAAGTATACAGCAGATATGAAGGCTCAGGTTGTAGCAAAGGATGCGAAACTGAAACAGGTTGGATATAAGCAGTATCTTGCTGAGAAATAGATTGTATTGTCATCTATAGGAGGGTTTTTATGGGTATATTGCAAAAGGCAGACAGATGTATGGATGAGGCAGCAGCCTTATTTGGCGAGAATAAGCTTTTTTTGGCAGAGAATAAGGCACAGGAGACAGCCGGTCTTTATAAGAGCTGTGGCGCATATGAGCAGATGGCAAAGACTGTCAATTTTATGGGAGTCATATATGCATCTATTGGAGACTTAAGCATGTCAATTGACTGCTACCTAGAGGCTATGGATGTAGCTGTGGAGCAGGGCTCAACAGAGATAATCATGCTTGTAAACAATAATATAGGCTCACTCTATATGGAGCTTGGATTGTATGAAAAGGCTATCAGATATTTCAACGAAGCACTGGAGCTGTGCAAGCTACCGCTGCATGGAGAGAGGGATAGCTATTATCAGGAGCTTCTCATGCTTCATCTGAATCTGTGCATATCATACACGGGAATTAATGAGTTTGAAAAGGCAGAAAAGCATCTTTCTGACGCGATACTCTTTAATGAGATAGCTGGCAGTGATAAAAACAGATTTCTGATAGATATGTCACAGGCACATATGCTATGGAAGATGGGAAATGAGGATGAGGTCAGAGATCATGTGGAAGAGCTGGTTGAGGGTGCGATAAACAATATC
>ERZ773107.1852-NODE-1852-length-17460-cov-3.315714_pt1 | contig 17460 bp, 11 predicted proteins | sample MGYA00580571_ERZ773107 | MGnify/ENA primary metagenome ERZ773107 (study PRJEB29015, sample SAMEA2737843) | human gut metagenome | biome: human gut; feature: human-associated habitat; material: faeces | place: China | collected 2012 ... | reverse complement strand
CAGCAGATAGTAACATTTTGCTACGAGCTCGTAGCAAAATGTTACTATCTGCTGCTGCCATCCTGCTCGGAAGGAGTGCCAACCTCGGTGCTCACAGGTCTCAGACATGGCATCCTGCCAATCGTGACAAAAGGGAACGGATTAGATGAACTGCCGCAGTTCTGCAGATATTTTGAGGATTACCATATCGCGTCCGTGGAGGCAACCATCCAGAGAGCGGTAGAGGAGAGCGAAGAGCGGCTGATGGAGCAGGGCAGGGCTGCGATGGAGTATGCGGATGCGCATTTTACGCTGGAGGCGTTTACGGGACAGATGCGGACGGTGCTGGGGAAAATGTTTCAGAGTCCTGTGACGAATTCATGACAATAGAATGCATGCAGAGCGTGTATGCTATTGTCTGCTTGCAAATGTAGAGAACACAACACAGAAAAAAGAGAAAGGAACAGGAAAAAACAGTTCATGGTGACAGGAAAGACACAGTGGTGGAAAGAGAATCAAAGGTGGCTGGTCGGTTTGATTTTTCTTGCCGGATTTCTGCTAAGACTTGTATGTCTCGGACAGATACCGGCAGGAATTCATCAGGATGAGGCTTATTCAGGTTACGAAGCTTACTGTCTTTTACAGACCGGCGCAGATTCCCACGGTTATGTAAATCCGGTATACTTTATTTCATGGGGGCATGGCATGAATGTACTTTATGCATATCTGACCATTCCCTTTATTGCAGTTGGAGGACTGAATGTTATTACGATCCGTCTGCCACAGGCAATCATCGGATGTCTGACATTGCCGCTTTTCTATGGATTTTTAAAAAGAATTCATGGCAGGAAGCTGGCATTAACAGGTCTTTGTCTGCTCGCGTTCAATCCATGGCATCTGATGCTGAGCCGCTGGGGGCTCGAGGCAAACCTTGTTCCTTTTTTTCTGCTGCTTGGGCTGTACTTTCTGATGCGGGCACTCCAGGAGAAAGAGTGTTATTACATACCGGCATTTGTGGCATTCGGGCTGACGCTGTACTGCTATGCAATCATGTGGCTTGTGGTGCCGATCCTGCTGGTGCTCCTGCTGATTTATGCAATCTATTATAGAAAGGTTCGGTTCAGTCCTTATCTGATCCTGGGAGTCTGCCTGATGGGAATCATTGGCATGCCGCTGTTTCTTTTTTATCTCGTAAATAATGGCTATCTGCCGGAAATCCGGCTGCCATGGCTGTCAATCCCACAGATGGATTCTATCCGGGAGAGCGAGGTTTCCCTGGCCCATGTGAAAGAAAATCTGAAATATTTGTTGCATGTTCTGATTTTTCAGAGAGATGATATGCCGCATAATACGACTCCGGTCGGAATTTATTACTACTGTTCCATTCCGTTTTTGTTGCTCGGAGGAATCAAAGCCGTGTGCAGGTTTGTAAAAAATATCATAAAACGAAACTATGAAGGCAGTGATGTGCTGGTGCTTTGGGCGGTAACGGCAGGTATGGTCGGCTGCATGATCAGCAAAGTAAATGTCAACCGGATCAACTGTATCCATCTGCCGATGATTTATTTTACTGCATACGGGATCGTGCTGACCATTCGCTGGCTCCGGAAAAGAGAGACGGAAGTAAGCCGGTGGCCTGGCAGAGTGGGGATGACCGGTATCATAGCAATTTATCTGATGAGCTTTGGGCTGTTCGGATATCACTATGTGACAGAGCGTCCGACAGATTTTTATTACGGCTATGAAGATGCACTTTCTTATGCGGAAAGCAGGACGGACGGTAAGATCGGTACAGTTATGATCCGTTATCCACTTGTTCTGATGCACGCAAACATGCTCCCACAGGAGTATCTGCCGCAGATGGACGGGGCGAAGAACTTCGATACAGTCGGACAGTTTGGACGATATGTGATGGAACCGTCTGCAGAGGACATGGAACAGGATATGGTATACGTTGTGCCGAAGAGTTTTGAGGAAGAGTATTTGACGGATGGGTTTGAAACAGAGTATGATAATGGATATTATGCGGTGATAGCTGCAAAAGTGAGGTAATGTATGAAGAAACCAATTTTATATATCGTAATTCCATGCTACAACGAGGAAAAAGTGCTGCCGATCACAAGCAGCATGTTTTTAGATAAGATCACAGAGCTTGTGCAAAAAGACAAGATTTCCGATGACAGCCGGGTGCTTTTTGTCAATGACGGAAGCAAAGACCGTACCTGGGAGATCATCAAAGAACTTTCTAAGCAAAATAATCATTATAAAGGAATCTGCCAGAGCAGAAACCGCGGACACCAGAATGCTGTGCTGGCAGGACTGATGGAGGCGAAGGATGTCTGTGATATCACAATTTCAATCGACTGCGACGGGCAGGATGATATCAATGCGATGAACGATATGGTAGATGCGTATCTGGATGGCTGTGAGATTGTCTATGGGGTGCGAAGCAGAAGAGATACCGATACCTTTTTCAAACGCTTTACCGCAGAGGGGTTCTACAAAGTGCTGAACTGGATGGGGGCAGAGGTAGTCTTCAACCATGCGGATTACAGACTTGTTTCGAGCAGGGTTTTGCAGGAGTTCGCCAACTATAAAGAGGTGAATCTGTTTCTGCGCGGCATGTTTCCGCTGGTTGGTTTCAAGAGCACATCGGTGTATTACGAACGCCATGAGCGGATTGCAGGGGAGAGCCATTACCCGCTGACGAAAATGCTGGCGCTTGCTTTTGACGGAATTACAAGTCTGAGTGTGAAGCCGCTGCATATGATCACAGGACTGGGATGCGGGATCGCATTGTTAAGCTTTATCGGTGTGATCTGGTCTGTCATTGTGGCACTGACCGGACATGCAGTGACAGGCTGGGCAAGCATGACGAGCATGATCTGCTTTATCGGCGGCGTGCAGCTGATCTGTCTCGGTGTGCTTGGGGAATATATCGGAAAGATCTATATGGAAGTAAAGCACAGACCAAGATATATCATCAGTGAGAGAACCGGGGAACAGGAAGAGGGGAAAAAGGCTTCATAAAATCTTAAGAAAGGGGCGAAAGCCCCTTTATCTGCGCAAAAAAGCATATTTTTACAGCCAGAAGGCAGAACAAATTTCAGTAGATATAGATATTTGCCGAAATTTGTGATATGATTGAAAAGCTAAATTAGGATATTATGTAGAAATGTAGAAAAAGGAAAAAGAGTATGAATAAAAAAGAACAATACAAGCATTTGCTAAATTACGGAGCAAATCTGATCGCTCTCTTTGTGGAAGGTGCTTGTTTTGCATATATCTGGTATCAGTATTATATGGAGCAGTTCCGATATTGGAACAGAGGAAACTGGGCGGTTGTCGGTCTCTATGTGCTGATCATCTTTTTTTTCACAAAGGTGTTCGGTGGCTATAATATTGGTTATATGCGGATGTCGGATATGGCATTGTCCCATACACTGGCAATTTTACTGAGTAACATTGTCGGCTATTTAGAGCTTTGTCTGATCTGTCGTGTCTATGTGAATGCAGAGCCTGTGCTTGGAATTACGGCAGTGGAGATTCTGTTTATATTGCCATGGATCTATATTGTAAGGAGGCTGTATGCAAGGCTTTATCCACCGAGACAGATGCTTGTCATCTACGGGGATTATGCACCGGATGACCTGATCTCCAAGATCAATACAAGAAAGGACAAGTACAATATCTGTGCGACGGTCAGCTATCGGATCGGACATGAAAAGCTTTATCCCATGATAAAAGAATACAATTCGGTTGTGTTGTGCGACCTTCCAGCAGAAGCGAGAAATCAAATCATGAAGTTCTGCTATAAAGAGTCAGTAAGAACTTATGTGACTCCTAAAATATCGGATATCATTTTCCGGGGTGCGGACGATATTCATCTGTTTGACACACCTTTGCTTTTGGCAAGAAATCATGGACTTTCCATTGACCAGAGAATCATCAAACGTTTTTTTGATATTGTATTATCCGGGATAGGGATTATACTCGCATCCCCGTTTATGCTGATCATTGCAGCAGCAGTTAAGCTGTATGATGGTGGACCTGTTCTCTATAAGCAGGAGCGACTTACCATTGATGAAAAAACATTCATGATCTACAAATTCCGGAGCATGAGCACTGACTCAGAGAAGAACGGAGCAAGACTTGCGGCGAAAGACGACAAGCGTGTGACACCAGTTGGAAGAGTCATCCGGAATATTCATTTTGACGAACTGCCACAGCTTTTTAATATCTTAAAAGGGGATATGTCATTGGTTGGACCAAGACCGGAGAGAAAGGTGATATCCGATGAATATTCCAAAAGTATTCCGGAATTTGTACTTCGTACAAAGGTAAAAGCCGGACTGACCGGATATGCCCAGGTCTATGGGAAATATAATACAGTTCCATATGACAAGTTAAAGTTTGATATCACATATATAGAAAATTATTCGTTATGGCTCGATATAAAAATTATGCTGCTGACTTTTAAGATCCTTTTTGTAAAAGATAATACGGAAGGTGTGGATGAGGAGCAGAAGACAGCGTTAAAATAGGAGAGAAACCGGATATGGGATTTTCAGTATTGATGTCTGTGTATGCGAAGGAGAAACCGGCTTATCTAAAAGAAGCAGTAGAGAGTGTTTTTACACAGAGCCTGCTTCCGGATGAAGTCCTCATCATGGAAGACGGACCGCTGACAGAGGAGCTGAATGCGGTGATGGATGCATTGAAAGCAGTGCATCCACAGATTGTAACCTGGAAGTTTGCAGAAAATGTAAAACTTGGCAAGGCACTGGCAAAAGGGGTAGAACTGTGTTCGAACGACTTGATTGCCCGCATGGATACCGATGATATTGTGGCGGAGGACAGGTTCCGTCTGCAATATGACTACATGACTACACATAAGGAAATATCAGTTTGCGGTGGTTGGTTACAGGAATTTAATGACGAAGGCACTTATTCAAAGGTGAAAAAAATGCCACAGACGGAGGCAGGGATCAGGCAGTATGCCAGATATCGGAATCCATTTAATCATATGACAGTAATGTTCCGGCGTTCTGCGGTACTTGCAGTAGGAAATTACAAACACTTTCCGCTGTTAGAGGATTATGAACTGTGGAGCAGGATGTTGGCAGCAGACAGCGGTTTTTATAACATCCCGCAGGTGCTTGCATATATGCGGACAAACGAGGACATGTATGGAAGACGTGGAGGTTTTTCATATTTTTTACAGTATGAGAAGTTGAGAAAAGAACAGAAGCAGCTTGGGTTGCTGAAGGGATTTTCTTATTCGACAGCCCTTGTGCTGACAGCAGGCATGACACTTCAGCCGACATTTTTAAGAAAAAGAGCTTACCAGAAATGGCTGAGAAGTTGATGACAGAAGTGAAGATGACAGAGGAACAGGAAAACAATGTCAGACAATGTAAAGGTATTACAGGTATTAGATTTTATCAATTATAACAGCGGCGTCAGCGCAGTTGTGACCAACTACTTCTTTCAATTGGATCCGCAGAGGGTACAGTGTGATTTTCTGTTATATGAGATGCCGGAGGATGCCTGGATGACGCGGCTGACCGCAGCCGGTGCAAAAGTCTATGCGACCGGGAAACCGTCCAGAAGATCGATGGCGGAATATGAGAGAAATGTAAAAGATTTTTTTCGGCAGCATGCGAAAGATTATGATATCGTGCATGTCCACATTCCGAATGCTGCTTTTATTGTTTTAAGATATGCAAAAAAATATGGAATCAAAGTCCGGATCCTTCATTCCCACAACGCGAGGGGAGCTGATGGAGCAGTAAAAAAAATCCGCAATTATCTGTTAAACCAGTGGGGAATCCGCTATGCAAATCAATATTTTGCGTGTTCTGTAAAAGCAGGAAACTACCTGTTTGGTGAGAAACGATGTGGACAGCTTGTAGTGCTTCCGAATGCGATCCGGTTGGAACGGTATGCATTTGATGAAAAGAAGCGAAAAACAATCCGGGATTCCCTGGGAGTGAAAGAACATGAGCTGCTGCTCGGACACATCGGCAGATTTGCAGAACAGAAAAACCACGAGGGACTTTTGAAAATCTTTGCAGAGACCAGAAAGTGTGGAATGGACACGAAACTGGTTTTGCTGGGAGATGGTGAGCTCCGGGAGAAGACCAGGCAGCTGGCAGAAGAGCTTGGAATAAAAGAACAGGTTTTATTTGCCGGAGTGGTTGCCAATGTGCCGGATTACCTGAGTGCGATGGATATATTTCTGCTGCCGTCCCTGTATGAGGGGCTTCCGGTTGTGTGCGTGGAAGCGCAGGCGGCAGGACTGCCGTGCCTGATATCCGATCAGGTGACGAGAGAAATTGCACTGACAGATCAGATCTGGTTTTTGGCAAACGGGAATCTGGATAGCTGGTGTGACAGAATCAGAAAAATATCGGCAGAAGGATGCAGCCGAAACGCAGTAAAAGGATTGGAACAATATGACATTGTCCGACAGACACGGAACTTGGAGGAGAGATATTTACAGTATGCAGCAGGTACAGATCTTGATGTCAACGTATAACGGTGAAAAATATATACGGATGCAGTTGGATAGTATCCTTGGGCAGACTTATGAGAATCTTTGCCTTCTGATCCGGGATGACGGCTCCACAGATCTGACCGTATCTATCCTTGAGGAATACGCAAAGAGAGATAACCGGATCACCTACTATACCGGAAAAAACATCGGTGTGATCCAGAGCTTTCTGGAACTGGTAAAAAACAGTTCTGAGGAAGCCAGTTATTACGCATTTGCCGATCAGGATGACGTCTGGCTGCCGGAGAAGATCGGGCGTGCGGTAGAGAAAATCGAAGCGGTGCAGGAACCGGCTCTCTATTGCAGCGAAACCTATCTGACAGATGAAGAACTGAACATTCTGCATAAGGATGAGAAAATGGCAAGACCGTCCTTCGGGAATGCCCTGGTGCAGAATATCTGTACCGGATGCACGGCGGTGATCAATAAAAGCCTCCGGGATCTTATAAAGGAGACATCCCCACAGAATATTGTGATGCATGACTGGTGGTTATACTTAAGTGCAGCGGCATTTGGAACGGTTTACTATGATAAGGAAGCCTATATCAAATACCGGCAGCATGGCAACAACAGATTCGGTGCCAAGACATCGAAATGGCAGGTGTGGAAATACCGGCTAGGGCAGCTTGGAAAGAAGCGGGGAGAACTGTTTGCGCAGTTAGAAGAGTTTGAGGACAGCTACCCGCAGCTGGATGAGAAGAAAAAAGAGATGACAGAGCTTGTCCGAAGAGCACAGAAAGGGTTTATGAACCGGGTGAAGCTGGTGTGCAACAGAGAGATATACCGGAATAAAAGGATGGATGACGCGGTGTATCGGGGGATTGTGTTGGTTGGGAAGTTGTAAAGGAATGAAATAATATTAGAAAAATACAGAGGATTGAAATGGAATTAGTGTCGATCTTAGTGAGAACCTGCGAAAGACCGCAGATTTTACGGGAAGCGCTGGAAAGCATTCGAAAACAGACTTATCCGGCGATCGAGGTCATCGTGGTAGAGGATGGCAGAAATACTGCACAGAATATGGTTGAAACAGAGTTTAAAGACCTGAATCTGAAATATAAATGTACCGGTGAACGCAAGGGAAGAGTAGCGGCTGGAAATCTGGCAATGTCTATGGCATCCGGCAGCTACCTGAATTTTTTAGATGATGATGACTATCTTCTGCCGGAGCATGTGGAAATATTAATGCATGCGTTGGAAAAATCACAGAACAAAGCGGCATATGCGGTTGCCTATGAAAGCATTGTGGAGTATGATAAAAAGCGTGCAAAGTATAAAGAATATAAAAGATGGGTGAGATACAGACAACCGTTTAACAGAGTATATCTGACATTTAATAACTATATCCCAATTCAGAGCATCTTATTTTCCAGAACATTATATGAGAAATTGGGAGGATTTGATGAGCAGATGGATTTCCTGGAAGACTGGGAAATGTGGGTGAGATATTCTACGGAAACGGATTTCCTTTTTGTAAACCGGGAAACATCCGTATACCGTGTACCGAAAAAGAAGGTAAAAAGAGATACCGGTATGTATCAGGCATATCAGCAGACAGTAGAAAAGTTTAAAAAATATGAAAGACCACAAACCTATTATGAGATCAGCAAGGAGCTGGAGTACATTCTGGAGGAAGTAAAGACTCCGGGGTGGAAACGGGGATTGAAGAAGATCAGGGATCGGGTTTTATATAAAGATGGAGAACAGAAGTAAATGAAGGAAGTATTAAAAAATAAAGTAAATGAACTTGTATTTATTTGGCAGTTTGCAATTGACGATTTCAAAGCAAAGTATGCAGGCTCAGCACTGGGAACGGCCTGGGCTTTTTTACAGCCAATTATTACGATGGTTTTATATTGGTTTGTATTCCAGATGGGATTCAAATCACAGCCGGTGGCTAATTTCCCTTTTATTTTGTGGCTTATGGCAGGGTTAGTTCCATGGTTTTTGATCAGTGAGGCTCTACCGGGTGCAACAGCAAGCATGGTAGAATACTCTTATCTGGTAAAAAAAGTGATGTTTAATATCAATATTTTGCCACTTGCCAAGATTGTTTCTGTTATGCTGGTACAGTTTGTCCTAATTGTATTTGTTATGATATGTTATGCAATCGGTGGATATTTTCCAGATGTTTATTATTTGCAGCTTCCAATTTATCTTATATATATGTTGATACTGGTTGCAGGTGTATCTTATATTACGGCCACATTATATGTATTTTTTAAAGACACAGTGCAGATTGTGGCAATTGTACTTCAGATTGTATTCTGGCTGACACCTATCGTATGGGATTTTGCAGTTATGCCGGAGTTTGTACAGAAAATATTAAAGTTTAATCCTATTTATTATATTGTGAATGGGTATCGTAATATTTTTGTATACAAAAATGGAATGGGACAGGGAATCGGTATGCAGATTTACTATTGGATATTTGCGCTTATTCTTTTGTGGGCAGGATTGAAATTATTTGGGAAATGTAAAGATCATTTTGCAGATGTACTTTAGAGGTAATTATGGAAAATAAATATGCAATTCAGATAGAAAATGTGACAAAAAAATATAACTTATATGCAAATCCTCAGGATCGTTTTCGGGAAGCAGTAGGACTTGGAGGAAAGAAATCACTGCATAGTGATTTCTATGCATTGAACGGTGTGAGCTTTGATGTGAAAAAAGGAGAGACCGTTGGTATTGTGGGAACCAATGGATCTGGAAAATCTACACTTCTCAAAATCATAACAGGTGTTTTGAAGCCGACGAGCGGAAATGTAAAAGTAGAGGGAAGAATATCAGCACTGTTGGAATTAGGAGCGGGCTTTAATCAGGAATATACGGGAATGGAAAATATCTATCTTAATGGTCGTATGATGGGATACAGCCGGAAAGAGATGGAAAAGAGAGTGCCGGATATTGTGGAGTTCGCGGAGATCGGAGAATTTATCAATCAGCCAGTCAAGACATATTCCAGTGGTATGTTTGCGCGACTTGCATTTGCAGTGGCAATCAATGTGGAACCGGATATTCTGATCGTAGACGAAGCACTCAGCGTAGGAGATTTGTTTTTCCAGAATAAATGTTTCCGGAAATTTGATGAACTGAAAGAAAAAAATGTGACAATATTATTCGTTTCCCACGATATATCGAGTGTCAGGCAGATGTGCTCAAGAGTGCTCTGGATCGAAAAGGGAAATCAGCAGATTTTTGATGAAAGTGATAAAGTCTGTGATATGTATATGGATATGAAGCGGAAAGGAATGAATGAGCTACTGGATGAAGAAACGGAAGAAATTGATAATATTCCGGTATCTCTTGCAGAGGGAAAGAAAGTCTATCCGGCTATTCGAACAGAAAGTACAGATTTAAAGTCAGACAAGTTTGAAATTAAATCATGCTTTTTCACAGATGAAAAAGAAAAATATACAACACATTTGAGAGTGGATGAAGAATATAAGCTGCATGTTGTTATTGATTTTCATGTCGATATGCACAATCTGATTGTAGGATTTGTATTGGAAAATAATAAGGGGCTTCCTTTATTTGATCTTAATAATTATATCAATCAGCAGCAGGGAATTTCAGGAAAAGCTGGAAAATTGACAGAAGTAATCTATAATTTTAAATTGCCACGTCTTATGAAGGGAACGTATATTCTTGGAACAGCGGTGGCTGAGGGGACACAGGAGAAACATGAGATGCATACATGGCTCCATGGAGTAAGTGACATTGAGATCATTAATCCGGGATTTAATTCGTCTTACATTGAAATCCCAGCGGAAATTACAGTGGAGCAGGTAGATCGTGAGCAGGTAGAGTGGAGTTAGAATATGGGAAATTATGATTTTACGTTAGATTTGGACAGTATCAATACAATGTCAGTGATTAATCAGTGGATTATGCCGGAGACAGAGGTCTTAGAATTTGGACCGGCAAATGGCAGGTTGACGCGCTATCTTTCACAGGAAAAGAAATGCAGAATGTCAATTGTGGAGATTGATGAAGAATCCGGAACGGAAGCGGCACAATACGCAGTTGAAAGTTATCTGGGACCGGAAAAAGGTAATATTGAAAAATATTATTGGAAAGATACGGACAGAAGATTTGACTATATTCTTTTTACCGATGTTCTGGAGCATTTGTCAGATCCACAGAAAGTAATTGAGGCATGTAAAGAGATTCTGAAACCGGATGGGAGAATTCTTGTTTCTGTTCCGAATGTAACACATAATTCTATTCTTATAGATATGATAAATGATAAATTTGAATATGATAAGGTTGGACTTTTGGATCATTCTCATATTCACTTTTTTTCACATAAATCATTTGTCGGTATGATGAAGCGTGCAAATGTTTTTATCACAGAGATGGTTCCTATTTACAGCAGAGTCGGAGAAAATGAAATAAAAAATAATTATCACGATGTACCGGTTGAGATAGAAAAGTTTTTGAGAAAGCGGGCTGAGGGAAGCGTTTACCAGTATGTATACAATCTGGCTTTAGATGAAAAAAAACAAGTAGAAATACCAGTTCAGATTTTTGAGTTAGACGAGTACGAGGAACTTGAGGCACAGTGCTTCTACAGAAATGAGACGGAAGAATACAGTTCGGAAAAAAGAGTGAGAAAATGTTTCAAAGAGAATGAGCCGGTGGATTGGGTTATTTCAACAGAAATGCTGGCAGAGGAGCAGATTGTTAGATTGGATCCAATGGAATACACAGGAATCATTCAGATGGAGAAAGCAGTATTTGAAACAGAAGATGGAGAGCAGGATCTTGTGAAATTGCAGAGCAGTGCAATAGAAGATGACCAGAAACTGCTCATATTTGATACATCGGATCCATGGATTGAATATCAGTTGCCGGAAAAGTGCAAAGAGGGTAAAATTCACTTTAAATTTCGTATACTGGATTATGGAAGAAATGCGAAGTGGTATGAAAAATTCGTTTTTATTATGGATGAACTGGGGATTCAGATGAAAGCGAAAGATGGAAAGAGTTTAAGAGAAGATTCTGTAAAAGAGATGGAAGCAGCGATTGAGGAGCAAAGGGGATATATTGCACATCTGGAGCATGATATACAGGAACAGAAAGAATATGTGGGTCATTTAGAGCGGGATATAGCAGAATTGAAGGCCTATATTGAGCAAAATAATATGTAAAAAAGAAGAAATGTGAGGAAAAACAGTGGATATTATATACGTTTCATATAATTCAGAAAAATGGATAGAGAAATGTTTTGATTCTGTGTTGAAATCAAATTTTGATCTTAAGACGGTATCAATTGTTGTAGTAGACAATCATTCAACAGATCGTTCTGTTGACAAACTGAAAGAGGCAAAGAAAAAATGTGAAAAAGAGCTTAGAAGCTTTGAAATTGTAGAAGCAGACAGTAACCTTGGATTTGGAAAAGCGAATAATCTGGGAGTATCCAAGGGATCAGATGAAATTGTGTGCTTCTTCAATATTGATACAGAAGTATATCCAGATACACTTAAAAATCTGGATGAAGACATCAGAAAGTCGGAGAATGAGTTCGCTTTGTGGGAATTAAGACAGTTTCCATATGAACATCCAAAACTTTATGATGCAGTGACACATGAAACGTCCTGGAGCAGTGGGGCTGCTTTTGCAATGCGCCGTGAGATATTTGAAAAAGTGCATGGATTTGATGAAGCTATTTTTATGTATGCAGAAGATGTGGATTTAAGCTGGCGTGTTCGAAGCTTTGGATACAAATTAAAATATGTTCCGAAAGCAACTATCACGCATTATGCTTATGCAAAGGCAGGAGAGGTAAAACCAAATCAGTATGTAAACAGTATTATCAACAATCTGTTACTTCGATATCGGTTTGGTGGCTGGGGCGCTATCTTGAAAGGTTACGAACTTTTTGCCAGAGCTTATTTGAACGGACAGCCATTTGAGGGTTCCAGAAAAATGCTGAGAAAACGTTTCTGGAAACATTTTTCACAGATACCGCATTTCCTGAATCGTAGTTTCTGCGGAGATAAGAGAAAAGAGGTAGCTTTATTTCTTGGGTTTGATTATGCACCAATCCGGGATGGAGCGTTTTATGTAAATGAATTTCCGAAGGAGTATCCGCTGGTATCTATTATTGTCCGAACATGTGGAAGACCGGCGGTTCTCCGGGAAACGCTCATTTCTCTGAGAGAACAGACTTATCCGAATATTGAAGTTGTTGTAGTAGAAGATGGAAAAAATACAGCGGGTGAAATGATCGAAAAAGAATTTTCTGATATGAATATTCTGTATTACGCGACTGGAGTGAATCAAGGAAGATCAAAAGCCGGAAATAAAGCGATGGAGCTGGCACATGGAGAATATCTGAATTTCCTGGATGACGATGATCTCTTCTATGCAGACCATGTGGAAGTGCTTGTAAAAACACTGGAAAATTCCAAGAATAAGGCGGCATATGCATTTGGTTTTGAAACACCAATTGAAATAAAGAGTAAAGATCCATATATATATGAAATCTCCGATTATCGTGGAGTTCATAAAACGAAATTTGATAAGATTGAATTATGTTATCATAACTATATTCCAATTCAGTGTATTATGTTTAAAAAGGAACTGTTTGAGAAATATGGCGGACAGGACGAGACGTTGGACGCGCTGGAAGACTGGGATATGTGGGTGAGATATTCGCTGCATACAAATTTTGACTGTGTGGATAAGACTACATCTATTTACAGGGTGCCGAAAGTTCAGACGATTAATGCGAAGAGACAGAAGGAATTGGATGAGGCATTAATTGTTGTGAGAGAGAAGCATAAGGGATATATGCAGACGATAAATGTGTATGATGTGGCTATGATGTATCAGAAATCACATGGATTATAAAATAGTATTATGAAGGAAGTACAGAGAGGAGCGATATTCGTGAAAAAACGAGTTTTAGCAGGTATACTGGCAGTATTATTATCAGCAAGTGTGGTATTTGATCCGATTCAGCAGACGGTTGTGCAGGCGTCAGAAATGAATCAGATAGAAACTGTTACGAATGAGAGTATTGTGGAAACTGAGACTGAGGAAGCAGTAGATACGACTGAGCAAACTGAAGAAACGGAAATAATAGATGTTTCTACAGAGACAGAGAAAGAAGTCACAGAAGAAACTGAAAAAGTATCAGCGACAGAGAGCGAGGAAGAAACCGAAAAAGTATCAGCGACAGAGAGCGAGGAAGAAACCGAAAAAGTATCAGCAACAGAGAGTGAGGAAGAAACCGAAGCAGTTGAGGAACGCTACTATATTCAGTATTTAATGATGGATGCAGATAAGGTATCCTTAAACCAAACACAAAAAATTGTGATTGGATTAGACTGTGAAAAAGAAATTTCGGATGCAGTCTTGAAGTATCATAATGTTGAAAATGGAACAGAATATACACAGAAATTTACTGATAATGAAGATGGAGCTCTTTTGTTTGAAATGTTATTTCAGAAGGAAGAGCAAAAAGGACAGTATCAGTTAGATGAACTGACTTATAAAGTTGGAGAAAATACATATACAGAAGCATTCAAAGAAGCCGGAATAGATGTATCATTTGGTGTGGAAACAGATGTGGAGACAAATCCGGATGCATACGTGGAAAATGATTCTGAAGAGAATGTAGATGCAGATATTGATGTCGTAAGAATAGATGAAGAAGGAAATGTAATATCAGAAGATGGCATCAGTGAGGCAATTCAGAATGTTGCTGAGGATAATATTGCAACATACAGTGTTCAGACTGCGAATACAAGAAGTAAAAAAGATATTGTTGTTGTTTTGGATCCGGGACATGATGATACACATAAAGGTGCTTCAGCAAATGGATTAAGAGAAGAAGAAATTAATTTAAAAATTGCATCTTATTGTAAAGCAGAACTGGAAAATTACAGTGGAATAAAGGTTTACATGACAAGAACTTCTGGAAGTTGTCCGCATCCTGGAACAACCTCCGGAGTAGATAATGAGGAAAGAGTAAAATATGCAGCAAGCGTAGGTGCTGATATTTATGTAAGTATACATAACAATTCGTCGACAAGCTCATCTGCACATGGAGCTATGGTGTTCTATCCAAATAGCAATTATAACCCATCTGTTGGATACACAGGAAAACAGTTGGCACAGGTAATTGAAAAGCATCTTGTTGCATTGGGATTAGCTAATCGAGGAATAACAATCAGAGATGCGCAGGTTGATAAATATCCAGATGGATCGAAGGCAGATTACTATGGTGTAATTCGAAATGCAAAATTAGCAGGTATTCCAGCTATTATAGTTGAACATGCCTTTTTGACCAATACAGGGGATGCAAATGATTTCCTGAAACAGGAAGGAAAGCTGAAGCAGATGGGAATTGCAGATGCTCAGGCAATTGTAGAGTATTACAACCTTGGTAAAACTGTTAATATTACATCTGATGGAGTAAAAGTTGCAAATGTAAATAATGATGCAGGAACAGCTTTATTGAGTGCTTGGAATGTACAGCCAGTGGATAAGGTGAAGAAAGTATCTTTTGCGGTATGGAGTAAGTCAGATCAAAGTGATCTGAAGTGGTATGATGTTAATAATAGTGGTACTACAACATATGCTGCAGAAATGAATATTAAGAACCATAATTATAATACTGGTACATATTATGTGGATGCATATGCGTACGATCTTTATGGAAACTCTCATTACTTGGGTGGAAATAAAGTGTCTTTTACATTAAATGTGACAAAAGCAAACGTTACAGCAGTTGGAAACGATGTGGAAACTCAATATACTATTACTGCAAGTGGAATTGCAGTAACAGGTGGGGTGAAACAGGTTAAAGTTGCAGTATGGAGTAAAACAGATGGGCAGGATGATTTGATTTGGTATACGGCAACTAATACATCGAAGGATATTTGGACGGCGGTCGTTCCAATTGAAAAGCATAAAACAGCTGGGCTATATTACGCAGATGTTTATGTGTATAGCAATTCTGGGCAATCAGCATTTGCAGGAGAGGCTAAATTTAATGTGAGCGATCTTTCGTGTGGAGAGGTTACAATTATAAATCAAAATGATGTATCAGGTCAGTTCGATGTGATGATAACAGATGTCCAGTCAAAATCAGGAATTAAAGAGATACAGGTTCCCGTTTGGAGCAAAAAAGATCAGTCTGACATTTATTGGTATAAAGCAACAAAATTATCAGATGGAAACTATATTGCACATGCAGATATTGCAAATCACAAATATAATTATGGTTCATTTAATGTAGATGTATATGGAATTAGTAATACAGGAATAAAAAAATATTTAGGAGGGAAAAAGGCAATAGTTAGCATTCCAAAAGCAACGATAACTGTAACAGGAAATGCAGATGAAACTCAATTTTTTGTAACAGCAAAAAATGTTGCTGCACTTGGTGGAGTGAAAGAGGTAAAGGCAGCCGTATGGAGTAAAGCAGGTGGTCAGGATGACTTGAAATGGTATCCGGCGATAAGTACGTCAAAAGGAATGTGGGATGTGAGCATTGCGATCGCAAATCATAAAACGGCAGGCTTATATTATGTAGACTTATATGCGGTAAATAATGCAGGACAATCTAATTATATTGGCGGAACAACTTTTGAAGTGAGTCAAATGACGGCAGAAAATGTGGAAATCGCCAATCAGAATGATGGAAAAGGTCAATTTGATGTTATTGTAAGTGGCATAGAGACGAAGTCTGGTATAAAAGAAATTAAAGTTCCGGTTTGGAGCAAGGATGACCAGTCAGATATATACTGGTATACAGCAACAAAAATAACAGACGGAAAATATGTTGTACATGCAGATATTGCAAATCATAAATATAATTATGGCTTATTTTATGTAGATGTTTATGGGATAGCGCCTTCAGAAGTAAAATCTTATTTGGGAGGAACGTCTGTAACAGTTAAGGTACCCAAGTCTACAGTTACTGCAATAGCTAATAGTATTGAATCAGAATTTGAGATAAATATTAAAAATGCTGGAATAGCAGGTGGAATAAAAGCTGTGAAAGTTGCCGTGTGGAGCGTGGTGGGAGGTCAGGATGATTTAGTATGGTATCCGGCATCAAAAATTGAAAATGGAACTTGGAAAGCAAAAGCGGTAACAGCAAATCATAAAACGGCAGGTTTGTATTATGCTGATGCTTATGCAACTAACAGTGAAGGAAAATCTGTTTATTTAGGTGGAACGAAATTTGAAGTTAGTGGAATAACGGCAGATTCAGTATCTATTTCAAATAAAGACAGTAATACTGGAAGATTCCAAGCTGATATCAATAATGTTGCCGCAAAATCTGGAGTTGATGTAGTAAAAGTTGCAGTTTGGAGTAAAGAGGATCAGTCGGATTTATATTGGTATACCGCAGGAAAAATAGGAAATAATAATTATTCTGTAAATGTAGATATTGCAAACCATAAATATAATTATGGAAATTATTATGTTGATGTATATGGGTATGCTAAAAACAATGCAATACAGTACTTGGGAGGAACAAAAGTCGAGCTGAAAAGACCGACTGCAATGATTTCTGCAAATGGAAATGCAAATGAAACATGGTTCGCAGTTACTGCATCGAATTTAGGAGCTCAAGGAAGTATAAAAAAAGTTCGCGTTGCAGTTTGGAGTCAAAAAGATGGACAAGATGATTTGATATGGTATGATGCAGATTCATTAGCAAATGGAGCATGGAAAACAAGTTTTCAAATTGCAAGGCATAAAACAGATGGTTTGTATTATGCAGATGTATATGGTACAACAGCAGATGGAACATCCATATATTTAGGTGGTACAAAATTTACAGTATCTACACCTAAAATAAATCAAGTTAGTCTTATCAATTATAATGAAGCAAATGGAACTTTTGGAGTAAAATTGGCTGGTATTTATGCGCCGGCAGGGGTGAATAATATCCA
>ERZ773107.1841-NODE-1841-length-17556-cov-7.026056_pt1 | contig 17556 bp, 15 predicted proteins | sample MGYA00580571_ERZ773107 | MGnify/ENA primary metagenome ERZ773107 (study PRJEB29015, sample SAMEA2737843) | human gut metagenome | biome: human gut; feature: human-associated habitat; material: faeces | place: China | collected 2012 ... | reverse complement strand
ACTCCAGTACAAACTGAAAACAGGTCTCTGCTTCCTGAGGCAGTTCTGCCGCCTGTAAAAAACAGTTTTACTCAGCAAGATCTTTTTGAAGATGATATCCAAAGCAACCTTAACCCAAAATATATCTTTGAAACTTTCGTTATCGGCAATTCCAACAGGTTTGCTTATGCAGCAGCTCAAGCTGTAGCTTCAAATCCTGCTAAAGCCTATAATCCACTTTTTATTTATGGCGGTGTCGGTCTAGGTAAAACACACTTGATGCATGCGATTGGCAATCAGATAAAAATGAATGATTCCAAAATGAAAATTTTATACATCTCAAGTGAAAAATTTACCAATGAAATAATTAATTCTATTCAAAATAAAAATACAGATGCTTTCAGAAAAAAATATCGTAATATCGATTGCTTAATTATCGACGATATTCAATTTTTAAAAAATAAAGAAATGACACAGGAAGAATTCTTTCATACTTTCAACACCTTATACGAAGCTAACAAACAGATTATCATATCCAGCGACCGTCTTCCGCGTGAAATCGAAACGCTGGAAGACCGATTGCGTTCACGTTTTGAATCAGGACTTCTCGCAGATATTCAATCTCCAGATCTGGAAACAAGGATCGCTATTTTGAGAAAAAAAGCAGAATCAGAAAACATCTCTATTCCTCATGATGTTATTTCTCTTGTTGCATCCAGCATTGACACCAATATACGTGAAATAGAAGGCGCTTATACAAAAATAGTAGCCTATGCTTCATTGATGGGAAGTCCGATAACTATAGATCTGGCAAAAAAAATACTTGACGCTATGGGAACCAGCACTAAAAACAAACAAATTACTTTTGACGATATCATTCAGGTTACATCTGATTATTTCAAAATCAAAAAAGAAGAATTTTTTACAAAAAAACGTACTCAAAATATTGCTTATCCAAGACAGATAGCAATGTATCTGTGCCGTGAAATGGCTGATTTTTCTTATCCCCGAATTGGTGAGTTTTTTGGAGGACGCGATCACACTACTGTTATCCATGCATATGAAAAAATCGTAAAAAAGATCAAAGAAGATCCTAATTGTGAAAAAACTATTACTTACCTTGTAGATAAATTAAAACAATAACTTTCAAAATTCTACCATTATATAATACTTATCTACAGTTTCTGTGGATAAGTTGCGTTATTTCTGTGGATAAACAGTTAATAAAAAGCATCACACAAAAAACTGTTGATAATGTTAATAAATTTTCCCAATTATCCACACTTATATCAACAAGTTTCATAAAAGCTTTTATCAGTGTTTTTAGGCTGTTTCCACATATTCACACTCCCTACTACGACGTCTACTAAGATTTTAAATTAATATAGCAATAATAAAAAAGATGGAGGTCTGTATAACATGATTTTTACCTGTAAAACAACTAACCTTAACAAAGCAATCCAAACAGTTCAAAGAGCTATTTCTTCCAAACCTAGTACTCCTATCTTTTCCGGAATCCATTTAATTGCAGATAATAACATTTTAGAGATCCAGGCAATGGATCTGAATATGGCTATAGCTTGCAGTATAGAAGCGGAAATACAGGAAAAAGGAGAAATAGTTGTTTCAGCAAAGCATTTTTCAGAATTGATGCGTAAGCTTCCTGGTGAAAATGTTACAATCGTAAAAAATAAAGAAGAAAAAACTATCAATGTTCAATCCGATAAATCTGATTTTCAACTCTTACTGATGAATGAAGATGATTATCCAAAATTTCCAGAATTTAATGCTGATAAACAAATAGTTTTAGAAGATGAAAAAATCAAGGAACTTATCAAAAAAACTATTTTTGCCTGTTCTACAGACGAAGCAAGACCTTTGTTCACAGGTATTTTAGTGGAACTCCAAGATGGTAAGATAACTTTTGTAGGTACTAATACTCACCGTTTATCAATCAAAACTATGGAACAGGAAAGCAGCGAAGCTATGTCAATGATTATTCCTTCCAGAGTTTTAAGTGAAATTGCTCGTAATTTAACAAGTGAGTTACCTCAGGAAGTAAAACTTTCTTTATTAAATAATCAAATCATGGTACAGATTGATAAAGTGGTAATTGTTTCCCGCTTAATCGAAGGAAAATTCCCTGATTATCGTAGAGTTATTCCTCCTGCTTTTAACATTAAAACTTTATTCAATGTTAAAGAGTTAGCCGGAGCTGTAGAACGCGTTGCTTTATTTTCCAGCGATGGCGATTACAGTATTATCAAAGTAAGTGTCGGTAATAATGAAATCGTTGTAAGCTCCAGCAGTCCAGACGTTGGCAAAGGGCGTGAAGTAATCGAATGTCAGACCCAGGGCGAAGCGATCAATGTAGCTTTTAATTCTAAATATATCATTGATATTTTAAAAAATCTTACTGATGAACAGGCTACGATGGAGTTAAATACTTCTCTGAGTCCTGTCTGTATTAAACCGATTGCTGAAAGTAATTATATTTATATCGTTACTCCTGTCAGAGTCGTATTTTAAGTGAGAAGGTAAAAAATGGAAAAAATAACTGTTGGTATCACTACTAAATTTATTACGATCTCTAATCTTTTGAAATATTCAGGAGTTTTAGAGACCGGAGGACAGGCGCATGAGGCTATTGAAGCAGGAGTAGTTATGTTGAATGGTGTTAGAGTTACGGAAAAACGCAAGAAAGTTTTTCCGCAGGATACTGTTGTTTTAGATCAGCAAGTAGAAATAAAAGTTATAACGGAATAATTTATGAAAGTAAAAAAAATCTATGCAGTTAACTTTAGAAATTATAAAGAGTGCTGTTTGGAAATTACTTCAATGGTCAATATCTTTTATGGGCAAAATGCTCAGGGAAAAACAAATCTCTTAGAAGCGATGTTTTATGCTGCCTTTGGAATGTCACATCGTACTGCCCAGGAAGATGATATGCAGCGCCTGGATACAAATCAGTTGGCTGTTGGTATTAATTTTGAAGATTTACATGGGATAAATGATGTTAAAATAAAAAGACAGCATCTAGATGGTAAGAATAAAAAAGAATTGTTTTTGAACGATGTAAAGGTTCGGCCCAAGGAACATTACGGAACTTTAAATATGGTGATGTTTTCACCTGAGGATCTGCAGCTTATCAAAGGTGAGCCTGCTTTACGCAGACGTTTTTTTGATATGCAGATCTCACAGACCGATAAAGCTTATTATGATCTGTTGATAAAATATAATCGTATTTTACAGCAGCGCAACAGGCTTCTTAAAGATATCCGTGATAATGATGCCGGTATTGAGCTTTTAGTGACCTGGGATCAGGAATTTGTGCTGACTGCGGCCAGAATAGCTGTAAAAAGGCTGGCTGCTTTGCAGAAATTAAAAAATATAGCTAGAGATATTTATGCTGCTTTAACTGGTGAATTGGAAACATTGACTGTTTTCTATGAACTTAAAGCTAATAATGGCGAGCTTCTTTACCCTGATGAAGCTATCTGTTGGGAAGATTTCTATCGCAGTAAGCTGTCTGAGCGGCGGCAGATCGATATTTTAAGGGGCAGTACGGGCATAGGACCTCATCGTGATGATCTGCTCTTTAAAGTAAATGACAGAATTTTGAAAGCTTTTGGTTCACAGGGGCAGCAGCGTAGTGCTGCTTTAGCCTTAAAACTGGCACAGCTTGAATATGTCCGCCAGGAAATAGATGAGTTTCCTGTATTACTGTTGGATGATGTAATGAGTGAACTTGATGATCAAAGACGTTGTCAGTTATTAAAATTTATTGATGGTAAAGTTCAAACTTTTATTACGGTAAACGATAAAGCTTTGATTCCGGATTTGAGCGGAAATGCGTATTTCAGGATTATTGAAGGCAGAATCGCAGAGGGATAAAAATGGAAGGTATAGAAAGAGTCCTTTTAAAAATGCTTCCTAATCAGGAAGGTCGTAATAAATATTTTATTTTTTCTATGCAGAGTAAATGGGAACAGATCTGCGGTGCGAACGTAGCTAAGCATTCCAAACCAGTACGTTTGGAACGTAAGATTTTATATATAAATACAGATAGCTCTGTTTGGGCTAATCATCTTTTGATGATGAAACAGCAGTTTATTAATAATATCAATCGTGTTATGACTAATGACCCTGTCAAGGATATAAAATTTTTCACAGGCTCTATTGAAAATTTTTTGCAGCTTCCGAAAGAAGAACAGGAAGTAAAATTAAATTTTAAACCTTTGACTGAATCAGAGAAAATTTTTATTAGACAGGCACTGGTAAATATTAATAATCAGGAATTGCAGAAAAAGCTTGCTCATTTCAGGAAAGTTTGTCTGCAAAGAAAAAAAGCATTACTTATCGAAAACAATGATATGAAATGTAAATACTGTGGTGCTGCATTAATTGAAAAAAATGATCTTTGCCGCGTCTGCCAGCGTTATGAAAAAGAGAAATTGAGAACAGAAATAGTATCTATTTTGACATCTGAACCTTGGCTGAATTACAATGACTGTCAAAAATATGTCAAATGTGATAAAATGTTATTCGATAGTGTAAAAAATTCTTTGAAACAGTATTATTATGCCAAGGTTTATAATAATCAGTCTGATATCAGAGAAGAAATGACGGCTGTGATGTTAAAAACAGGGATGCAGCCTGATAAAATCAGTGAACAGCTTGCCCAAAATATTATTAAAGGATTGCGGAGGAAATATTAATATGTATCTGCATCTTGGTGCCGACTGTATGATAAAAAATACGGATATTATAGCTATTTTTAATATTCGTGATCAACAGTCGGAAATTTATGATAATTATATTTCTGTTTATAAAGATAAATATAAAGTTATTGATTTATCGGAAAATGGTGAGTGTTCAAGCTGTATTTTAACAACTGATACTTTGTATTTATCAGGAATTTCCGCTCTGACTTTAAAACGGAGGGCTGAAGAAGATTTTGGCAGTGATGCCATTTATAAAAGTTTTTGATCGTTGAAGAAAAGTATTAAATATACTTGAATTATAGGAATGTGGAGGTTACTATGTCTAATTTGGAAGAAGCAACTGAGGTTAAGGGACAATATGGTGCCGGACAGATTCAGGTCCTGGAAGGTCTGGAAGCTGTCCGTAAAAGACCAAGTATGTATATTGGCAGTATTTCTGCCCGTGGTTTGCATCATTTGGTGTACGAAACAGTTGATAATAGTATAGACGAAGCTTTGGCAGGTTATTGCGATGCTATCGATGTGACTATCCATAGCGATAATAGCATTACTGTACGTGATAATGGTCGTGGTATTCCTGTAGAAATGCATAAAGTTGGTAAGCCTGCTGTAGAAGTAGTTATGACTATTTTGCATGCCGGCGGCAAGTTTGGTGACGGAGGTTACAAGGTTTCCGGAGGTCTGCATGGCGTAGGTGTATCCTGCGTTAATGCGCTCAGTGAGCATATGGAGGTTGAAGTACGCCGTAGCGGCAAAATTTATGGAATTGAGTTTTCCCGTGGCAAAACAGTTGTGCCACTTTATGAAAAGGGTGCTACTGAAGAAACAGGTACTACTGTACATTTTAAACCTGATTCGACGATTTTTACGGAACTTATCTACAGTTATGAAACCCTGCGTTTAAGAATACGTGAACTGGCTTTTTTAAATAAAGGTATCCGTATTAATCTTAATGATGAACGTACTGGAAAACAGGAAAGCTTTCATTACGAAGGCGGTATCATTGAATTTGTAAAGTATGTAAATGAAAATAAGGATAAGCTCCATGATGATCCTATCTACATCGAAGGTATCAAAGATACTAATATTGTTGAAGTAGCTTTGCAGTACTGCGATACTTATACTGAAAATCTATTTACTTTTGTCAATAATATCAATACTGAAGAAGGCGGCACACATTTAAGCGGTTTTAAGCAGGCCATGACTCGTACTATCAATGATTATGCCCGTAAAATCGGTGCATTGAAAGACGGAGAAGAAAACCTCAGCGGTGATGATGTCCGTGAAGGTATGACTGCAGTTATTAGTATTAAGATTCAGGAGCCCCAGTTTGAAGGCCAGACTAAAACTAAGCTTGGAAACAGTGAAATTCGTCCGATTGTTGATAATCTGGTCAGCGAAGGTTTAGGAGAATTTTTTGAAGAAAATCCTGTTATTGCCAAGAGGATTGTAGAAAAATCAATTCTTTCCGCCAGGGCACGTATGGCAGCTCGTAAAGCACGTGAATTAACAAGGCGTAAAAGTGCTTTGGAAATCAGCAGTCTGCCTGGTAAATTAGCCGATTGTCAGAGTAAGGATGCTTCAGAAACAGAAATTTATCTCGTCGAAGGTGATTCTGCAGGCGGCAGTGCCAAACAGGGACGTGATCGTCGTTTTCAGGCTATCCTGCCTTTGCGCGGCAAGATTTTGAATGTTGAAAAAGCAAGATTGGATAAAATTTTAAGCAGTGATGAAATCAGAAATATGATTACTGCCTTTGGCTGTGGTATTGGTGAAGATTTTGATCTGGAAAAAGCGCGTTACGGTAAAATTATTATCATGACAGATGCCGATGTCGACGGCGCCCATATCAGAACTCTGCTGTTGACTTTCTTCTATCGTTATATGCAGCCTTTGATCAAAGAAGGACATGTATTTATCGCTCAGCCGCCTTTATATCTGGTCCGTAAAGGTCAGAAGCATTTATATGCTTACAGCGATGATGAATTGCAGAATGTTTTGGACGAAGTTGGTCGTGACAGCAATCCCTATATCCAGCGTTATAAAGGTTTAGGTGAAATGAATCCGGAGCAGTTATGGGAAACAACTATGAATCCTGACGGAAGAACAATTTTGCAGGTACATTTGGAGGATGCTGCTGAAGCAGACGCTATTTTCTCCATATTGATGGGTGATAAAGTAGAACCGCGGCGCCAATTTATTGAGGCTAATGCCGGTAAAGTAAGAAATCTGGACCTGTAATTACGGAGGTCATTATGAAAATCAAAAAAAATCTTTCTGATGAAGAAATGTTTAAAGGCTATGTAGAAAAAGAAAGCTTTGAAAATGCTTTTGATGCTAATGAAAAAATAGTTTCTTCTAAAATGAAAAATAAAGCCGCAGCAGCGAAAGAATTATTATTACCTGCTGAAGCTCAAGAAAAATTAAATCAGTATTTGCTGGAAATAAGCATGGACTGGTTTAAAAATGGTAATGGTGACGTTGTCTGGAAAATTTATAAGGAACAGGGACAAATCATAATTAAACCTGCACCTGCTAAAAAGAAGGATTTAAGGTAATGGAGAATTGGAAGCTACTTTTGCCTCAGGGAGAGCTGGAAATAAAAACTTCCAGGCAGGGTTCTTCTACAGCTTTATTATTGGCCGGAGGTAGAAAGCCTGCGTCCGAATGGCTGGTGCAAATAGCTGCAGCTAAAGATATTTACTGTGCTGATAAAGGAATCGAATGCTGCTGTGAAAATAATTTAAAACCTGTTTGGTTATGCGGCGATGCTGATAGTGCGGCAAAAGACTGCTGGGAGAAAGCACAGCTTTCAGGAGTAAAAATACTTCTGCATGATCCTCTGAAAGACGACACAGACTTACAGCTTTTGCTGGCAGCTATGCCGGAAGCTGTAAATATTGTTGTCAGCGGTATTTGGGGCGGCAGATTTGATCATCTGTACAGTAATGTTTTTTCTTTGCTGAATTATAAAATTCAACGTGATGTGCAGGTTGTTATGGCTGATGAACAGGAAATTTTATTACTGCTCCAAAAGGATGAAAGTTTGATTTTCAAACCTTTCAGTCCTGAAAATATAGAATCTTTGTCGTTGCTGCCATTGACAGATTGTAATGAAGTTACTTTGCAGGGCGTTCAATGGAATTTGGAGCATGCTCCACTGCTTTCAGCTCATCCTTATGCTATCAGTAATATGGTTGAACAGGAAAAAGTGGTTTTTACCTGTAATCAGGGTCGCGTAGGTTTTTATCTTAAATATAAACTTTAAGCTTGGTGATGGGTGAGGGGAAAATTTTGGAAATTTTAGATCCAAGTACGATTGCTTTTTTATTGTTAGCAGGATTTATAGCCGCATTTATCGACTCAACTGTTGGCGGAGGCGGGTTAATTTCTACGCCGGCATTACTGGCCTTAGGATTGCCTGTAAATTTTGCTTTAGGAACTAATAAGCTGGCTGCTTCTATGGGCAGTTTGATGAGTGTATTTTCTTTTTGGCGTGCGGGAAAGATCAATCAAAAGGTTGCTTTAAGCCTGATGCCGCTTTCTTTTCTCGGATCGGCTTTAGGTGCTTATGTAGTTTATCTTCTGCCGGAACAGCTGATGAAAAATGTGATCGTTGTCCTTTTAGTCGCAGTTGCTGTTTACACCTACCGTCGTAAAGACTGGGGCGATGTATCGGCAGTTAAACAATTGGGATTGGCAGCTCTGTTTGGATCTGTAGTAATGGCCTTTGGTATTGGCTTTTATGATGGTTTTTTTGGTCCGGGAACAGGTTCGTTCCTGATTTTTGGATTTTTATTTTTGGGTTATGATTTTGTAACGGCAGCCGGTAATGCTAAGGCTCTGAATTTTGCCAGTGGTATTGGAGCGCTGTTGTCTTTTACTTTAAGTGGTTCAGTTTTGTGGACTTATGGCCTTTTGATGGGCTTTGCCATGGTGATAGGTGCTTATTTTGGTTCCCGTATGGCTATTAGGCATGGTGCTTCTTATGTTAAACCGCTTTATTTGATCGTAACCACGCTTTTAATAGGCAAGCAGGTTTATGAATTGTTGTTTAAGTAATTATGAGATGTTGAGGTGATATTGTGGATTTAGAGACAGGTACTGGTAAAGTTTTACCGGTCTACATTGAAGAAGAAATGCAAAAATCCTATATCGATTACGCAATGAGCGTTATCGTGCAGCGTGCTTTGCCTGATGTACGTGACGGTTTAAAACCGGTACACCGCAGAATTTTATATGCAATGCAGGAAGCCGGTATGGCATCCAACAAGCCTTATAAAAAATCTGCCCGTATCGTTGGTGAAGTTCTCGGTAAATATCATCCTCACGGTGATATTTCCGTTTATGATGCCATAGTACGTTTGGCACAGAATTTTTCGACACGCTATCTGATGGTAGATGGTCATGGTAACTTTGGCAGTGTCGATGGTGACTCGGCTGCTGCTATGCGTTATACGGAAGTGCGTATGGCCAAGGTTGCTGAAGTTATGCTGGAAGATATTGAAAAAGAAACTGTTGATTTTGTGCCTAACTATGATGAATCGCTGAAAGAACCAAGCGTTTTACCGGCGAAGGTACCTGCTCTTCTCATTAATGGCAGTGCCGGCATTGCTGTAGGTATGGCCACCAATATCCCGCCGCATAATCTGAGTGAAGTAGTTGACGGACTGATTATGCTGATCGACAATTCTGATATAGAAATACCGGAATTGATGACAGCAATCAAGGGTCCTGATTTTCCTACTGGAGCTACTATCCTTGGTACCGAAGGTATCCGCAGCGCTTATACTACCGGTCGTGGTATAGTAAAAATCCGCGCACAGGCAGAAATAGAACCGATGCAGAAGGGCAAGCACCGCATCGTTGTTACGGAAATTCCTTATCAGGTCAATAAAGCCCGCCTTATCGAAAGTATTGCTCAATTAGTTAAAGACGGTGTGATCGAGGGCATTACTGATTTGCGTGATGAATCTGACCGCCGTGGTATGCGTATCGTTGTTGAATTAAGAAATGACGTTGTTCCTGATGTTATTTTAAATCAATTATATAAACATACCAAATTGCAGGACTCTTTCGGTATTATCATGCTGGCTTTGGTTGACGGGCATCCTCGGGTTTTAAATCTGAAAGAAATCCTTGTCCACTATCTGAACCATCAAAAAGAAGTTATCACCCGTCGTACAAGATATGAATTAGGTAAAGCCAAAGACCGCGCTCATATTTTGGAAGGTTTGAAAATTGCCCTGGATAATCTGGATGCAGTTATCAATACTATCCGCAGCAGTGCTAATGCAGATATTGCTAAAACTGCGTTAGTAGAAAAATTTACTTTAAGCCTGCGTCAGGCTCAGGCTATTTTAGATATGCGTCTGCAGCGTTTAACAGGTTTGGAACGTAAAAAAATCGACGATGAATATATCGACGTTATGGAAACGATTGATTGGTTGGAGAGCGTTTTGGCAGATGAGCAAAAAGTCCTCAATATTATTAAAGAAGATCTTTTGGAAATGAAAAAGAAATTCGGCGACGCACGTCGTACGATTCTTTCACATGATACTTCTTCTATGGATATGGAAGATCTGATCGCTGAAGAAGATATTGTAATAACGATCAGCCATCAGGGGTATATCAAACGTCAGACTCTTGATAATTTCCGTAATCAAAAACGCGGCGGTGTCGGTAAAACCGGCGGCAGCGGTAAGAAAAATGACGATTGTGCAGAGCATTTGTTCTTGTCTACAACTCATCATAATATTCTTTTCTTCACCAATAAGGGTCGTGTTTATCGTCAAAAAGGCTATGAAATTCCCGAAGCTGGACGTACTGCTAAAGGAACGGCAATTATTAATCTGTTGCCTATTGAGCAGGGAGAAAAGATTACGGCAGTTATCCCGGTGAAAGAGTTTAAGACAGAGCAGTATATGTTTATGGCAACAGATAAGGGGACAGTAAAAAAGACCAACCTGGAAGATTTTAACAGTGCACGTAAGGTTGGATTGATTGCTATTACTCTGGATGAAAATGAACAGCTTATTGGTGTAGAATTGACTGATGGCAATTCAGAAATCATTCTGGCTACCAGAAACGGTATTGCGATCCGTTTTGATGAACAGGATGTGCGTCCTATGGGACGTACTGCTCACGGTGTACGCGGTATTCAGCTGAATTATGGTGATGAAGTTGTTGCTATGGACAGCGTGACCAGTGAAAACAGTGAAGTATTGACTGCGACTGAGCAGGGACTTGGTAAACGCACCTCTGTCAGCGAGTATCGCAAACAGACTCGTGGTGGTAAGGGCGTAATAAATATCAAAGTAAATGAAAAGACCGGCATTGTGATTGGAATGAAGGTTATTACTCAGGGGCAGGAGATTATGATGATCACTGCTGCCGGCATCATTATCCGTATTGACGTCGAAGGCATTTCCCAATTTGGACGTAATGCTCAGGGTGTTAAATTGATGACATTGAATGATGATGATAAAGTAGTTTCTTTGGCTGCCGTTCAGCAGGCTGAAGATGACGTTACAGAAGAAGCAATAACAAATGATGTGCAGACGGAAACAGTCGATGTTTCTGATGAGATCATAGAAACATCCCAGGCTACAGAAGAATAAAATAAAAAGCCCTGCTCAGCAGGGCTTTTTATTTTTTGTATAAATTTTACCAGCCGATACCGATACCGCCGCGATGTCGCCGGCCGATACCGATACCAACATTTACACCGTCATCATAAACAGTGCTGCCGCGGGGGATTTTCATAAACCAGAACTTATGAATATTTGCCTTTATGTTTTCAGCGCCGGCATCAGAATCATCTTTACCACCCATATAACGGCTGTTATCATAAAGACGGCCTGATTTTTCCAGATCCTTTACTACATCAAAAGCTAGGGTGAAAGTCTGCTCACTGGCTGTCAGTAAATAAAGCACTTTGTTAGTAGGAAGATTTTTTAACAGTTCTTTACGGACTGCTTTTTTATCTTTAAAATCGGGATAGACCTTGTAAGCATCTTCGTCTATCTTAACATAAGCAGCCGGATTATCATCAGCCTGCAAAAGCTCATCGACTTGCTGTTGGCTCAGAATTTTATCTGAGGCGGCAGAAGCTTTTTCCTCAGCCCAGGTTACAGCAGTAAAAAATGTCAGACAAAGTATGATAGTTAAGGTCAGATAAAGAATACGTTTCATTAGTTATCACCTGCTTTTCTTTTTAATTTTATTCTAATTTAATCGAATGAAGCTGTCAATTTTTCAAGAGATACGATTGAAAACTATTTGTAAAAATTAAAGAAAATATGTTAAAATATACATATAGCTAAATTTCAGAAATGAGGTAACTATGAAAAGAATATTTTCTGCCGGCAGAGGGCTGGCTTTTATAGTTTTTATGACGGTTTTTTTGTTTACTGGCTGTGGCCAGAGTGCTGAACCTAAATCGGAAGTAAAAAATCCGACATTGCATGATGCGGCTGTAAAAATGGTTGCCGGTATGAGTTTAGAAGAAAAAATCGGACAAATGCTGCTGATCGGTATTGATGGTACGGAAATAGACGAGGGTGCGTTGAGCATGCTGCGAGATTATCATGTTGGCGGCGTGATTTTATTTGACCGCAATATGAATAATAAATATCAGGTTACAGGACTGAATGCTAACCTGCAGCGACTGAATAAAGAATATAATAAATTACCCCTTTATTTATGTGTTGACCAGGAAGGGGGGATGGTTGCCAGAATGAAGCAGGGGTTGAATGTTGCTCCTGCAGCAGCCAGAATAGCTGAACAGGGCACTCCTGAAGATGTACGTCGCTGGGCTTATCAGACAGCTATGGAATTGGAAACGATTGGTTTCAATGTAAATTTTGCTCCTGTTTTAGATATTGGTATTCCTTATGGAAGATCTTATGGGTACGATGCTGCGTCCGTGAGCAAGTTTACCGAAGCGGCCTGCCGTGGTTATGATCAGGCAGGTATTATTTACAGCTTGAAACATTTCCCCGGTATGGGAAAAAGTGAGGTCGATCCGCATACAGAACAATATCGGATTACAGCTTCTAAAGAGATTCTATTGCAGGAAGACACAATACCATTTAAAAATATTATCCAAAATTTTGACAATCAGGATTTTATGGTTATGGTAGGACATTTGATTTATACAGGACTGGATACATTGCCGGCCAGTGTTTCACCCCAGGTAATCAATAATTTTCTGCGTAATGAGCTTGGTTTTCAGGGTATCGTCATTACAGATGATATGGAAATGGGAGCTTTGACAAGTATGTATGGTTTTCGTGAAATGGGGGTTGCAGCAGTTCAGGCTGGAGTTGATGTTTTACTGGTTTGTCATAATTATGAACATCAGCAGCAGGTTTATCAGGGTGTACTGGAAGCTGTAAAAACAAATAAATTGACAACAGCCGTTATTGATGCAGCAGCTGTAAGAATAGTGAAAAATAAAATGATTAAGTTATTAGATGCAGGCAAACAACAGGAATTGTTGCAGGACTTGCAGAAAGAGGCGCAGTAAAAGGAGTCGGAAGTGGGAAAAAACTTAGGAAAAATTATATTTTTAAATGCTGTAGGTTTAACAATATTTTTTAGCTGGTATTTACCTGCTGAACATGGTTTTTGATTTACATTGGATAAAAGCATTTTCTATTACTTTAATGAACAGCTCCAACCTGGAAGCTCTTTTACGTATTTTGTCGGTCTGACTAATGTACGTCATTTCGATATAATTTCTTTAATGGCTATGTTGGCATTATATGGTTATTATTATTCTAAACAGGATCATTTAGGTAAACGAAAAATGTGGTTTATCGGTGTCACGATGCTGTTTTTTGCGGTAATATTAAATCAGCTGGGGCATTTGATTCCTGTACAGCGATGCAGTCCGACAGGATTTTTTGAAAATATTCATCGTGTCAGTAAAATGCTGGTTTTTAAAACTAAGGATTATTCTGGCGACAGTTTTCCAGGCGATCATGGTCTGATGCTGATGATTTATGCCGGTTTCATGCTGAGATATTTTGGCAAAAAAGCTTTTGCCGTCAGCTGCATTATTTTAATAATTTTTATGCTGCCGCGTATTATGGCCGGAGCGCACTGGTTTACAGATATTGCTGTAGGTTCTTTAAGTATTTCTTTGGTTGGTTTGAGTTGGGTTTTACTGACACCAGTGAGTGATAAATGTATAGATTTTTTTAATAAAATTTTTCCAGATAAAGCTGAAAAATAATTTAAAAATATCCTGTCAAATTTGACAGGATATTTTTAAAAAAGATAGGGACTTTAAAAGTCCCTTGGGTGACGAAAAATGAAATTTTTCTTGTAAAAACTATAAAGTAAGTTCTTTTTTTGTAAAGAATGTGATAAAATTACTAAGTATAACTTAGAATTTTTGTTTAGGATGTGAAATGATGGAATTTTTCAAAACAGCGGATGTCGTTGTTATCGGCGGCGGTATTGTTGGTACTGCAATTCTGCGTGAGTTGTCGAAGTATGATTTAAAATGCGTGCTTGTTGAAAAAGAACCGGACCTTGCTGCAGGTACTACGAAAGCTAACAGTGCTATTTTACATGCTGGTTTTGACGCGCCGACAGGCAGTTTAAAAGCAGTTACTAATGTACGCGGCAATAAATTATATCATGAGCTGCAAAAAGAATTAGGTCTGGATATTGAATGGACAGGTTCTCTTGTTGCTGCTACCAGTGAAGAAGAAATGCAGACTTTACAGGAATTATTGGAACGCGGTCAGAAAAACGGCGTTGAAGGCCTGCGTATTTTAAATAGAGAAGAAGTTTTAGCCAAAGAAAAAAATCTGACAACAGTTGTTGGTGCTTTATGGGCGCCGTCGGCAGGCGTTTGCTGGCCTTTTGCTATGGCTGTGGCTTTTGCGCAATGTGCAGTGCAGAATGGCGCTGAAGTAGTTACGGACTGCCGTGTAACTGGATTTATTAAGGAAGCTGGCAGAATTACGGCTGTAGAAACTTCAAAAGGTTTGATCAAGGCTGCTTGTGTCATAAATGCCGGTGGTGTTTATGCAGATGGTATCGCTCGTTTGGCTGGCGATGAAAGCTTTACTATTCATCCGCGCCGCGGCGAATATATTCTTTTTGATAAAACTGCTGCAGCCAGTTTGGTTAAAGGCGTTGTTTTCCCAACACCTAATAAAAAGTCTAAAGGTATACTGATCTGTACGACTACGCATGGCAATACATTTATTGGTCCTAATGCACAGGATATGGATAATAGGGAAGATACTGCCGTTACTCTGACAGGGATGGACGAAATTATGAATTCTGCCCGCAAATTGATTCCAAATTTGCCGATGGGTGCTTCGATCACTGAATTTGCAGGGCTGCGTGCAGTTTCCGGCAGCGGAGATTTTGTTATCGGGGCTTCACCTGTGGCAGGTTTGTTTAATGCTGCAGGGATGCAATCTCCTGGGCTGACAGCTGCTCCGGCGGTAGCCGAAATGATTGCTGAAGCTGTACTGGCGTATTGTCCGGCCGCTGTAAAAGCTGATTTTAAAGCTGTTTTACCGCAAAATCCTCTTTTTCATAGATTGTCACATGAGGAGCAGGCAAAGCTTATTGAAAAAAATAGATTGTATGGCCGTGTTATCTGTCGTTGTGAAACGGTCACGGAAGCGGAGATTATCGCTGCTATCAAAGCGCCCTGCGGAGCTAAAACAGTTGACGGTGTTAAACGCCGTACGCGTGCCGGTATGGGACGCTGTCAGGGCGGTTTCTGCGGTCCGCGCGTTACCCAGATCCTGGCACGGGAACTGGGTATACCCGTACCGGAAGTTTTGAAAGAACGTGCTGATTCTCATTTGTTTTATGAAAAAAACTCTGCAGATGAGGGGGAAGCATAAAAATGAAAAATTTATATGACGTAATTATTGTCGGCGGTGGTCCGGCTGGACTTTCTGCTGCTTATAGCGCTTGGCAGAATGGTGCTGAAAGTATTTTGGTTATTGAGCGTGACCGGGAATTAGGCGGCATTCTGCAGCAGTGCATTCATAATGGTTTTGGCTTGCATCATTTTAAAGAAGAGCTGACTGGACCTGGATATGCTTATCGTTGCATTGAAATGATCAAAGATAAACCGGAAATAGAAACCTTGGTTGATACGATGGTTTTGGAAGTTTTGCAGGACAAAACTGTAATTGCAGTCAGCCCTGAACATGGACTGCTGAAAATTGCAGGCAGAACCGTTATTCTGACTATGGGCTGCCGCGAACGTACACGCGGTGCGATCAGAATTCCGGGTGAACGGCCGGCAGGTGTTTTTACTGCTGGAGCGGCGCAGCGGATGGTCAATATGGAAGGTTATCTGCCTGGACATAAAATAGTAATTTTAGGCAGCGGTGACATTGGATTAATCATGGCGAGAAGAATGAGCCTGGAAGGCTGTAAAGTGCAGGCTGTTTTGGAAATCTGCCCGTTTTCCAATGGTTTGACCCGTAATATAGTGCAGTGTCTTGATGATTATGATATTCCTTTGTATCTTTCCCATACTATCACAAAGATCCATGGACGTGATCGCGTTACCGGTGTAACTGTAGCAAAGGTCAACGAAAAAATGCAGCCGATTGCCGGGACTGAATTTGATATTGAATGTGATACTTTACTGCTTTCTGTCGGCTTGATTCCGGAAAATGAACTATCGCGCAGTTTGGATTTAGAGATGCATCCGCTGACCAGCGGCCCTATCGTAGACCAACGCCGCCGTACCAGTCTTCCTGGTTTTTATGCTGCCGGCAATGTTGTACATGTACACGACCTGGTAGATTTTGTTTCGGAAGAAGCGGAAATAGCAGGTAAATTTGCAGCGTTAGATGCGCAGGGAAAATTGGATGGCGACTTGCGTACAGTAAATGTGATTGCCTCGAACGGAGTACGTACATGTGTACCGCAAAGACTGTCTCTGCCCGAAAATGGTGAAAAAGCACGTTTATTTATGCGTGTTGCCAATCCGGAACGTAAAGTAAAATTAGAAGTAAAGAGCGGCGAAAATGTCATTTTGACAAAAATGCTGCCTGTTGCCAAGCCAAGTGAAATGATTGCTGTCGATATTCCAGCAGAAAAGACAGCGCTTATCGGAGAAACTTTGACTGTGGCATTGAACAAGGAGGCATAAAAATGGCTGTTGAAACTCGTATAATGAACTGTATCATGTGTCCTTTGGGTTGTGAGATGACTGTTACTATAGAAAACGGTTCGGTAACAGGTGTTACCGGTAATACCTGCCCCCGCGGGTCTAAATATGCCCATGATGAAGTAGTTGCCCCCAAGCGGATGCTGACAAGTACCGTACAGGTAAAAGGAGGACTTTTACCATTATTGCCCGTAGTATCTAAAACCACGCTGCCTAAAGAACGTATTTTGGATTGTGCTGCGGCATTGCGCCAAATAGCCGTAAAGGCTCCGGTGACTGAAGGCCAGATTATTGTAGAAAATATTCTGGGATTGGGAGTAGATATTATTGCCAGCCGTTCGATGGAAGCACATCGGGAATAATAGTTTGGATTAAGTTGTTCGAATCCGGTTTTGCTGTAGAAGGCAAAGCCGGATTTTTATTTTTAGTGTGGCAGGATTTGTAAATTCAGTAAAAGGTAAACTATTATAGAAGCGTTTTTGGACGGCGGACAATGCAATAAACAGTTATTTTTTCAAAAAAATAACTGGGGAATGGCTTGTAGTAAAGCGGGAGACGTTGCCAACGCTGCCTGGTGTATCATATAAAAATATAAAAAATGTTACAAAAAAGGTGTTGACAGAAGTAACGGGGAATGCTATTATATACAAGTCGCCGAAATGCGGCGGCAGGCAGAACCTTGAA
>ERZ773107.1839-NODE-1839-length-17621-cov-25.904702_pt1 | contig 17621 bp, 17 predicted proteins | sample MGYA00580571_ERZ773107 | MGnify/ENA primary metagenome ERZ773107 (study PRJEB29015, sample SAMEA2737843) | human gut metagenome | biome: human gut; feature: human-associated habitat; material: faeces | place: China | collected 2012 ... | reverse complement strand
CTTTTCTATTCTTATTTTTCATAAATGCAACATAGCACGGATTTTGGCTGTTCAGAAAATCTTAGTAGGTGCGTAAGTAGGCCGAACATCTATATTGCGCCACTACAGAAAGAGTTTCAATCCGCACGCCATTCCTAACGATCATCGGATTGATCCAAACACGTCCTCTAAGCTTTCTTTTATCGTTTTGTATACATAGTCGGATAATGGATTGTCTTCTCTAGTTTTCATTGATGTAGTGACAAATGTAAACGTTGTCCGCGCAGTCGATAAGTGTTTCACAGTTCGTCCCTGTTTTGAGTAACTCTTTTGGATATCTTGCATAACTTGCCTGTAGTCAGAAAAAGTTTTTCCCTTTATTTGGCGGATTATTGGATAAGGAACAATATCCGCAGAAGATGCAATATAGTAGTATTGAATTGATGGTGCTGATGTAAAGTCATGTGGATTTGCATCTTCCTTGTAATCTACTTCAACCACCACTTGATATGGAGCATCATTGCATCTTCGGAAATATTTTTTTAATTCTGGAAAATTATAGTTAACCATATTCAGATAACTATTTTCGTGGTAGTAGAAAAACAAGGAAATTCGACGTTCCTTTTGCTTCTTCGAGTACAAATCCCAAGTAAAGAACACTCCTTTTTCTGTGATTGGCACATCCGGGCCCGGAAGAATGCACTCCGATAAAATCGCTTTATTTTGATTTAAATCGTGCAATATCTTTTGGAGCAGAAACAACTCTACTCTATCAAAAACATATCCTTCTACATACGGATTTTTTTCAAGCACATTATTAATCATTTCATCTACAATTAATTGCATTTGAGGCAAATTATCAATATTTCGAATCGCCTTTAGTTTTCGTTGACAAGAAGCCACTCGTTCACACAGCAAGTATTTGTCTTCTATTAGTTTTTTCTTTTCGATTAATTCCTTGAGATTGCTTTTTAATAAATCAATAGCTATTTTACGACCACTATCTTCGCCAAATCCAGACATTCTTAAATTTATACCATGGCTAACGATATTGCGTCTTTGAAAAAGCGCCTTCTTTTCAAAGGCATTATGGTACTCCCTACATTGATTCTCTTCAATACACTGAACATCACTTTCGTCTTCCGAAACCAAATCAAACCAATAACTCAAGCAACATTGATTTTCCGATAGGCATCCAACAATAGCAATCTTTTGCTCTTTTCCCGCCATAAAACTGTTCGGAACATAAAATGGTTCGAACAGCATTTCTATTTGGCGAAAATATCTGTTCAAAATAAATCGATACGTCTTAAGTATTTGTGTTAGCATTCGATTGAGTATATTGGCGTCGTCCGCTTTGCTTACATCACTTTTAGCATTAACACACTCGACATATAATGGCAAATTATGTTCCATCACAAAATCCAGGAATTCATCTTGTTCTTGCTGATTTTTAAAAATTCCGCCTGCAAAGATAAAAACTTCTTTCCAGTCCTCTTTTTGAACCAATTCCACATACCGTTCCTTGTTACTAGATAGTGGAAGGTTATAAACTAAATAGTAAGCAGTACAGTATTCTTTGAGCAACTTGTGTACAAAGAACACTTTGCCTTCACTTTTAAATAATCCAGATTCGATAAATGATGCTATAACACGCATCTTGTTTTCATTAACTATTTGAGATAGTTTCTGGTCAAATTCCATATAGCTATAACATGGTTGCGAAAAAGTTTGATAAGCCAACTGTCCCAAAACATTTTGTGCATCATGGCAAGTAATTGGTATGCTTCCTAGTGATCCTGCGTGTTGAGATGCCTCTCCATATAATTTATGAAACAATTCCTCAAACAAGCCGCTTCTGTTAAATATAGCTCGATTCGCACTTTGTCTTAATACAGCTTTTCCAACAGACAGAAAGTATGGATTCGAGAAAAGCGTATAGTACGGCTTCGGAATATTTGTGGAAATTCCATCGTTTATCAGTTCCTGCCGAACAGTTTGTTCACTTAAAGCCGTAAGAAAATATTTCTTCTTTTCACCTAGTTCTCCATGATAACGGTTAAAGCGTGCCGTGACGAAGAAATAATTCTTATTGTAGTGCGCGGTGAAATTGTTGAAATCGGCATAAAATTTTTCTCGGTATATTTCTTGAGTTATATCGTCAACACCATCGAAGATTAAAATATACTCTCCCTCTTTTAGTTTTTCTTCAACAATTTTATCTACATTTCCATCACAAAATGGACTAATTTTATACTTTATACCATCAATAATATCCGAATAAAGCAATTCATATTCTTGTAGCGGAATAAATACTGGAATTAATGTATGTGTGTTCTCGCTTGTACACGCTTTATGAAGCAATGTGATAGATTCGTAAGTCTTCCCACACCCTGCTTCACCTAAAATGAGAACACATTTTTCTTTAAGCAATACATCCAAAGCGTTTAATTGGGTATTGCACTCATCTTTTGAATAAATTTTCCGCTCCAGATATTCGTTGGCAGGATACAGTGGATATAAGCACAATAAATATTTTCGATATTCATCAAATGAAAGTTTTGCAGATGTAAGTTCTTGTTTGCCAACTAACACATCTATTTTTCTATCAATTTGTTCAACGGTACTCTTAATATCCTGTAGCTCGCAAAATAATTCATGTGAAAGTTCCTTAACTATATTACAGATAATTCTTGTTTCGTCGTTATCCGATTTATTTAAAGTTCGATAGATAACCTCAAAATATTTTTGCAAGAGAACGCAGATTTCATAATGATATTGACTATATTGAGGATAGAGTTCTGCAAACAAATGTACATAATAATTTATTGTTTGAGAATTAGATTTATAGTGGAATACCGATGTATCACAGCAATTCCGAATAATATTACAAATCACATCATTGTCTACGAGGAAACGATCCAAATCATTATAAAAGACCTTATCTCCATGCGCTGAGAGTATTTCATTAAAAACCTCATTTTTGAGATTTTTCTTTATACAATGAAGTTTAATTTTCCCTTTCAATCCAGAAAAGGCATCCTTACAACGCTCCACCAATAAATCTATAATTTTTGACACCACGGAATATTCCATATATACCTCGCTTGTCTTTCACACAAGTACAAATAATAGATAACCGTTGTCCTTATACAGCCCCTTTAGCAGCACAAAACCCTACTACCCATTAATTATACTGCAATTAATCAAAAATCACAATGTAAAGTTGAATTGTATCGAAACTCATCTTGGAATTTGCAAAGTCAATATGCCCGCATTTCAAACAACTTATTAGCCCAGAATTTCCATCAACTGGAATTTTCGGTGGCTTATTACCATGATGGGAAAGCTACTGGACTCCTGCAGAAGCTGTCTGAGTCCCAACTTTCTTATTTTTACGGTCAAATATGCTTCGCCGTTTTTCTTTTCTTAATTAAGGTTGCAATTTCAACCAAGGGTACGTTGCAGGCTATCCTTAATCGTCCAAATCTTAGTTACCGCCAATGAGCAGATCCCTCATCTCATCTGCACAGGCTGTAATTTTAACGCCTGCACTCGGTTGACAGTTTTCTGCAATTTCATCCAATTTATCCAACACATCAAATACCTCCTTGGGTGGCTGCCCACTCGGCTCATAGTCCAGCGCCCGCTGGCGCAGGTATTCCGAAAGTGATAACCCGCATCGTTTTGCCATCAGCGTCATTTTTCGTTTCTCTGTGACGCTGACGCGGACGTTGATTCCAACGCTGCGCTTTCTCATGCGCCAGCAGCCTCACAGGGGTTCGGGGCTGTCCCCGTAGGCTTTTCGGCGGGTTGCCCTGTGGCAACACTTCGCCCATGCTTGCTTCCCTCAAGCGCTCCGAGTGACGATGGTGACGATGGTGACGGTCTTTCTGGGATACCCCACCCCGATAATTGAGTTATGTCAATATCATCGTCACCACCGTCACCATCGTCACCATAGAAGCTCAAAAGGCGAACCTTGTTTTTTCGATGGGTTTTATATCGGATGTTTTTCGGTTCAAATACTTTATCAAAATACTTGGCCATATTGTAGGTGAACTGGTTCGGCTTGGCATTTTCAATACCTGCCGCTGCAAGCAACTCGGAGGCTGTTCCCTGCCAGTTTCCGACACTTTCGATGTACTTCGCCGCTTTCCACAAGTAGTCCGGCACAGCCTTGATCTCTCGTTCCTCTGCGGTTTCTTCATCTTCCAAAGTCCAGATGCAATTTTCTTCCCGCAAATGCAGCGTTCTATCGTCCATATCGCGTCCGGTAAGCAAAATGTCAGCAGTTTGGCTCATTCGCTTGCGCTTCATAACCCAGCTGGTATCTGCCACACCCATAAGACCTGTGGAGCCTGAAATCTGGTCAAATGGGTCGGATGCAGTTTGCTTGCGCAAGTGGTGAATCAGCAATATGCAGATGCCATACTTGTCGGCAAGCTTTTTCAATGCACCTGCCTCCTTATAGTCATTCGCATACATCCCGCCGTTTCCATCGCTCACACGCACTTTTTGAAGTGTGTCGATAACGATCAGACCAACATCGTGATATGTATGGACAAGCGCCTCAACTTGTTCCTCCAAGCCCTGCCCGATGCTGGAGCATTCTGTTTGGAGAATCAGACGCTCCGGGGCATCTCCGCCGTCAATCAGCTGGAAAATGCGGTTTTGCAGGCGGTTAAATGTATCTTCCAACGAGAAATAAATCACGGTGCGTGGCTCTATTTTTCGATTCCAGACAGGATTACCCTGCGCAATCTGCAAACATAGCCACAAGGTCAGCCAGCTTTTGCCTGCCTTGCTGGGACCGGCAAACAGTGCAAGACCGGCTGGGAGCAAGTCGGGAACGATCCACTTGACCGGCGGCAGCGGCGTGGAGAGGAGTTCTTCTGCGGAGATTGCTTTTGGAAGTTTTGTAAAAGTCATTTGCATCATCCTTTCTGTTTTAGCACACATCTATTATCTCATACTATCGTCTTTTTGTGTGTAGTAAGTTTTACTCTCCAGTAGTAAGTTGTACGGCTCACGCCGCCCCACAGCCCCACAAACGCGCCCAACGGCGGTTTTGCGGGTGATGTCGCGTCCGTGTGCGACGCGGAGTATCCGCCCCGCACGGGGCTTGTTTGGGCGAGATGTGGGAGTGAATCAGAACTGATTCACTTTTACGCCTCATCCTCTGAATAGTGAATCAGATTTGATTCATTACAACAAAAATGATAAAATATTTTGTGTGGGCGGCCCTCGCGCAAGTAAACAAAGGTTACTTGCAAATAGGATTTTTAGCATAATAGGCTACTATATAGCCCTTCTTGGGTTGCATCATGGATTTCATATAGGAACCTCCTTGCCTAAATTTACATCATATCTGTTATATTGATAATACACCTCCGCAGTATTCTTGTCAATGATTTTACATATATGTTATTAAATTGTTGATTTTTCTCTCTAATGTGGTATAATGACAGCATAAAATAACGAACGAGGTCATCCCATGAAAATCGGAGAAAAAATCAAGCGCGTCCGGCTACATCGTCACATGAAGCAGCGTGAATTAGGTGAACTGGTTGGTTTTACGGATGGTGCTGCCAACCGTATCGCACAGTATGAATCCGGGTTTCGCGTTCCGAAAGAGGATATGGTAAAAAAAATAGCAGACGCACTCCATGTAAAAGAGTGCGCACTGCTTGAACCGGATACCGGCAACCTTGGCGGCATAATGGAAACTTTATTCTGGCTTGACGAGGATATGCCGGATGTGCTTAGATTTTCTCTATCCTCGCCAATTGACAAAAATCAGATAGCTGCAAATGCAGCCACAGCACCTGTCATCCAGACAAACGCTAAAACATCTCCTTTCGGCGCACAGCCCGCTATGCTTTGGTCTGAGAACGATCTTCTGAATTACCTGTTTAAGTCCTTTGCCGCCATGCAAGATGCCTACCACACCGGGAAAATTTCCCGCGACAAATATTTTGAATGGAAGTTGCAGTGGTCCTATGATTCGGCTCTGCCGATTTCTGCTTCGCCAAAAGAAGCTGAAAAGCTATTAGGGTATAATAAATAATTTCAAAAAACTCGCAGCAGCAGGATACTTTCGTATCCACAACTACTACGAGTCCCTGTACTTATGCGGTGGAACTGCCGTGTACCGGTCGGTATGCACGGTGGCGTGAGAGGTCGGCTCTCCATTTGCGAGAATATTCTATTCGACTGCGGCATCAGACAGGCTTTGCAAAACCTGCCCAATATCTGCATTGATGCAGACGGACTGCAACTCAATTTCCTGTGGGCAAACTGCCTGCCCTTGGTTGATGCAGATGTAGGTGGCGTTTGGGTTCTTGGCTGTCATCTGCCAGAACGGGTATTTGATGATAACGGGCGTATTGTACCCAACGCCCAATTCCAGAAAGAGGATTTTTTGCCCTGCGCGGGTCCGGAAAAAGTTTTCATACCGTTCCGCTGCTCTGTGCCAGCCTTTGTCCTCCACGAAGGTATCATCGCTGCGCAGGTTCATGGTCAAAGGCTTCCCGCAGTGGGGACAGGTCGGAAGAAGCTCGGTCGGTATTTTCATATCCTCCTGCCGCTTGACCATCTCCCGAATGACCTCCTCATTATCAAAGGTCTCCTGACAGCACGGCTCACTGCACTGGAACAGACCATAATCGCCCTGCGTGTAGAACAGGCGCTTTTTATCAAAGCCAGCTTTCTGAACGCAGTGGTCAACATTCGTGGTGATGACAAAATAATCTTTGTCCTGTACCAGCTTCAAAAGATCAACACAGCGTATAAGAAAAGAATCGTTGAATGCATTGGATGGAAAAGATGTGTTGTTGGTATTTCCGACAAATCATAAGAAGAATTCTACGGTCCGTATTTTGAAAACACCGAAGACAGAAAGCAGTGTGCGTAAGATATTCTTACCAAAGAGTGTCGCTAATATGCTAGTAGACTGGAAAGCTGAGCAAGATGAAATGAAAGAAATTCTTGGTGATGAATATATGGACTATAACCTGGTTATGGCAAGTACCTTTGGTCTTCCTCTCGGAGATGGAGCAATCCGTGGTCCTTTAAAAAAACTGATCGAGGACTATAATCTCCCACCGGTTGTATTTCACAGTTTTCGTCATAGCAGCGTTACTTATAAGCTGAAATTGAATGGTGGAGACATCAAGGCGGTACAGGGTGATTCCGGCCATGCTCAGGTCAATATGGTTACGGATGTGTACTCTCATATTCTGGATGATGACCGAAGGAAAAATGCAGAGCTTTTTGAAGAAGCATTTTATGAGAAAAAGAATCTGGATCCACAGATGCATGTACAGCAGGAAAATAATAATGCAACTGTTGCTGATGAAGTCGATCCGGAACTTCTGGCAAAAGTGTTGGCAAATCCAGAGATGCGGGCATTGCTCAATTCACTGGCGAAGACGATGAAGTAATGAAAAATAGTGAAAAAATAGTGTAATTTTAGTGGAAAAACAATTCATAAAACGATATAATATATGGATGAAATGGAGGTGGATCATGTGATTAAGGTTACGCTAACAAATGAAATTTTAAAAAGAATATCGGAAATAGACGAAAAGCGTTTTTCTCTTAGTACGATAGAAATGCCACCTGTTATAAAAAACAGACTTAGAAAAAACTCTAAGAAAAAAAGTTCCTATGCTTCTAATAAGATTGAAGGAAATCCATTAACTGAAAAACAGGCAAATGAGGCTATTGATAGTGATCCTCACAAACATTTTTTAAAGCCAGAACAGGAAGTTCGTAATTACTTTTTGGCTTTAAATTTTTTAGAAGAAAAACTGAAAAAGAAAGAAGCTTTTTCAAAAGAAATGATTTTAGAAGTGCAGGCAATGGTTGAAAAAGGTGCGTCAAAAGAAAAGATAGGCTTAAGAGGCCCTATGCCACCTGGAATGTTATTTGCAGTATATGATTCCGAAACAGGCGCAGCGGAATATATTCCACCAGAGTATATTGATATTCCAGACTTGTTGGACGAACTTGTTGAATATGTAAATACTACAGATGATCATCCGTTGATTATTGCTGCTGTAGTTCATTATCAATTGGTTACCATTCATCCTTTTGAAGATGGAAATGGAAGAACCGCCAGATTAATGTCAGGCTATATTCTTGATTATTATGGATATGGTTTTAATGGAATAGGTTCTCTGGAAGAATATTTTGCCTATGATCCAGATGAGTATTATGCATCACTGCAAATGGGGTTACCGGCGTTATATTATTCAGGAAGAGAAAACCCTCCTCATCCGGAAATATGGATCAATTATTTTTTGCGGATGATGGAATTGTATTCTAAAAAGGTATATGAATTATCAAAAACATCCGAAAACGACGAGTTAGATGGAAGTCTATCTTATTTAAATGCAAAAGAAAAAGAATTCTTAGCATTTCTGTTAAAAAAGCGATTATATGAGTTTACACCAATTGAAGTAAGCAAAATGCTTGGTGTAACCAACAAAACTATTATTAATAGATGTGCAAAGCTGGTAAATAATGGTTTGTTAATTCCAATCATTGTCAAGACACGGATTCGATCCTATCGGTTAAGTGATTTTTCTAAGACAAATGAGAAAAAGATTTTGAAAAAAATATCATAATAGATGCATGAGATGTACAAAGACATATGATAAAGAAAATAAGAAACCGGTAGTCCATCAGTATCTTTCCCGTGTAAAGGATTGGCTTTGTTTGATTGATGCCCACATCGTGGGTGAACTCTTTTTCCTTTTTCATAATAGTATCATTATGGTATAATAGAGACATCAAAATCGGCATTTGCATTTGTGGGATGCTTTGGGTTTTACGCTGGAAAACCCGATATGGAAATTGTAAGGAAAAAGCCTGAAGGTTTTACGATTATGGTTCCTCAAAATAAAGAGCCTCTTGTTATATAAATTTTCAAGTGATATACTGAACACATGAAAAAGAACCGTGCGATATTACAGTCTTGCATTGCGCACGGTTTTTTAGAAATACGTGGTTAGACGAAACTAACACACGTGTGATTTACAGAACGATCTAAAAGAGGATTAATTTTTATGAGAATATTGATTTATGGTGCAGGCGTGATTGGAGGAAAAAGCATGAAAAACGAAGAATACAAAAAGTTGTCGATTGCTGAATTTACAAAAGCAGCAGGAAGATATGAAAGTAACCATGCTGGCATATATGAAATGTGCAAGAAGGATTATCCGGATATTCTGGCGGAGCTGGAGAAAGAGCCGTTTAGAGAATTGCTGGATGCAGGATGTGGTCCGGCTCCAATGATTTCTTTATTATCAGAAAAATATCCAGACAGACATTATACCGGACTGGACCTGACACCTGCGATGATCGAACAGGCAAAAAAGAAAGATATTCCAAATGCAACATTTGTCGTGGGAGACTGTGAGAATTTTCCTTTTGAAAACGATTCATTTGATGCAATTATTTGTTCTATGAGTTTCCATCATTATCCGGATCCACAGGCATTTTTTGACAGTGTAAAGAGATGCCTTCGCCCAAATGGAAGATTGATTTTGCGGGATGTGACCAGTGACAATAAAGTATTGGTATGGCTGATGAATACACTGGAAATGCCTCTGGCAAATATATGTGGACACGGAGATGTCCGGGTTCCAACAAGAGATGTGGTTATGAAATGTTGCAGAAGAGCAGGATTAAAAGTAGAAAAATTTGAAATCCGTAAAGGCATGAGGATGCATTGTGTTGTAAGAAAACAATAGTGGAAGGCGACAGATAATGAAAGAAAAAGTGAATGTGACAGGTGTACCGGAAACGATGGTACAGACTTTGTATGCAAGAGCAAAAGAAACAAAAAAGCAAAATGCAAAGATCAAAGATGGGATTGCAGTAGAACTTGTGGAAAAGCTTGATTATGACTTTTCCAAGGCGGATAAGGATAATGCCATGACTTATTGTGTGATAGGTAAAATACCAGCTGTTCGGAATATCTCGAACAAAATAATAGTTTTGGAGAAATGTGACTAATATTAAGGAGATGATGCAGATGCAGAAAAGACATTTTGAAATGGAAACAGAGGGATTTTATGGTGCATATTGGAAATGTAAAACCGACTCAGACTGTGCAATGATTGCAATGATCGGAGATGATTCGGAAGATTATCTGGCACGAACATCCGTAAAATGGTTACATAAACTCGGTGTGAATGTGATGACGATGTCACCGGCAAAAAAGGATTATGGACATCATAATTATCCACTGGAACGTATAGAGAAAGCAATCAGTTGGTTAAAAACACATGGTAATCGGAAGATAGGAATTGTCGGGGCATCTACTACAGGAACACTTGCCTTAACTGCCGCTTCTTATTTTAAAGATCTTACATTGACGATTGGCCTGACACCGAGTGACTTTATCTGGCAGGGGTTTATGCAGGGCAAAAAAGATGGGTGTAAGGAATGGCCGATTGAGGGAGAATCACTTTTCTCTTATAAAGGTGAACCGCTTCCGTATATGCCGTTTTGTTATAAACATCCGGACTATTGGCACGTGATTGAGAAAGAAACAAAACGGACCGGTGATATGATTAATTCGAGAAAATTGTTTGATGATTCAGAAACAGCTCATCCAATTACAGAAGAAGAAATGATCAAGATTGAAAAAATCCATGGAACATTATTGCTGATTGGCGCTGAAGATGATGTGTTGTGGGATACTGCAAAATATATACGCCGTATGGAGCTGCGTATGAAAGAGCGTCCCCACACATGCAGGTTGGAGTCTGTTATTTACGAGCATGCGACCCATTTCGTTTTTCCGGAGAGTATGTTAAAGACGATGCTGCCAATTGGTTCTGGAATCTTTATGAAACTGGCATTTCAGGCGGCAAGAAAATATCCGAAAGAATGCCAGAGAGCACGTCTGGATATTGACCAGCGGGTGAGAAATGCTGTTGCTGAATGGAAGAGTGCAGAAAGATAGATTAAAAGAGATAGAACTTGCAGTTGCATCTTCGATTGGTGCAGATCTTGCCATAGCATTCCTGACAGAGACAAAAATAACGGTAAAGCATGTTTTTTTTGATGGCGGACAGTTTGCCCAGATTAGAAAAGCAACTCGCAGAATCATGGTCCCGTTCTTATATATGGCAATGAAAAGTTTATATTGGTCAAAAGGAAAGACACTAAAGAGAATCATGTGGTGTGACGATGACAAAATTAAACCCTATTTTATAGAGGCAGGGAAGAACTTGACATATTGGAATCTGAGAAGACAGCTGGCAGACAGCTTGGAAGATAAACCATTTCCAGAACTGTCAGAAGAATTGCAGAAACATACATTTTGGGAATTTGGAAGTATAGAAGAACATTTTAAATACAGAAATGCAGTGATGCAGACATATATACACGGTAATTTCCCGGTTTTTGAGGGATTTAACCATATGCAGTATCAAATTCGCGACCCGGAAGGGTTTGCCAGAATGCTGGAAACGATTATTGAGACAGGAAGATTACCCAACCCGGTTGTTAAGAAGGGGTAGAAATGGAAAACAGTTAAGAAACTTTTGAAGGAATATCTTGGTAAGAAGCAAAGTAAGATAACTTCCAGTTTTTGAAACTGAGAAATCGGAATTTGTAAGGACAGTAAATTCCGATTTTATTAACTGTAGAGATTAGAACGATATTATTTTGATTATTCGGTCTACACAGACACAGATTCCGGGATGTCATCCGGTTACAATTCATGACTTAAAAAAGGTGTACAAAGTGAATAAATCATTCAGGAAGAATGGTTTTGTCTTTTCGTATTTCAGAAGGTGTTGCATCGAAATGTGAGCGAAATAGGTGTCTGAAAAGTTTATAATTTGTAAAACCATGTCGTTCTAAAATATCGGATATTTTGTCATTTGTTGATATAATGTCACTGTAAATTTTTGAAAGTCTGATTTCATTTTGGTATTCAAGGAAAGTGGTTCCCATACATTTTTTGAAAAATCTGCAGAAATATTTAGGTTCAAACATTGCTATATTCGAAATTTCTTCCAAAGATATTGGTTTATTATAATTTTCAGATATATAGTTTAGAATAGGTTCCAGTTTTTCGAGATTTTTGCTTTGCCTCGTCAGATCAGAAGGAATTACCGGCGTACTGAAATTATGATACAATTGAAAAAGGACTTCGAAAAGGAGACTGTTAAAACGAAGTACAGCACCATCTGGTTCATAATCTACTAAAAACTGCATTTTTGAAAGAGTATCTTTAAATAGATCAACTTTACCCTGCTGGACAAGTGTGTCCGCAGGGTCTTTTAGATTAAACTCCATTGATTTGGCATTAGGAACAAATTTTTCAAAAAAACTTTTCGGTATCTGAAATACAATTGCCTGATTGGGTTTTGTACATAATGTGGAATGTATACGATCTGGGCTGATTATGAGACACTGATTATTTATTAGTTCATATTGGTTGTTTTCAATGACTATTTTCAGTTCACCCTTCTGTATATAGATAATTTCAATGGCATCGTGCCAATGAGGGGCAACATAACTGCCTGGATCAACAGAAGTATAAAATCTTACATTTGTTTTATCGTTTAATGGTATTAATTCATAATTTGTTGGTGTAAGTACTTTCTCCATTATCCATTCCTTCCTTTTGTAAAAAAGAGAATATTGACCTATTAATTAGATACTATCACATCTTGGAAATAAAAGGCAACTTCTTTATTATATACATATAAAATCAATCTTGAACGCACAAGATAAGCAACTGATTTTTTGAAAATATTTTATGTTTCTAAAGAATAGGAGGATAATAATGAACGAAAAAACGAAACTAACCCCTGCGTTACTTTTTGAACGCTTTTGTTATGGATGTGGAGATTTTGGATGCAATATTATTTATACTGCAATGTCTGCATTTTTGCTTTTCTATTATACGGATTATGCAGGAGTAAACGTTGCAGCAGTTGGTACTATTATGTTGGTATCACGAGTATTTGACGGAATCAGTGATATTATTATGGGAATGATTGTCGATCGTACTAAGTCTAAACATGGAAAAGCAAGAGTATGGATTTTGCGAATCTGTGTGCCGTTTGCTCTTGCAGGTGTACTGCTGTTTTCTGTTCCTACATCTTTGGGTGCGACAGCCAAGTTGGTTTATGTATTTATTACTTATAACTTGGTTTCTACGGTTGTATACACAGCCATTAATGTTCCGTATTCTTCATTGAATGCACTTATAACCCAGAATCCGTATGAAAGATCAGTTCTTAGTATTTTCAGAAATCTATTGGCAACAGCAGGAACACTTACAATCAATATGGTTACGCTTCCACTTGTTGAATTTTTTGGAGATAATGCGGCAGCCTGGACAAAAACATTTTGTGTTCTTGGTGTGCTTGCGGTGGTTGCTTTCCTGCTTACTTTTATTGGAACAAAAGAAAGGGTACATGCCGTAGCTGAAATAAATGGCGAGGCTGAAAAAATTTCATTTAAAGAAGGTATTAAGTCACTATTTGCAAACAAATATTGGATTATGATGACTTGTGTACTGGCTCTTTTCTTCCTGTATTATGCCATCAATGGCGGTACAACGGTATATTACGCAAAAGATATTCTTGGGGACAAAAACCTTATCAGTACAATTAATGGAATCTATAATGCAATACAGATAGCTGCTATGTTTTTTATCGCTGGTCTTGTAAAAAAATATGGAAAGAGGAACGTTTTCTCTCTTGGTTTGATTCTGGCAACTGTAGGAATGCTTATCCTTGAATTTGGTGGAAATACGATGCCCATTATTGTTATTTCAAGTATTATTCGAGGAATAGGAAATGCCTGTGGTGGAGCAACTATGTGGGCAATGGTTTCTGATACGATTGACTACGGTGAATGGAAAACTGGTCATCGTACGGAAGGACTGGTAAACAGTGCATGTAGTTTTGGATATAAAATTGGAAATGGTGTTGGTTCTGCTCTTTTGGGAATTATTATTCAGCTCAGCGGATACGTTGGTGAAGCAGCAGTACAGACATCTTCGGCACTATTTTCTATTCGCTTGTGTTTTACATGGATTCCAATTGTAGTATTTGCTGCATGCTTCATTATTTTAAGATTCTATCATCTGGATAAGGAATTTGATGGAATCATTAAAGATCTGCATGACAGAGCATCTAGTGAGAGTAATCATGCATAAGGAGGTTTTATTATGATTCAAAATCCGATTCTTCCAGGATTTAACCCAGATCCATCTATTTGCCGTAAAGGCGATGATTTTTATATTGCTGTATCTTCTTTTGAATGGTTTCCAGGAATTCCGATTTACCATTCGAAGGATATGAAAAACTGGGAATTATATTCTCATGCACTTCAAAATGAAAATGACCCTGATTTGAAAAAGCTTCCTAGTGCGAAAGGTATTTGGGCTCCCTGCCTTACATATTGTGAAGAGGACGACCTGTTTTATGTAGTTTATGGAGTTATGAATTCCATGAATGCCAGATATTTTGATGTGGATAACTTTCTGATTACTGCAAAAGATCTGAAAGGTCCATGGAGCGAGCCAATTTATCTTCATTCAACGGGGTTTGATGCATCTATGTTTCATGATGATGATGGGCGTAAATATATTGTTGCTTTGGACTGGGAGACAAGAACAGAGTATGAAAAACCGGGACCTATCAATATTGTGGAATATGATCCGCAAAGTAAAAAAATCATTGGAATGCCAAAACCTTTTTGGAGAGGCGGGACTGACAGAGGGTGCATTGAGGCACCTCATCTTACCAAACATGGTGAGTATTACTATATTATGTGTGCAGAAGGCGGAACGGGATATTATCACAGCGTTACAATGGGACGTTCCAAAAATGTTTGGGGACCTTATGAAGCAGATCCCTGCAATCCGATTCTAACATCATCTCCTGGAGATTATAATGAACGTGCTGACTGGGATCATTTGAAACCACGTTATTACAATCCAGACAGTAAGCTTCAGAAATCTGGGCATGCAAGCTATGTAGATCTTCCCAATGGCGAGACATGGATGGTACATCTGACATCAAGACCTTTTGTGCCAGAGCTTCGCTGTACTCTGGGACGAGAGACTGCGATTCAGCGAATGAAATGGACGGAGGACGGATGGCTTCGCATGGAAAATGGTGGGAATCTGGCACAGGAATTTGTAGAAGAAAGTAAGCTCCCAGAAGTTTCGATGTCAACGCTCCCGGCTCATGATGACTTTGATTCGGATGTTCTTGGCATTGGATATTATGCCCCACGAATTGATCCGATGACATTTGTGGATCTGAAAGCCAGACCGGGCTGGGCGAGACTTAGAGGACAAGAGTCTGGATGCTCTTTAAATAAAACAAGTATTCTAGCAAGAAAACTTACCAGTGTCAGAGCTGTTGTAACAACAAAACTGGACTTTACACCACTTAGCTATCAACATACAGCAGGGTTAATTCTTTATTACGACAATATGAATTTTATTTATATATATAAGTATTTCAGTGATACATTGGATCACAGTGCAGTTTCTGTACTGCAGGTAGAGAATGGTGAAAAGAAAGAATTTCCAGAAGCAAGAAGTTATGTTGAAGACGGTCAGGATATCTGGATGCAGCTTGAAATAAACGGAAGAAAATCGCAGTTTAAATGGTCTGTTGATGGAGAAAATTACAAAACCATAGGACCATGTTTTGATACTAGCAAATTTTCTGATGAATATTCAGAATTTGGGGAATTTACAGGTTCCTTTGTTGGAATAACCTGCGGAGATCGTATGATGCATCAGCATACAGCAGACTTTGATTTCTTTGACTATCAGGCGGATGAGAAAGCGGAAGTAGAATAATTTTGAATTGGAGGATATAAGAATGACACGAAGAAAGATAAAATTTAGTAATATGAAAGATATTGACGCATTTAATAAGCTCTGCTCAAAATTTGATTGTGATATGGATCTGGTGAGTGGAAAGTACTATGTAAATGCAAAATCTATAATGGGTATTTTCAGTTTGGATCTAGATTTGCCGTTGGAACTGATTGCAGGCACAGATGATGCTGCTGCAATTGATGAAACATTTAAAGAGTATATTATTTGAGTTTAAGAAATCTTACTATGATAATGGGCGAGTTGGTTTCAAACCAACTCGCGCACTCACGTTATTTCGATAATTGGAATAAAGGATTATCAAGTTCTTAAATAAATGAAACAAGAAAATTGTATAGGAAGGGAATCCAGCAAAGTGTGACAGCTCGTGATCTATAACTGCGTTGGATTTCTATATGCATATGGGATATGGGTATAAAGATGGCGTGAAAACTTTCGATGAAGAAGAGCAAGTGTATCGTTTAGAAAAGCGAAAGTAAATTCGAATTTTCTTATTTGAGGGAGGATTGATATGAACTTAAATAAAGTGCATCACGTTGCTATTATTGGTAGTGATTATGAAAAATCAAAACATTTTTATGTTGAACAATTAGGTTTTCAAATTATACGTGAGAATTATAGAGAAGAAAGAGATGACTATAAGATTGATTTAAAACTCAATGATTTAGAATTAGAGCTTTTTATTATTAAAAATTGTCCTAAGCGTCCTAGTTTTCCAGAGGCATATGGATTGAGGCATTTGGCTTTCCGAGTAGATTCTGTAGAAGAAACGGTAAAGGAATTGAATAGTATGGGAATTGAAACAGAACCAATAAGATATGACACTTATACGAATGAGAAGATGACTTTTTTCTTTGACCCAGATGGGTTACCACTTGAAATACATGAATAAGTTTTACTGTAAAATTGAAATTTTCACTACACAAAGAACTCGACAGATTCAAGTTTGCCAGACTCACAACAATTTAATATCAAAAAAATTATATTTCGATAGATGATGATTTCAGAAGACTCTTTGCAGATGTCAGAAAGCATAGAGCAGAAATGGATATTAAAATAACTCCAACCGCAAGGGATAATTCACCCAAAGACAAGCCAAGATTATTGCGTTAAGATAAAGAAAATGGATAGTTTACTTGACTTTGCAAGCTATCCATTTTATTACATCATATAAAAGTACTTCCACCGGGGACGACAACACAGCATGGCCATTTGTAGTGGTTATGTTTGCAGGAGTTTCTCGAAACTGCTTCGTTGTACTTAGTATACTGTTTGCTAATAGTATATGCAAGATGTCACTTTCAAAAACACAGATTTTTTTATTTTTTGAAAGTGGAAACTATGTAAAGGAGTGTCTTTGTCTGATTGACACACACCTCGTGGGTGAGCTTTTTTTCCGTTTTCATAATATGATATTACCTTCGGCTCAAATGAAAAAGTATGGTGGAAGGGATTCATTCCGGATAGCAAAACAGGAAGCCTTTTCGCTTGAAAATGGAATAAGTCATTCACTAAGCCTTTATTTCTGATGATAGCGACTTAAGCAGGTCGCGGAAACAGGAAATATAAATTCAAAATAACTCAAAAACTTGACTTATAACATTGACTAAGTTAAAATAAAACAAATTGAGTTAAAAGGAGAATGAGAAATATGCTTACAAGCGTATTCGGGATTTCTATAAAATGTGAAGCATGGAATCATCAGGATTCTTTGCCTGTTTATATTGCAGGGAGTTATGAT
>ERZ773107.1823-NODE-1823-length-17690-cov-12.590247_pt1 | contig 17690 bp, 8 predicted proteins | sample MGYA00580571_ERZ773107 | MGnify/ENA primary metagenome ERZ773107 (study PRJEB29015, sample SAMEA2737843) | human gut metagenome | biome: human gut; feature: human-associated habitat; material: faeces | place: China | collected 2012 ... | reverse complement strand
CCCTCTCACCGGCCCCGTCCGCCGATGGCGGCGCGGATGCCGGAGCTCCCCCAAAGGGGAAGCCGGGAATCAAGGAAGGCGAGACCGGCGAAGGGGAGCAGGCCGAAAAGAAGGCCGCAGACCCGGCGGAAAAGCGCCGGGCCTTTGGCCAGCTGATGCAGGGCGAGTATGCGGCGGAGTTTGAGGAAGCCATGCAGCGCGCGGCACAGGTGGCGGCGCAGAACATCCAGAACAACCCCCAGGTGAAGGCGCTGATGGATGCGCTGGGCGAGGCCTACGGTGTGGACGCCAGCAGCCCGGACAGCCTGACCGCGCTGACCGACGCGGTGAAGAACGGCAAGGTGAAGAACGACGCCTATTACGAGACCCTTGCCGCCGAAAAGGGCATCAGTGTGAAGACGGCCCGGGAGATGGACCGGATGGAAGGGGAGCTGCAGCGGGCCAACGCCGAGAAGCAGCGGGCCGAACAGATGCGCGCGGCCGCCGAGCACCAGCAGCGTGTGGCGGCGGTGCAGGCGCAGTGGCAGGCGGAAGCGGAAAGGCTGCAGCAGAAGTACCCGAGCTTTGCGCTGGACGAAGTGCTGAACAACCCGGCCGTGGCGGACATGATCCGGCGGGGCATCGGGTTGGAAGCGGCGTACCGCGCGGCCTACTTTGACCAGCTGATGGAGAACCAGACCGCCCAGACCGCAAAGCAGGTGGAACAGGGTGTGGCAGCCCGCATCCAGCAGCGCGGCCAGAGACCCACCGAGAACGGCGTGCGCCCCGGCGGCGCGGCAGAGACCAAGGTGGACGTGGAGCACATGACCCGCGCACAGCGGGCCGAGCTGGCACGCCGGGCACGGCGCGGGGAACGGATCGTGCTGTGAGAATGAATTTCCCGCGCGAAGGGTGCGAGAAAGATAAAAACCTTTTGAAGGAGGACGACAAGATGAACATCTACAAGAAGATGGACCTGCAGCTGTTTGCTGACGCAAGCGCACAGCTGCAGAACACCACCGCCACCAGCGGCATGTCCGCTGAAATGAAGACCTACTACGAGAAGACCCTGCTGGACCTGGCAGAGCCTGCACTGGTGCATGACCAGTTCGGCGACAGCTACCCCATCCCGGCCAACAACGGCAAGACCATTGAGTTCCGCAAGTACACGGCGCTGCCGAAGGCCACCGAGCCCCTGACCGAAGGTGTGACCCCGGCGGGCCAGACCCTGACCGTGACCACGGTGACCGCAGACGTGCACCAGTACGGCGGCTGGGTGTCCCTGACCGACATGCTGGACCTGGCCGCCATCGACAACAACGTGGTGCAGGCCACGAACCTGCTGGCAAGCCAGGGCGGCCGCACCATGGACACCATCGTGCGCGACATCCTGAACGGCGGCACCAACGTGATCTATGCGCCCAAGGTGGCCGACGGCGTGGAGACGGCCGTGAGCAGCCGCGCAGACCTGGACAAGACTGCGCAGCTGACCGTGGACGTGATCAACCAGGCCGTGGCCCTGCTGCAGGCCCAGAACGCGGACCCCATCGGCGACAGCTATGTGGCCATCGTGCACCCGTACACCAGCTACGACATCCGCAAGGACCCGGCATGGGTGGACGCCCACAAGTACGCAGCCCCGGAGGAAATTTTCAACGGCGAGATCGGCAAGATCAACAACGTGAGGTTCGTGGTGTCGAGCGAGGCGAAGATCTGGACCGGCACCGGCTGCCCGACGGGCCTGGCGGTTTTCAGCACCCTGGTGCTGGGTGCCCACGCCTACGCTACCACCGAACTGGAAGGCGGCGGCATGCAGCACATCGTGAAGCAGCTGGGCTACGGCGACGACCCGCTGAACCAGCGCGCGTCCGTGGGCTGGAAGGCCACCAAGACCGCCGAACGCCTGAGCGAGCCGTACATGGTACGCATTGAGAGCTGCAGCGAGAGATACAGCGCCAAGGCACTGGCGAATTGACACAAAGCCGCTGGCGCGGCATGATGTGCTGCGCAATGAGGATGCCCGGACGGGCAAATGATGTCTGCCCATGGGGCAGATGATGTGCGCTGCGGCGCATGAAAGGAGAAACTATGGCAGTAAAGAAGCAGGAAGCTGCGGTGCAGGACACCGCGGAAAAGACCGAGGCCGTGCTGGAGAACGCACAGGCAGAGAAGGACACCGAGATCGTGCATCTGTTCAAGGACGGGCACCGCTACAGCGAGCCCGTTTTCGTGGGCGTGAACGGCGAGACTTATCTGATCCAGCGCGGTGTGGACGTGGAGGTGCCGAAGGCCATTGCCGAGGTGCTGCGCCACAGTGAGGAGATGGACAACGCTGCAGCGGAGAAGATCGCGGCGGCAGAGGCGGCCGCGGTGCAGCAGGCACAGCGCGTGTAATCTGACAGAAACAACGGACACCCGGTACAGCGGCACTCTGGCTGTGCCGGGTGTTTTTGCATGAAGGAGTTGATGAGATGACGGCAGGACAGGCAATTGAACAGGCCGACGAGATGCGGCCGAACAACGAATTTTCCGACACGCTGAAACAGAACTGGCTGCGGCAGTGCGACGCGCGGCTGCGCTCCAGCGTGGTGCAGCGCAGCACATGCAGCGACTTTGACACGGTGGGCGCGGACAAGGCATGGGCAGACAGCCTTGCCTACGACACCGAACTGCTGGCACCGGAGGAGTTTGGCCCGCTGTACACCCACTGGCTGTGCGCGCAGATGGACATGGCGCTGGGCGAGACGGCCCGGGCCACGAACGCGCTGCAGATGTACAGCGACTATGTGCAGGAGTTTGCTGCGTGGATGCGGCGGAAGTATCCCCCGGCGGGCGGCGTGCAGTGGAGGTATTGACGTGATCGACGGAACGAACCTGAACATTTTACAGGCCGGGCGACAGCTGCTGCGGGCCTTTGGCGGCGTGAACGAGACCTATGGGTGCAGCGAGGCAGAGCTGAGCCGGGAGATGAACTTTTCCAGCCGGGGATACCCGGCGCTGCAGACCCGGGCCCCGCGCAGGAAGACCCGGGAGGTGAAGGATGTGAACGGCATGTACCACCTGAACGGCCTTTTGCTCTGCCGGGGCACCACGCTGGAGTACACGCCGGACGCAGATGACGCCCGCAGCGGGGCTGTGGTGCTGGAAAATGCTCTGACCGACGAGCACAAGGCGCTGGCGGGCATGGGCACGAAGGTGCTGATCTGGCCGGACAAGAAGGCCTTTGACACCGAGACGGGCACCCTGACCGACCTTGCCGCGAAGTGGGAGCTGGGGGACGAAGCCATGACCGTGACGCCCTGCGACACGGAAGGCGTGCTCTACCACCCCACCGGCGTAGGAGACACCGAACCGGAAAAGCCGGAGGACGGGCAGCTGTTTTTGAAAAGCACCGACGACGCGCCCTACGGCACCGGCAGCGTGCTGCTGAAGTACAGCGCGAAAAACAAGAAGTGGCAGGAAGTGCTTTTGCAGACGGTGCGCATCCACTGCCCGGGCGTGGGCGGCGTGCTGAAGGAGGGCGACACTGTGACCCTGAGCGGGATGCCGCAGGCCGTGTGCGACGCCGTGGCGGCGGGGCTGAACGGAGAGATCACGGTGGGGACGCTGGAAGAAGATGACATCATTGCGACGCTGGTGCCCACGGAGGACACGGACCGGTATTACGGCAGCTGGACCATCGGGCGCACCGGCACCACCTGGCAGAGCCTGGACGGCAAAGTGACCGAGAACGAAGCCGCGAGTGCACCGGTGACCATGGAACGGCGGGTGCCGGACTTCGATTTTGTGACCGAACAGGGCAACCGGGTGTGGGGCTGCAGCCGGAAGGAGAACACCGTTTACGCCTGCGCCCTGGGCGACCCCACCAACTGGTACAGCTACCGGGGCATCGCTTCGGACAGCTACGCAGTGAGCGTGGGCAGCGACGGGGCGTTTACCGGCGCGGCCAGCTGCATGGGGTATGTGCTGTTCTTCAAGGAGAACTGCATCCACAAGCTGTACGGCTCGAAGCCCAGCGACTACCAGCTTTCCAGCGTGCGGTGCCGGGGCGTGGCGGCGAACGCAGCGGGCAGCCTGTGCGTGATCGCGGAGACGCTTTATTACCTTTCGCCGGACGGGGTGATGGCCTGGGGCGGCAGCCTGCCCACAAAGGTGTCCGGGACGCTGGCCACCGGCAGGCTGACGGCGGTGGAGTGGGCCATGGGCGGCAGCCTGGATGCGCGGTACTACCTTTACCTGAAACGAAAAACGGAGACCGGCGGGCGGCTGCTGGTGTACGACACGGAGACGGGACTGTGGCACGAGGAAAGCCCGGCGGGCACCGAAATGGTGGGCACCGGGCAGCAGCTGTATCTCTGGGACGGCAATGCCCTATGGGCGGCAGACCCGGACCGGGAGGAGGACGGCGAGACCGAGACGCGGTTACAGTTTGAGGCGGTGACCGGCGACATTGGCATGAGCAGCCCGGACGACAAGTATGTGAGCCGGGTGACGCTGCGGCTGGATGCACTGGCCTACACAGTGGTGGATGTGGCCGTGAGCTACGACGGCGGGGACTGGGAGACGGTGGGCAGCTGCGCGGCAGTGCGGGCAGACGAGCGGATCAACCTGCCCTTTGTGCCGCGGCGGCACGACCTGATGCGGCTGAAGTTTTCCGGCAGCGGGCAGATGGTGCTGCGCAGCGTGGCCCTGACGCTGGCGGACGCAGCCGGAGGACGGGTGAGCGGCGCGGTGCCGAGACGGTAGAAAGGAGCGAAACAATGGCGAGTGTGGCGGGACTGGCGGGCATCGGCCTGCCGAAGTTCAGCGCGGACATGCCGGCCGAAGATGCCGAAGCGCTGACCAACTACCTGTACCAGCTGCAGGAACAGCTGGGGTATGTGCTGACCAATCTGGACAGCGAGAACATGAACGAGGACTTTTTGAAGAAGGTGAAAAACGCATGAGTAGACTGACGGACGCGAGAAGCGAGCTGGAACGCTACGAGCAGACGAAGCCCGCGGACTATCAGAGCAAGTACCAGGGGCAGATCAAGGACGTGATGGGCCAGATCGACGGCATGGGCGACTATGACTATGACCCGGCGGCGGACACGGCATACCAGCAGTACAAGAGCCAGTACACCCAGAAGGCGAAGCTGGCAAACCAGAATGCCCAGGCGGATGCCAGCGCACGGACCGGCGGCTACGGCTCCAGCTACGGCACCCAGGCGGGCCAGAAGGCCTATGCATCGACCATGAACGACCTGGACAACGTGCTGGACGGCCTGATGAGCCAGAGCCGCAGCGAGTACAACACGAAGAAGGCCGGGCTGCAGACAGAGCTGAGCGGGCTGCAGAGCGCCGAGGAGAACGACTACAACAAGTACCAGAAGGACCTGGCGAACTGGAAGGACGGGCTTTCTTACCGGCAGAACGAATACCAGAACGCCTACAACGAGCACCAGCAGAACACGCAGGGCTTTTTGAACGGGCTGCTCCAGGTGATCGGGCTGGCGGCGCAGATTTTGCCGTTCTTTTTGTAAAGAAAGGAGAACACAATGGGCGTATTTTCGAGACTGAACAATGCACAGAAGAAGCTGACCGACGCGGAGAACGCGATGCCGGGGGCTTATGACAACAGCTATGACCAGGACATCCAGAACGCGCTGCAGAACATGACCGGCCAGAACCAGGCGGGCACGGGTTACGCTTCGACCGGCGACAGCTACCGGGGCGCGCTGAGCCGCCTGTTTAACAATGCAGGCGCAGGGGCCGACGCGGCCGCGCAGACGGCACAGGGGCTTTCCGGCGGGTACGGGGCGGACTGGGCCCAGAGTGCGGCGAACCAGGCGGCGGCCAGCCAGACCGGCAGCACGGCGGGCACGCTGGCGCAGGCCCGGGCGGACGCACTGACCCAGTGGCAGCAGCAGCTGAGCGGAACCAGCAGCCAGCTGAACGCGCTGCTGGGACAGGACCAGCTGGAACGCAGCGAGTACGACGGCAGCGTGAGCAACGCGGCAGACTGGCGAAACTACCAGTACGACCAGACCCAGCAGGCGCGGCAGGAAAAGAGCGATTTCCTGAGCAACGCGTGGAATGTGCTGAAGAACGTGGGCGCAGCGGCGCTGGAAGGGTATGACGCTTACCGCGGATACCGGCAGCAGGACTGGGAGAACGCTTTCGCAGAGCGGCAGTACAATGACAGTCTGACCCGGAACGAGCTGAGCGACCAGATGGCGGCACTGCAGCAGGCGGCTGCCTACAAGCAGGCCGGTTTTGATGACGCAGCAACGCAGCTGCTGGCAAAATACGGGCTGGACAGCACGATGCTGGACACCTGGCAGGGGCTTTCGCAGGTGGACCAGGATAAGCTGACCTATCTGACCACGGCAGCGGGTCTGGCAGGCAGCGGCTACGACACGGCGGCCAAGAGCTATCTGACGGCGGTGGGGCTGGACCCGAACAGCATCGACTATTACAGCACCATTGCAAACCGGCAGAACCAGAGCAACCTGAACCTGCTGAGCGGTCAGCTGCAGCTGCAGCGGAAGTACGGCACGAAGACCGGCAGCAGTAGGAGCTCGGGCAGCAGGTCGAGCGGCAAGAGCGGGAGCACCGGCACGGGCAAAGCGGCCGGATACACGCAGCCGCAGCTGAACACGATGCTGACCAAGTACAACACGATGAAGCCGACAGATGCGAGCTACGACTACTACACCGAAGTGTTGGCCAATGCAGGGCGCATCGACCGGCTGACCGGCACGGGCAACCCGGGCAAGGCGAACGGCACACCGTATGAACAGGGCATGTACAAGGCGCGGCAGCTGGCCAACAGCGGCTACAGCCAGAGCCAGATCGCCAGCGCGCTGGCAAATGACAGCGGCCTTTCCAGTGACCTGGTATCGAGCATCATGAACCAGATCGACTATGAGTGGCTCGGAACGAAATGATGAGGTGAGCATATGGGCTGGACAGCAAAAGAGATCGACGAACTGCGCAAGGGCAAGAACGGCACGGCGGGCAGTACGGCCGGAAGCAGCAGTGCACACAGCAGCACCGCTGCGGGGAGCCGGAGCACGGGCACCGGCAGCGGCTGGACACCGGAGAAAATCGACGCGCTGCGGGGCGGCAGCACCGGGAAACGGACCACCGAAGCATGGGAGAACCGCAGTGCGGGGACCAGCACCGAGACCCGCCGCGCCCGGACGAACACGGGCAGCAGCCAGAGCAGCACCGGGGGCAGCCTGGGCGGGCAGGTGCTGGCACAGATGATGGGCAGCACGAACCCGAAGCTGCAGCTGGAGGTGCCGGGCAGCGGGACCCAGAGCGAGAGAAACGGCACCCGGGGCGGCACGGCACAGCCGGAATGGCTTGGAAAGGTTGGCAGCAGCACCCCGGCGGCGCAGGTGCGCGGTACGGTGAAGCCGACCGAGAAAAAGCGGCAGCCGTATGCAGCAACCGGCGGCGCGATGCAGCTGCAGAGCGGATACGGCGCAGTGAACAGCGCACCGAATGCAGATACGCTGAAACAGACCATTGCGGCGGGCGACGGAAAACGGGTGGACTGGTATGCACGTACGGCACAAGAAGCAAAAGAGGATTTTGCCAGAAACAGCGAGCCCGACCGCTTTGATGAACTGAACCAGTGGATGGATGCGGACCCGAAACACCGGGAGCTGGTAAACCTGATCCGGGGCGGCACCGGAGAACAGCAGCCTTATGTCCAGCGCGGCAACGCGATGCAGGCACAGGACGGAACCGGCGCTATGGCCAGTGCACCCACGGCACAGAGCACCGGGAGGCGGGACTACACCGACGCGGAACTGCAGGCAAAGGGATACACGCAGACCGAGATCAACGAGGCAAAGGCATACATCCGGGATTTCGATGCCTTGCCCGCGTGGCAGCGTGCGGTACGGCGCACGTCGAACACCATCGGCGGCATTGCGGAAGAAATTGCCGCAGGCGGCCTGCAGATGGGCGAAAATGCGGTGCAGGCCGTGAAGAACAGCAGCGTGACAAAGAAGAACCGGGATGCCCTGAAAGAAAGCCTGGCAGGAGACGCTCGGCAGGAAAAGCTGTTCAAGCTGGTGGACACGGTGGACTCCAACGGAAGCCCGAAGTACAGCGACGCTGAGCTGATTACAAAGGGATACACGCAGGGCGAGATCGACGACATGCGCAGCCGGTATGCGGCCACCGAGGTGAAGGATGCCGTTGACCCGGAAAAGAGTGTGGGCTACCAGCTGCACAAGCGCAGCCAGGACCTGACCGGCGCAGCGCTGAGCGGCCTTTCACCGCTGGCGCAGAAGGCACTGGGCATTGTTTCCAGCGCAGGCGAGAACCTTGTGGTCGCAAGCATCGACCCCGCGATGGTACTGCCGGTGCTGAGCTTGCAGGGAGCCGGAGAAAGCATGGGCCAGAGCGTGGAAAAGGGCGACAGCGCGGGCAAGACGCTGGCAGGCGGTGCGCTGAAGTTCGGCGCGGGATGGGCCATCAACAGTGTGGGCGCGGCAGACCTGGCCAAGACCATGGGTACGGACTACGCAAAGGACACGCTGGCGGGGAAGCTGGCAGACCTGGTGCGCAGTGTGGCAGATAACGGTCCGCTGGCACAGCAGTACCCGGTGATCGCAAACGCCGTCTCGGGCGGTGTGGACAACGCCATGCAGGCTTTTGTGGAGACCTATGCGGACATGGCCATTGACGCGGCGCTGGGCGACAGTGACGCGGCGCAGAACCTGTTCAAGAAAGACACCTTCCTGAACGCGGTGGAAAGCGGCCTGACCGGCGGCGCTTCCGGTGCGCTGGGCGGCGCTGTGGGCACCGGGCTGGGAAAGATGAATGCGGCGCTGGATGCGGCAGCGGGCGGACCCCTCTCACCGCTGCAGTCCGGCGATGCCGGAGCTGCAACGGAGCTCTCCCGAGGGGAGAGCCTTCCTCAAAGGAATGCAGAGCAGGAAGAAAGCGCGCACGCGGCTTCCCCTCATCAATCGCCTTCGGCGACAGCTTCCCCCGAGGGGGAAGCCTTGAGCCCGGCGGACATGCAGGCACAGCAGGCTGCAGAGATGGTGCAGGCTGCACAGGAAGCGATGGGCGCGCAGAGCACGGCACAGACGGTGCGCAGCGAAAACCAGGCGGTGCAGCAGCTGGCCGCTGCCATGGCGGACGGGGAACTGACCGGAAAAACCATCAACCTGTTTACCCCGAATGCGGCGAACGAAGCAAACCGAGCGGCGTTTGCGGAAGAATACGGCATCGAGCTGCCGAAGACGGCGGCAAAGACGCGGCAGATGCTGCGGGAACTGGCAGCACAGCAGCAGAGCACCCAGGTTGCACCTGCAGAAACTACAGCGGCAAACGAGGAAAAGCCGGCCGAAACTACGGAAACCGCAGCGGAAACACCGGCGCAGCAGGCGGAAAGCGGGCAGGGCTACAGCGTGAGCCTGAGCAACGACACCATGACGGTGCGCTTTGCCGACGGGACCGAAACGGTGCAGAAAGTGGACCTGGAAGACCCGAAGACACTGCTGTTTGACCCGGAACAGCTGCACCGGCAGGCGCAGGCAGAAAGCCAGGCTGCGCAGCAGAACGCTGTGGAGAACACCGGGGAAACGGTGGAAAGCAGCCCGGCGGAACAGCACGGCGGGCTGCGGGAGACCTACGGTCTGACGCAGCAGAGCCGGAGCACACAGCAGCGGCAGGTGCAGCAGGAGCTGACCCGCTGGAAGGTGTCGGATGCGGCGAGCGAGACCATCAGTAAAAACATGCCGGTGGGCATTGGAGATGCCGAGCGGTATGCGGCCGCAGCCAGCAGTCTGTACCGTCTGGGCCAGATGGAAGATGTGACCACCTTTGACAAGGCGATGGAGCTGGCGCAGGGCATGAACGGGCTTGCGGTGAACACCGAGTATGTGCTGGCACAGGACGGCGGCAGGCAGGCTTTACAGCTGGCGTGGCTGCAGGGGCACGGCGAGATGGAAGCCGGGAGCATGCAGCGGGGGACCCTGGGCGGAGAACTGACCGAAAAGAGCACCAGCGGCAGCGGACGGGTGCTTTATAAGGGGACCATGCGCACGGCAAACGATGTGGGCACCCAGTTGATCGAGCTGAACGCCCGGGCTACGGACACCGACGCAGTGCTGAAGACGGTGCTGCAGGGCAATGACCGGGTGAAAGCCTATGTAGACACCGAGGTGGCACAAATCTATTTTGCGGACAGCGCCGAGGACGTGTTCGGCACCATCCTGCACGAGGACTACCACTGGTACAACTCGCTGGACGCCGAAGGCGCACAGGCACTGCAGCAGCGCGCGCTGGAATTTCTGGCCAAGAGCGAGGGCTATGAGAACATCGACGCGATGATCCGGGAGAAAGCTGCGGACTATGCACAGCAGGGCCTGACCTATGAACAGGCGGCGGAAGAACTGGTGGCGGACGCCTGGCGCGGCATCTTCAGCGATGAAGCGAGCTTCAAGCGCTGGGTGGAGTTCCAGCGGCAGCAGGCTGAGAAGAATGCGGGCCGGGCAGGCACCATCCGCAAAGTGATGAACAAGGTGAAGGAACTGCTGAGCGACATCGTGAGCCGCGCAAAGGAAGTGCTGGCCAAGGACCCGGAGAACAAAGCAGCCCTGCGGGCACAGCGCCTGGCCGAAGCGGAAAAGCGGGTGCTGCAGGACGAATACTTTGCCCACGCGGAAAAGGCTATGGACAGCCTGCGGAGTGCAAAAGAAAACGCCGCAGCCCTTGAGAACAAGGGTGCGGCGGAAGGAACACGATTCAAGCTGCATGAGGACAGCGAGTCTCTGACAGAACAGATGAACGATCATCTGGGTGAACTGGAAGAAATGGAGCCGGTAGCGGAAATCCGTGGAAATGAGGTGAATTTCGGGAAAAACGCGAGGGAGAATGTTGAGAACATTGATGCTTTTTTCGATTCGATCGGAAATAAAGTGGAAAGAGAAAACTTTGGAATCGTTGAATTAAAGCATTATGGCGCGAATAAAACAGTGCGTCATGGAAATAGCGCAGCAAAGCAGGCTGCGGTTGCAGCTATTCCGGGAGTGATTCGTAACGGCAATCAGATTGGATATGAAAAAAACTGGCAAGGCAAGGGCTATGACACATATGTTTTTGCTGGGCCGGTAATTATGGATGAAACCAGAATCAACGAAGCGGTAATTGTGAACTCTTACACAAGAGAAGACGGCAGAAAAGCTTTTTATACACACGAAGTGTGTTGGTCGGATGGTAGTTATGTGACATTTGACGATGCCGGAAAACCGACAAAAAAAGAAGATACTCCCACACATCTCCCGATGGATGTGCGGAGCAGCGCTATGGCTGCTCAGGAAGTATCTTCTGACACAAGTATAGCACAGGAAACCGCCGAAAACAAGGGAAATAACGGGACGCTGAAGAAAAATGTGCGGTATCAGCTGAGCGAGACAGACGAGCTGACGAAGCTGCGCGACGAACAGCAGCAGCTGGACAAGCAGCGGCGGGCCCTGAAGGAAGAACGCAGTGCCTGGCTGGAAAGCGATGCAGTGAAGGCAATCGAAGCGAAGAAGAAAGCACTGGGCATCTTTTCTGCGGAAGCAAAAGCCTACCGGGACAGCGAAGAATACCAGAATTACCTTGCAAAGCGCAAAGACTACAATGCCCGCATGGCGCAGCTGGATGACCAGAGCGCCGCGCTGGACGACCGGATGAAAGCGGTCAATGCCCGGATGCAGCAACAAAGAGCGGCAGAGGGCAAGGCAGAACAGGCGGCGTATGATGCAAAGGCCGAAGCCTACGGCAGCAAGGCAGAATACCGCCGCGCACTGGCAAAGGAACAGTTTGGTACGACCGAGGATTTCAACCGGGCGGGGTACATCCTGCCGGACGGTCAGATGCTGAACTTTGCCCAGAATGACCGCACCCGAGACACCGACCACCGGGAGATCATGAGTGTGTTCGGCCCGGCGGAGGTAAAGACTGGAACGGAAGCCTTAAATGAATTTTTGCTGGACGGCAACGTGCGCGTGATGGCCGAGGGACCTGGCATCGACCTTTCGGCAGACACGGCACCCACCGCGCAGCAGCTGGAACAGATCCGGCAGATGGCGCAGGAGCTGGGCAGCGCACGCAGGCAGTTCACGCTGGACATCTCTACGGCGGACGGCCGGGTGGCGGCCAGCAAGGAGTACAGCGGCCGGGTGGACGCTGACCGCGTGGTGCGGGAAATCCGGGACTATTACCGGACCGGAGAGCTGGCACAGGAAAGCGGCCTTGCGAAGTTCCGCTATCAGCTGGCAGAGCAGGCCAGCCGGGACGCGAAGAAGAACGACCAGCAGACGGCGAGCCGGGCCATTGCGGACAAGGCGGCAGCGCTGGACACGCTGAGCCAGTTCTTTGGGCTGACACGGGGCGTGAAGGTGAGCCAGAGCAACATTGAAGGGCTGGCCAGCCGCTGGGCAAAGGCCAACGGCAGCAGGGTGGACCGGGCAAAGCTTGCACGGGAGACCGAAGTGTTGGTGGAGTACCTGAAGGCGGACGGCGCGGACATGGAGAAGGGCCAGGCGCTGGCAGAAACGCTGGCAGGCGAAATTCTGGACGGGGCGACCTACCGCAACAGCGAACTGTGGGACGAGTACCCGGAGCTGCACAAGCTGGAATACACCGTGAACAAAAACGGCAGTGCGAAGGAAGAACTGGTGAAGGCCTACGGCAGCTGGAGCGCAGCGGTGGCCGAAGCCCGGAAGCACGGCGTGAGCCTGCGGCAGGCCGAAGGCGTGCGGGACGGCAACCCCGTGGAGCAGTATGACAGCGTGATCAACGACAACCGGGCCGTGGGCGGCACCAGCGACGGCGCGAAGGCGCTGTGGAAGGCAGCGGCGCAGCAGGCCGGAGTGGACGGTGCAATGAGCATGGAAAGCACTGAGTGGCTGAACGTGCTGATGAACCTGCACGACGCCATCAAGCCCGCGACGCAGAGCAGGTTTGCAGACGACGCCGAGTATGAGGACGCCAAGGTGGAGTTGGCGGGCCGGATCATCGGGGACATCCTGAACACACCGGAGATGACCGACGCCCAGGCCATCTTTGAGGGCATCCAGCAGCACAACCTGCAGGTGGCGAAAGCGGCCGCGGGCAGTGAGGAGCGGGCCGCCGAGGTGGAAAAGGGCCTGAAGGGTGTGCAGAAGGCGCAGCAGCGGGAGTTCAACCGCCGGATGTACGAGAACCGGCGTGCGGCAAACCAGAGCGCCGAGGTGCAGCAGATGACCGAACTGCAGCGGCAGAACGCACAGGCTGAAAAGCTGCTGGACGAGAATCTGGAGACCTTGGGCGTGGATACTTCCAACGTGGGCAACCTGAACGAAAAGCTGACCTTCCTGCGGGAAAGCTACGAGCGGGAGATGAAGCAGGAAGTGAAGCGCATGAAGGCCGAACGGCAGGAGATGCTGGACGAAGCAAAGCTGGAAATGCAGAAGCTGCGCAGCGAGAAAAACGAACTGGCGTGGCAGCTGCGGCAGGAAAAGCAGCGCGCGGACAAGGCGGAATACTCGCTGCTGGTACAGGAAAATGAGATCATGGAATGGGAGGCGGACAACGAGCGCAAGCGGGCAGCCTTTGAACAGAAACAGGCGCAGCGAAATGCCGTTGCCATTGAAACAGCACGCCAGCAGCGGGACGAGGACATTGCCATTGCAAAAGCGGTGGCCGAAAAGCGGGTGCAGCGGGCACGGGACGCACGGAAGATGGACGAGCTGAAGCGCAGCATCCGGCAGAACGCGGCACAGCTGAACCAGATGCTGCTGCGGCCGTCGAAGGACAAGTATGTGCAGAAAAACCTTGTGGATGCGGCGGCACAGGTGGCAAAGCTGGCGGACATGACCATTCTGAACAACAAGGCCGTGAACCAGCTGACGAGGCTGCAGGACCGGATCCGGCAGAGCGCGGGCAGCGAGAACAGCCCCAATGCCATGACCGAAGAATGGAAGCAGACCGGCGTGGATACCCTGATCCAGACGCTGCGGGATGACCTGCAGGCGACAAAGGACGCAAAGCTGACCCGGCTGCACGAACAGCTGGCCGAAGCCGAGGCGCTGCCGGACAGCGAGAAGGCGCGGGCATTGCAGGAGCGGCTGCAGCGGCGCATCCGGGAGACCGAGAACCGCACCTATCTGCCCATGACGGTGGATCAGATGCGGATGATAAAAGCCATCACGAGCAGCACGCTGCATGTGATCAAGAACGCAAACAAGACGCTGAGCCTGGCAAAGGCCGAGGAAGTGAGCAAGATCGCGGAAGGCGCAGCCAGCGAGGTGCGGCAGAGCAAGGGCAACCACCCCGGCGGAAAGCTGGACGGCGTGCGCAATCTGCTGACGAAGTATCAGCTGGACATGCTGGGCGGCCAGCGGGTCTTCCGGATGCTGGGCGGCTATGCGAAGAATGGCCAGATGGAAAAGATGGCCAACATGCTGAACGACGGCCAGTACCGGCAGACGAAGATCACCGTGGAAGGCGAAAAGCTTTTTGCCAACGTGACCGGAAAAGAGCATGTGAAGGAGATGCAGGCCTTTGCGGGCCCGGGCGCAGACCTTGTGGACGTGGGCCTGACGGACGGAAAGGGCAACCGGGCCCCGCTGACCCACGCGCAGCTGTGCAGCCTGTACATGCACCTGCAGAACAAGGACAGCATCGAGCACCTGATGAACGGCGGCTTTGTGATCCCGGATGCAAAGCTTTACAGCAAGGGAGACATTGAGCAGGCATACCAGAAAGGTCAGACCGTGCACCTGGGCATGACGACGGAAGCGGACGGCACGCCCACGGCAGACAGCATCCTGCAGACGGTGGAAGCGGCCATGACCGACTATGACCGGGCGTGGTGCGCGGACATGAAGGAGTTTTTTGACCACTACACCACGAACCTCATCAACGAGACCAGCCTGCAGCTGGTGGGCTACCAGCGGGCCACCGTGAAGAACTATTACCCCATCGCGGTGGACCGGTCGGTGCTGGCGACCCAGATCGAGGGCCTGAACCTGGACGCGACCATTGAAGGGAGAGGTTTCCTGAAGAACCGCGTCAAGAGCAGTCAACCCATTTTGCTGGAGGAGTGCAGCAGCGTGGTGCAGCGCAGCCTGCGGGACACGGCGGCCTATGCGGGCCTGGCAGCGCCCATCCGGGATGTGCAGAAAATTTTGAACAGCAGCGTGGAGACACAGGAAGGGCTCACCAACCTGAAGAACGGCATCATCAAGGAGCAGTGGGGCCGAGACGCGGTGAGCTACATCAACGATCTGCTGACCGACCTGCAGACCACCCAGCGCAAGCGGCCCAGTACGGCAAACCGGGTGCTGGGAAACCTGCGCGGAAACTACGCGGGCGCGGTGCTGACCCTGAACCCGGGCGTGGCCATTGCGCAGGCGGCGAGCCTGCCGACGGCAGCGGCGGTGCTGGGCGGGGATACCATGGCAGCGGTGGTGCCCTTTGTGAAAAACCTTTCGCCCAAGGCGCGGACGGCGCTGGAAACGGAGATCAGAGAGCACGGGGACGTACTGCTGGACTGGCGCAAGCGCGGCAGCCAGAAGGGCGAACTTGCCAGGATCGGACAGAGCGAAACAGTGGCCGAGAAGGCCATGGACAAGCTGCCGACGGCACTGACCGGCTGGATCAACGGCATGGACGAGATCACGGTGGCAGCGCTGTGGGAAGGCAGTAAGCGGTATGTGCGCAGCCACGCGGCCGAATTTGAGGGTGCGGACGTGACCGGAAGCCCGGCATACTGGGAAGCGGTGAGCCGCACATACCAGAAGGTGATCGAGCAGACCCAGCCCAACTACACCGTGATGCAGCGGGCGGGCATCCAGCGCAACCCCAACGAACTGCTGAAGCAGCTGACGATGTTTACCACCCAGCGCTTCCAGAACTACGGCATTTTGGCGGACGCCATCGGCGATTACAACGCCCAGGCAGAGCGCTACCGGCAGAACCAGAGCGAGGAGAACAAGGCGGAACTGCAGCGGGCTGCGGCGCAGCGGAACCGGGCCATTGTGAGCCAGGTGGCGCAGACGGCTGTGTTCGCGGTGATGAAGATCGGCGCGGATTTTCTGCTGCACCGGTGGGACCGGGAGCAGGACGAGAACGGCGACGTGACCGCCAAGAGCATGTGGCAGCGGTTCGCAAGCCTTTACACCGAGAGCTTTGCAGGCAACTTCCTCTACGGCAGTGAGCTCTACAGCCTGATCGACAACGCGATGAACGGCAAAGACTACGACGTGCTGAGCGCGGCAAGCATCAGTGTGGTGAACGATCTGGCCGGAGATGTGGAGAAGTTCTTCAAGGAGTTTCGGAAGGACACCGGCGAAATGGACGAGACGCAGCTGCAGCAGCACCACGACAAGCTGATGCAGCGGTTCATGACCCTGCTGGAGGACGGCTTCGAAGTGGCGGGCGTGCCCTACGGCAACGGCCGGAAGATCGTGGAAGCCGTGCAGGGGTATGTGGAAGACATCGAAAACCTTGCCAACGGAGGGAAGTTCAGCTTCAACTCGGTGCCGCAGAGCGCCACCGGCCAGTACGACCGGCTGTACAATGCCTATGCCAGCGGCGACAGCGACGAGGCAAAGGCAGCGGTGGAAAAGCTGAACGAGATGGGGAAAGGAGAAGACGTTTACAAGCAGCTGAAGACCCGGCTGGTGAAGTACGACGCGAATGTGAAGGCAGCGGCCGAGGCGCAGAATGCGGGAGATGACCAGAAACGGTATGAGCTGGAAATGCAGATGATCGAGCAGCTGAGCGATGCGCTGAGACTGCCGAAGGGAAAGCGTGGGGACGTGGTGGACTGCGTGACCGGCGCGGTGAACCAGCTGGCGGACAAGTTGCTGAAAGGCGACAACTCCAGCGCGACGGACGACCTTGTGGAAGCCGTGGACAGCTGGGACGCCAGTGCCGTACAGGAGGAGTACGACCGGCTGGCGAAGGCAGGCAAGAGCGCTTCGACGCTGAAGGGAAAGATCACCGAGACGGCAAAGCCAGAGTACCTTGCGGGCAGCGACGCCGACCGGCAGCAGATGGAGACCATGCTGCTGGCACTGGTGGACGCGGACGGCAAGGCACTGTACACGGAGAAGACCTTTGCCCAGTGGGTGAAGGCGGCGGACAAGGCGGAAAGCGAGGAGAAAAAAGACCCGTATGCAGCGGTGAGATAAGGAGAGGAAAGGCCCCCGGCCGTTCATCTGAACCGCCGGGGCCTTGTGCGTGATAGAAAAAGTCTGCAACAACGACGACCGCGGCCTGCGGCGGAAACACAAAAAGTCCGCAGTGTTGCGCCGACACAATTTGTGATACGCTGGACACAAGACGGAAGGAGGGAAAAACCATGCGGGTGAAGATCATCCGAAAGACATTCAGCGGGGTGGAGTTTTGCCCGGAGATGCGGGTGCTGCACCTGGGCGGGCAGTCCAGCGCCAACGTGGAGCGGCTTTATTTTGAGCTGCCGGAGGAGTGGCAGGGCAAGAGCGTGACGCTGCACATCCAGCAGCAGGACGGCACGCTGCCTGCGCCGATCCTGCTGGACGAGAACCAGAGTTGCGTGGTAGGCAAGGCGTTCACGGCCGCGAAGTGCGGCAGCTGGATGCTGCTGGCGCTGGGCGAGGACGGCTACCGGGCACTGACACGGCCGACAAAATACGACTGCTACGAGACGCTTGCCACCGACGGCGACGCGGAGATCAGCCC
>ERZ773107.1805-NODE-1805-length-17912-cov-4.726326_pt1 | contig 17912 bp, 10 predicted proteins | sample MGYA00580571_ERZ773107 | MGnify/ENA primary metagenome ERZ773107 (study PRJEB29015, sample SAMEA2737843) | human gut metagenome | biome: human gut; feature: human-associated habitat; material: faeces | place: China | collected 2012 ... | reverse complement strand
AATAAAGGTGTTAACGCTTTGTTATTTTCCGATTTAATTCCGGTTTATCAAAAATTAGGTTTTATCTTTGCGGAAAGCAACCCCGAACTGGAACTGAACGGAAAAGTTCAGGCACAATGGGATTACTTTGAGACTCAACAACATAAGCGCCGCCGTGCGTTCATTAAAGAGATAAAATAAAAGCTATGGAAGAGAACGAATTGATACCTGTAGACAACAACGATGCAGTAGAGTACACTGACGACAACATCCGCCACTTGAGCGACATGGAACATGTCCGCACACGTCCCGGTATGTATATCGGTAGACTGGGCGACGGCGCGCATGCCGAAGACGGAATCTATGTCCTCCTGAAAGAAGTAATTGACAACAGTATTGACGAGTTCAAAATGCAGGCCGGTAAGAAAATCGAAATCATTGTCGAGGAGAATCTTCGTGTCAGCGTTCGCGACTACGGACGAGGCATTCCGCAAGGAAAACTGATTGAAGCTGTCAGTATGCTGAATACAGGCGGCAAATACGACAGCAAGGCTTTCAAAAAAAGTGTCGGACTGAATGGAGTCGGTGTAAAAGCTGTCAATGCCCTCAGTTCCCGTTTCGAGGTACGAAGCTACCGCGACGGCAAGGTACGTATCGCCACTTTCTCCAAAGGAGAGTTGCTGACGGACGAGACACAGAACACCGAAGAGGACAACGGAACTTATATCTTCTTCGAACCGGACAATACATTATTCCTGAATTACAGCTTCAAACCCGAATTTATCGAGACAATGCTGCGCAACTACACGTATCTCAATACGGGACTTGCCATCATTTATAACGGACACCGTATTCTGTCGCGCAACGGTCTGGTAGACCTTTTGAACGACAACATGACGGCAACCGGACTTTACCCGATCATCCATCTGAAAGGGGAAGATATCGAAATCGCCTTCACTCATACCGGACAATACGGAGAAGAATACTACTCTTTCGTCAACGGCCAGCATACTACTCAAGGAGGTACGCATCAGAGTGCTTTCAAGGAGCATATCGCCCGTACCATTAAAGAGTTCTTCAACAAGAACATGGACTATACCGATATCCGCAACGGATTGGTTGCCGCCATTGCCGTCAATGTGGAAGAACCGATCTTCGAGAGCCAGACCAAGACCAAACTGGGGTCTACCAATATGGCTCCCGGTGGTATCACGGTCAACAAGTATGTAGGTGATTTCATCAAACTGGAAGTCGATAACTTCCTGCACAAGAATGCGGACATAGCCGAAACGATACAACAAAAGATACAGGAGTCGGAAAAGGAACGCAAAGCCATCGCAGGCGTGACGAAACTTGCCCGCGAACGTGCGAAGAAAGCCAACCTTCACAACCGCAAGTTGCGCGATTGCCGCATTCATCTGAACGACCCGAAAGGAAAAGGACTGGAAGAAGAATCTTGCATCTTTATCACTGAGGGAGACTCTGCAAGCGGCTCCATCACCAAAAGCCGTGACGTGACTACCCAAGCTGTATTCAGCCTTCGCGGTAAACCGTTGAACTCGTTCGGACTGACCAAGAAGGTAGTTTACGAAAATGAGGAGTTCAACCTTCTTCAAGCTGCCCTTAATATAGAGGATGGTTTGGACGGGCTGCGTTACAACAAGGTAATCGTGGCAACCGATGCCGATGTGGACGGTATGCACATCCGTCTGCTGATGATTACTTTCTTCCTGCAATTCTTCCCCGATCTCATCAAGAAAGGGCATGTATATATCCTGCAAACTCCTTTGTTCCGCGTACGCAACAAGAAGAAGACCATTTATTGTTATTCTGACGAAGAACGTATCAACGCCATTGAAGAGCTAAGCCCGAATCCGGAAATCACCCGATTCAAAGGTCTGGGAGAGATTTCACCGGACGAATTCAAGCACTTTATCGGTAAGGATATGCGTTTGGAACAGGTAACTTTGCGCAAGACGGACGCAGTGAAAGAACTGCTTGAATTCTACATGGGTAAGAATACTATGGAACGACAAAACTTTATTATAGACAATCTGGTTATAGAAGAAGACTTGGCATCATGAGAAAAGCAATATTTCCGGGTACATTCGACCCCTTCACCATCGGACATTATTCGGTAGTGAAACGTGCACTTACCTTTATGGACGAAATCGTGATAGGAATCGGTATCAATGAGAACAAAAACACGTACTTCCCCATTGAAAAAAGGGAACAGATGATCCGGGAACTTTACAAAGACGAGCCTCGTATACAAGTAATGTCGTACAACTGTCTGACTATCGATTTTGCACAGGAAGTAGGCGCTAAGTTTATCGTTCGTGGCATTCGTACGGTGAAAGACTTCGAATACGAAGAGACAATTGCCGACATCAACCGTAAGCTGGCAGGCATTGAAACCATCTTACTTTTCACTGAACCCGAACAGACTTGTGTCAGCTCCACGATTGTACGCGAATTATTAACTTACAACAAAGATATCAGCCAGTTTATTCCCGAAGGAATGGTGATAAGTTGAGAGTTGAGAATGGAGAGTTGAGAATGATGTAGACGTATCCGGCAATTATATTATATAAAGTAAGATTATGAATAGAATGAAAATATACGTCCTCTTAGTTTGTCTGGGGACAATACTTACAGTAAAAGCTCAGAACTTCGGTTCGGCTGCTATGCGTAAGTTGCAAATGGCAGAGTTTGCAATCTCCAATTTCTATGTCGATAAAGTAGATGAAGACAAGTTGGTAGAAGAAGCCATCATCAAGATGTTGGCACAACTCGATCCGCACTCTACTTACTCGGACGCAGAGGAAGTGAAGAAAATGAACGAACCGCTCCAAGGTAACTTCGAGGGTATCGGAGTACAATTCCAGATGATAGAAGACACCCTGTTGGTGGTACAGCCTGTCAGCAACGGACCTTCCGAGAAAGTCGGTATCCTTGCCGGTGACCGCATCATTGCCGTGAACGACAGCGCTATTGCCGGGGTGAAAATGAGTACGGAAGATATCATGAAGCGTCTTCGTGGCCCGAAAGGTTCGAAAGTCAATCTGACAATCGTTCGCCGCGGCGTAAAGGACCCTTTATTGTTTACAGTAAAGAGAGATAAGATACCTATCCTTAGTCTCGACGCCTCTTATATGATTCAACCTAAAACGGGTTATATCCGTATCAACCGCTTCGGAGCAACAACTGCCGAAGAGTTCAAAAAAGCAATGAAGGACCTCCAGAAGAAAGGGATGAAAGATATGATTCTTGACCTGCAAGGAAACGGAGGCGGTTATCTCAATGCAGCCATTGACCTTGCCAACGAATTCTTGGGACAAAAAGAACTGATTGTATATACCGAAGGTAGGACCGCCAAGCGTAGTGATTTCTATGCCAAAGGTAACGGAGACTTCCGTAATGGCCGCCTCATCATATTGGTGGACGAGTATACAGCTTCCGCCAGCGAAATTGTCAGCGGTGCGGTACAGGATTGGGACAGAGGAATTATTGTAGGCCGCCGTTCTTTCGGCAAAGGCTTGGTGCAACGTCCTATCGATTTGCCGGATGGTTCTATGATTCGTCTGACTATCGCCCGTTACTATACTCCATCGGGACGTTCTATCCAAAAGCCGTATGGCAGTACGGTCGATTACAACAAAGACCTCATCGACCGTTTCAATCATGGTGAACTGATGAATGCCGACAGCATTCACTTCCCGGATTCATTAAAGGTACAGACTAAAAAACTAGGACGTACTGTGTATGGAGGTGGTGGTATCATGCCCGATTATTTCGTACCAATCGATACGACATTGTATACGGATTATCACCGGAACCTGGTAGGCAAAGGGGTTATCATCAAATTTACCATGCAGTTTATTGAGGAACACCGGAAAGAATTAGCTAACAAGTATAAGAAGTTCGAATCATTCAACGAGAAGTTTGTCATTGACGATAATATGTTGGCTACTTTGCGGGAGATGGGCGAGAAAGAGGGTGTGAAGTTCAATGAAGAACAATATCAAAAAGCACTCCCACTTATCAAAACGCAGCTCAAAGCACTGATTGCCCGCGACCTTTGGGACATGACCGAATATTTCCGGGTAATGAACACAACGAACGAAAGTGTACAAAAGGCTTTGGAAATACTGAATTCGGACGAATACGGGAAGAAGTTGAAATAAACAAGAACTTCTTCTCTCCTATATAGAAAAATCACTTTTCTCTATCACCTATCACCGACGGCAATCAAACACCTTATTCATCGGGGTTTCCGGTGGTGATAGGTTGTTTTTTAACCTATCACCTATACCTGTCACCTATCACCGTCCAGTCACTCCACCAACCACCGTTCAATGTTACCATTACGTACTTCTCCCACAAATCTACGAATTTCGAACGGTGCCTCCGCCTCACTCTTATCGATATAGAAAGGCATCAGATATTTCACGAATCCCTCTTCCACCTCACGATTGGGATAATCCAACATATAAAGACCGAATTCCGGGTCGTAGTCTTTGATAGTCAAATAGCCACTCTGATAACACATCTTCCGTAACTTCCACCTTTTCAATCTCTTCAAGACGGTAATGATGTTTCTTCAATAAGTAGACAAGATAAGAAGGAGTGCCTGTGGCAAACCAATAACTGCCGAACGCCATTGCATCAAAAGTATTGAGCAGGCTGAAAGGATTGTAAATGCCGGGCGTGTTGAAATTGAAATGATATCCGTCGTAGCGTTTCTGCACTTCAAGACAAACGGTCTCATAATCCAATCCTTGTACATCGGCAAGGGTATGCAGGTCTTTGTCAAAATAACGATGCAGTTCCTTGTCTGTAATGCCGCAAATATCAATATAATCACGGCGCATGGAGATATCCTTCAGATTGTTCAGGTCGCTGGGTACTCCTTCTGCAACTCTTCGTTGCCGATAGGGTAAATCCTCTGCTTCATTATCTGTTTCTCCTTTCCATTCATTAGCGTATGCCACGTTGTACAAAGATAGGACTTTTTTTCTAAGAAAAGCCCATCCGACTATGAAATCACCGGTATATCACATGAAACATACGGGACGAATTACTCAAACAAGCGGAAATCATTTGCTTTTCTCCCTTATATAGTTTACCTTTGAGGTCGATATAGTCTATTCTTCACGGCCATGAAGAGTTCCTACCACAGCCGTGAGAAGATCCTACCACGCCCATGAAGAGATCTCGTCACGGCCGTGACAAACTAATGATAAAGGCTCCGGAAGGCAACTATCCTTATACCTTAATCCAACAGCAAAGGCAGGACAATGTATATATAAAGCCACTTGGCGGCAAACAGGCAGTAGCTTGACAGGAAGTAAGCAGCAGCTCTACACCAAGCAAGCGACAGCTATATAACAATAAAAACAAAGATACAATGGCAATACAATTTGAATTGTACAAAACGCCCCACCCGAAGGATGAGGAAAACAAGGAAACATACCACGCACGTGTGGTCAACTTCCAACACATCGACACGGATTATCTGGCAAAGGAAATCCAAATGGCCACTTCTCTGACCGAAGGGGATGTAAAGTCGGTACTCGAATCACTGAGCCACTTCATGGGCTATCGTCTCCGCGAAGGAGAAAGCGTTCATCTGGATGGTATCGGTTATTTCCAAGTTAAGCTGAACAGCCAGGAACCGATCACTTCGCCCAAGCTGAAAGCGAATCAGATAAAGCTAAAAGCCAACATCTGTTTCAAGGCAGACGCCAAGTTGAAAAGGTCTGTCAGTGTCGTCCATGTGGAGCGTAGCAAACTAAGAAACCATTCCGCTTCCCTTTCGAATGAAAAGATAGACAAGTTGCTGACGAATTACTTCAACGATAAACCTATGTTAACCCGCATCGATTTTCAAAGGTTATGCGGATTTACCTCCACCACGGCCGCCCGCCATATCAAACGACTGAAAGAAGAAAAGAAATTGAATAATATCCATACGTATTATAACCCGATTTATGTACCAATGCCGGGATATTACGGCAAGGCGGAAATAAAAGAGGATGAAACAAATGCCATAAAGTAAAGACTATAATAGAATGAGAGATACCTTGCGGCGAGGTATCTCTCAATTATTTATATCCCCCCATTCATAAGACCTACATTCAATTATTCTTATTAATCAAATTGATTACTACCTTCACCATCACGTCCTTTTCTTCCGTCCGGCTTTCAGCAATCATTAACGTAAGTGCTACGAGCGTATTGTTACCGATTAACTTCGAACCATCAGATTTATACAGTATACCGTTCTTCTCCAGGAACCAAAGGAACAGAAAAGTGGCAATTGTTTGTGTTCGATGACGTTAGAAAGAAGACGTACGGTGCTCTTCAAGTCTGCCATTTGCGCCTGTGTCAGCCACACCGTCTCATTCTCCAACTTCACATCAATGGAAGTTTTCCCATCCTTTGTCTGATAAATGACAATCTTTCCTCTATTGTCGATAAAAAGCCTCCTTATTTACGCATTGTGTCCGTCCATTACCTTCGTAGCAATGGACGGACACACAAATGTACAGCTTTCAAAAAGAAATAAAGAATATAAAGCTGCTTTTATTAGTTGCTCTGAAGTGTTATTATAGAACGTGCCGGAATATGAACGATCTTTCCACTCTTCACTTTTCCTACCGGTAGCAAATTCTCCCCTTCTTTATCCGAAGTACGATAAACCTGCCATTGTGCATTCCCGACTTTTTCTTTATGAATAGAAAATTCTTTCTCTTCATTGGCATAGTTTATAACGACTATCACATACGTTCCATCCACGTTTTTGTAAGCAGAACACATCAATCCTTGCTGGTCAGTGTCGCCATCGGGAATGAAAGTGTTTGTTTGATCGAAAGCTGAAACGGATAACCGGACTGCTCCCGGACGGATAAAACGGCTGTAATTGCCTAGAGCCCACATCAGTTTGGAATCTTCCACTCTGCCATCCAAGAAATTATCGTCCGTAGTATATTCACGAATCAGTCCGTCTTTATAATCACCGCCAATGGCACGCCACCATTGCCAGCTCTTTGCACCGGCATATACAATATCATGGTGAATGATACGGGCGACATAAAGAGCTGTCTTCATCGTACGGTCGAATCCATTTCCTCCTCCGATTTCTTCATCATTACCCATGATGCAAGTCTCCGTCTGCCAAAAGTCAACATCGTGTTTGTCTAATGTATCCCGCAACTGACTGCGGATATTGCGTAACTCACTCAAAGGAGTCGTTGTCCAATAGCTATGTCCCAGCATTAGTCGGGGAACATTCGGAGTATCACCCAAATATGTGTCCACACTGTCCGGACAGAAGAAAGCCTGAATCTGATAGCCACGTTGCCAATCTGTCTCGTGCGTACGGAACATACAACGGTAATCGGAAGATTCACTTACCAAAATCTGCGTATCTATATTCCGGTTCACAAATTCCCGGCTCAACAGACGGACAGTTCGGGCTATTTCCCTGTTCGTTGCCGGACAACCTTCCTGTTTCGGTCCTACCCAATTCCAGTGTCCGTCCGGCTCATTGAAAGGACAGATGTAGTTGAACTTGATACCATCGTGTTGCTCTACTCCCTGCACTACATCGGCCAAAAAACGGACGTACTTCTCATAACAGTCCGGTTTCAGATTTGCCGTACCGCCGCGACCCGTGTTTGTAGCCAAGCCGTTCTGCGTATAATAGACGGGAGGAGAATTGAGGAAAGCCAGAAATTTATCGACCCCACGCTCCTTCGCCAACTTCAGGAAGTTACGCTGCCCCTGTTGCTTGCTCCAATTGTAGGTCCCGTCCGGTTGCAAGAAACATTCGGCACGCATCCAAGGAGAAGCAATCTGACTGTCGTCACCTTGTTCCGCACTGCCTGCACCGACATTGAAACGCCAAAGAGACAAACCGATACCTTTGGGCTGTCCATTCGCATCATTCTCCGTACTGAACAGCCAATCGGCTATCTGATTCTGCTTTTCCTCCGGCCAAAGTCCGATGAACTGCATACTCCAAGCGTCGGAAGCGCCGAAATAAGTCATTGTCTGGCAGGGACGGTCTGTTTCTAGCTGAAAATGTATAGCAGGTTGTTTACAACCTGCTATAACCATACTAAAGAAGCCACAAAGAGCTATGATCTTTTTACCTTTCATAAATACCTAAAAGAACAGTTTCACTATTTCAAATCATAGACAACAGTTACTACGGATTTAGCTGGGATGTGCCCTACCAAATAGTCCGGTTCCTGTTTCAAATCTTTAGCATTGGATGTCGTATACTGGTTCATGGCAACCACTTCCTTACCATCAAGTCCTTTAATGCCACATTCTACATGAACAGATTCCGACTTCAAATTAGTATATACTACGACCACTCTATTCTTCTCCGGTGAAATATAAGCAGAACCAAAAAATTCTTCAGACTCTTCCGGTAGATTAAGAGCAATACGTTGGAAATTAGGACGGATAAATAAGCTATAATTCCCTAGTACCCATAAATTCTTACATGTAGCATAAACACCATTGTTATGCAAATCACCATAATCCTCACCATCTTTTCCGTCTGCAGAAACACGAATCAGATAGAAGCGGCTTTTTTGACTCCAGCGTTCCTGACTGACACTTGTCCAATACGACCAAGAACGAACATTGGCAGTAACCAAATCATGATGCAAAACTCTAGCCATGGAGAGCGCCAAGTCCATATAGGAAGCATCATCATAATTTTCGTAATTATCATAATCAGTAGAAAGCATACTCCACTCCGTCTGATATAATTCTACACCGAATTGATTCGCTTTTTCATAAGCCTTTTCACGGGCACTCTTCAAAGAACTCCATGTCTTATCCGTATGATAACTATGTGCACAAAGAATCTTCGGAACATGCTTCAAGTCACCTAAATAATACTTACCACTATTATAAGTTTCATCAAAATAATTTTGAATCACATAAGAATAGTTTGTTCCCGAATTCAATGTATATAATGGCTCCCACCGGGAAGCCTCACCTAACAGCATTTTCGTTGATAGACCTTTTTCTTCCAATTTCGCATCCAATGCAGTAACCAGTTTCTTTGTTTTTTCATGTGTATAGGAACACCCCTCTTGCTCAGCGTCCGCTCCGGGAGTTTTCCTCCAATCTACTTGCGGCTCATTAATCGGACTAATCAGCGGAATATTATATCCCTGATCTACAAAATGTTTGGTTACAGTAGCCAGGAACTCTGCAAAATCTTCATAGTGTTCATCTTTCAAATTATTCTTATCTTCATCTTGATTACTGGATGCACCTTTAGTCGGGAAAGCCAATCCATTTTTTGTATACCATACCGGAGGAGTGTTGGTGAACAATACAAACGATTCACAACCATACTCTTTGGCTTTCTGCATAAAATACTGCTGTCCGGCCTGTTTTGACCAATTATAACTTCCATCCTGATTCAAAAAACATTCTACACGGCGTTCATACTTATCGGGTATGCCACTGGCATCTCCCTGTTCTGACGAACCTCCTCCCACATTGACACGCCACATGGAAAGACCGATTCCTTCCGGACGCCCTTTACTATCAATATTACGCGAAAAAAGCAGTTTGGCGATTCCTTCCTTATTAGAATTACTCCAATACTTTCCTATAAAATCCATATCCCAGGCGTCTGAAGAAGCAAAGCCGTCAATTGTCTGGAAGACCTGGCTCGCATCCACATTAGTAGTCATATTCTCGTCAGCTTCCAAACTTACCGTATAGGCAGGCTCGAAAGACTTATCATCACTACAAGAAAAGGCTGCCAAGCAAAATAAACTTGCAAGTATATATTTACTTTTCATAAACTTATATCTTTTTATTTTTGAAAACTATATTAATAACCCGGATTCTGTACGATACTTCCATTGGACATTGTAACCTCGGAAGTCGGTATCGGGAATAACTCGTCACGTCCTTCTTTGAAAGTGATACCCTTGTTACTGTTCTCTATCTGGTTATTCTTTTCATCATTATCAGTAGACTGTTCCAGATTATATTTCACGAATGTTCCATTTGTTCCCATAACGTTGCAAATAGCCGCTTTTCCATTGTCGTCTTTCCAACGGCGAAGATCAAACAAACGGTTGTTTTCCAAAGCCAACTCCAAACGGCGTTCCAAACGAATGGCATCACGTAAAGCTGTCCCCGAAGCTGTTACTTCGGACAAGTCAACACGCCTACGTACTTCATTCAATGCCCATCTGGCTTCCCCATCGTTCCCCAACGCATTCTCTACTTCCGCATACATTAATAATACATCTGCATAACGCAATAAACGGTAGTTCAGCGGGATATGAGGCGCATCATACGGTTTCGGACGTTTACTTACAGGAATATACAATTTACGGGTAACGCGAGGCGACTTGTGCTCTTCCGGTTTTACCGTATACGAAGTGACATCGGGATCGCCTTGAACAGCCTCTCCATGCTTGATAATAGTCCACTTCCGACGTTCATCGTCGCCTGCATCTTTGAAAGCTTTCTCCAAATGGCTGGTCGGAAGCCCCCAAGCCCATCCGCCATCATTACGTGAACCGCAGACAACAGAAATACGTTCTCCCAGATTATAGGAAATATCATTGTTCGTTTGTACTTCAAACAAAGATTCTTCACTGTTATTGTGATCCATACTCCAAACATCTCCAAAATTCTTCAACAATTTGTATTCCGGAGTATTACCGGAGAATTCACCTCTACAAGTAAGCTCCTGCAACAACTTTTCAGCCTCTGTGTATTTTTCCTGATACAAATAAACCTTTGCCAGCAATCCTTGTGCAGCACCCTCGGTAACCCGTCCCAAATCATTGGCTGCATACTCACTACGCTTTGGCAACGCCGGGATGGCTTCTTTTAAATCACGTTCTATCTGTTCATAAGACTGCTCAATGGTGGCTCTGGTAATGCCAACCACCTCACTCGGCAATTTTAGTCCGATAACCAAGGGAACACCACCAAAGTTTCTTACCAGATCAAAATATTGAAAAGCACGCAAGAATTTTGCTTCTGCCACATAACGGTCACGCAATGATTCATCGGTAAACTCCACAGCCGGAATACGATCGATTGCAACATTACATCTCAAGATGCCTTTGTATCTGTATTGCCAGAAGTTTTGACAACAGTTTCCTGCCGAGTACGTATTACCCGTATAATGTGCCAAGTCACGATATTCACCCGGATCTTGTGTCGTATTTCCCATCCACATATCATCCGTACACATATCTCCGGCTAAATAAAACTTTTGTATCTGCCACCAGTCGTCATAAAAAAGAGATTGATAACAGCCTGTAACCTGTTGCTTACATTCATCCTCTGTCTTGAAGTATTCACTCAAATCCTGTTGTCCTCTAATAGGTTCCTCCAGAAAATCGGAACATCCGGTAAACGCTAAAGAGAAAGCGGCTATTGAAAGCCCTATCATATATTTTTTCATGGTCTTTTTTACTTAAAAATGTCATTAGAAATTCATGTTCAATCCAAAAAGATAAGTGCGCGGATTAGGATATCCTGCCCAGTCAATACCGGATTCCATCACTTTTCCTTCTTTGCCCAAAGAAGCTGCTTCCGGATCCATACCGGAGTATTTGGTAATTGTGAACGGATTCTGTGCGGAGAACGACAATCTCAAGCCAATATTCTTGGTCCAACGTTTGGGCAAAGTATATCCGATCTGAAGCAATTTGCAACGCAAGTAAGAGCCATCTTCTACGAAGAATGTAGACGGACGTTTATAGTTCATATTAGAATCATTGGCAGACAAACGGGGTAAAGAATAGCTGGTTCCTTCTCCGTGCCATGCACTGTTGTAAGCTCCGGCATATACATTTTCACCACCGGCTCCGGAATATCGTCCTTTCGTCGTGTTGAAAACGTCATTGCCGATAGTACCGTAGAAATTGGTTACGAAATCAATATTCTTCCATGCAACACGGGCATTGATTCCTACCATCAAATCCGGGAAAGCAGAGCCAATATATGCTTTATCCTTGTCATTCAATTCACCATCATGATTCAAGTCTCTAAAACGAATATCGCCCGGTACGGCATTAGGCTGTATTATCTTTCCATATTCATTGGTATGGGCATTAATCTCGGTTTGATTCTGGAAAATCCCGTCTGCAATATAGCCATAGAAACGACTGATTTCACCACCTTCTTCATTACGGATGATATAGTCACCGTTGAAAGAACCTGCGTAGATCGGAGAATCTCCACCTAACAATGTCACTGCTTTATTCTTCACAGAAGATAAATTAACTCCCACTGCATAATCCCAGTCACCTTTATGGTCAGCCCAGTTAATCGAGAGTTCCCATCCGGTAGCTTTCATCTTACCAACGTTCTCCCACATTTGTCCATTCCACATCGGATAACCTAAAATCAGCATATTGTCCTTCTTCAGCAACATATCATGAGATTTCTTCTGGAACCAGTCGGCAGTCACTGTCAAGCGATTATTCAAGAAGGCCATATCAACCCCCACGTTGAAGTCTTCCACTGTTTCCCAACGAAGAGATGTATTTCCGATAGAGCCGACACTAGTACCTACGATACGGTCAGCGTTCGGACCAAATACATAGTCAGCCGCTCCGATGGTAGACTGATAAGCAGAGTTGTCAATATTTTGATTACCAACACGCCCCCAACCTGCACGGAACTTCAAATTATTTATGACAGACTGGTTCTTCATGAATTCTTCACCCGACACCCGCCAAGCAACAGATACAGCAGGGAAAGTAGCGTACTTATTACCTTTCATAAATTTAGAAGAACCGTCCACACGAACCGAAGCTGTCAGATAATACCGGTCATTATAGTTATACATTACACGTCCTAAATAGGAAATCAATGAATAATACTCATTGACACCGTCTGCCTGCGGGTTCTCAGTACCGGCTTTCACATAGTGCAATAGTTCGTCGTTAGTCGGGATTCCGTCTCTTGACCCATTCAACCAATATGTTTGAAAACGTTCCATAGTATAACCACCCATCAAATTCAAATTATGTTTCTCATTGAAAGTAGTCATCCAAGTCAACGTATTCGTCCAGTTCCAATCTACCCAATTCTTCATTTCACGCTTAGCAGTACTGACTTCGGAACGTTCCAGATTATCAATGGAGAATGTCGGAATAAATTCATCGGAAAGGCGGAAACGGGCATTCACACCAAACTGGCTACGGAATACCAATCCTTTGATAGGTTCAATGCTAATAAATGGATTAGCCAATAAACCATATTCATCACTATGCTTTGACATACGTGCCATTTCTGCCACCGGATTCCATACCTCGCTATTATTGGAACGGGCATAATTGTTAAATTCATTATCAGTCCACTCTTCTTCAGGAATCATCACAGGAGTAGTAGGGTCCATATTCATTATGTTACCGAGCAGATTGGGGGTATCTGTCCAATTCTCATATTTAGGAGAAATATCAATCCCTGCTTTCACCACCTTATTAAAGTTGTACTCCATACTGAAACGCGCTGTTAACTTCTGCCAATTACCAATATTATATTGTGAGTCCTGCCCATAGTATCCGATACTTGCCGAATAAAGCAGTTTATCAGATCCACCTGTAAAACTAAGATTGTAGTTATGAACCAAAGCAGTTTTACGCATACTTTCATCCCACCAGTCTGTTCCTTCAGCATCTGTGATATGCTCTTTTCCACTATACACAGGTTCATTCCGGTCGTTGATGTAACGGGCTTTCTGCACATATTCGTACTCTGAGGCCTTTGCCATATCCGGTTTTTCTAATGTTTGAAAACCTGCCGATGCAGAGAAAGAGAACTGAGTCGCCCCTTTCTTTCCCTTACGGGTGGTAATCAGAACAACACCATTAGAACCACGAGTACCATAAATAGCGGCAGCAGAAGCATCTTTCAACACTTGCATGGTCTCAATGTCGTTCTGGTCAAGGAAGTTTATATTATCGCCAACCGGCATTCCATCAACAACATAGAGAGGATTGGAACCATTCACAGTAGTTACACCACGAATAATAACACGGGGGGTAGCTCCGGGACTACCTCCACCGGCAATCTGTACACCATTAATTTTACCCTGTAAAGAAGTCATGGCATTTCCTGAGCTTAGCGTTTTCAATTCATCTCCTTTGATAGCGGCAATAGAACTGGTCAAGTCACTCTTTTTCACTGCGCCATAACCGATAACAACGACTTCATCCAATGCCTGAGTATCATCACTCATCACTACATTAATCACAGTGCGGCCATTGACCTTGATTTCCTGAGTTTTATAACCAATCATAGAAAATACAATGGTGGCATCTTTCGCTACATTATTCAACATATAGTTACCATCCAAGTCTGTTACAGTACCATTTGTTGTACCTTTCACCAGCACAGTAAGACCGATCATAGGTTGTTTATCGCTTGCTGCAACAGCATTACCTGTCAGCTTTACCTGCTGGGCGTATACGCCCAGCGTAAAGAACGATAATAGTAGAATTAAATATCGTTTCATGTCTTTATAGTATTATGTAAATTATTTCTTAAGTAGCTTTGATTGGCAAAGATGTGTATCAAAAACAAATGTATAAGTACCTTTTGATACATACTTTGCTACATTGTCGGGAAGACCGTTTTCCGGAACAAAAATTTCATTTTTTCCATCAAAACGCCAGAAAGGTGAAGGCCACCAGCCCCATGGATGATTAGGAGTTATTGTAAGTTTAACATTCCCAGTTTTTGGAATTTCCAACTCTGTCGTAAAACAATATAGATTATCAGCATCTTGTTTTAAGTAAAGCAAATTATTGGTATTCCATCCGGCACCTGTAAAACCTTCTCCTGCCAATCCTAACTTAAATTTATATTCCTCTCTTCCACCGTCGTCTGGATTATATGCAATCTGGTCAGAGCCTTCGATCAACGGTTCATCATCCGGGATATATTTCTTTACAGCATAAGTACCTTCCTCTGTATTCATCACTATCTCATAATATCCCTTTTCCGGCAATATTATTGGCTGTACATCTTCAGAAATACCAGTGAGTTTACCCGGAGCATTCTTATCATCACCAAAACAAACATTGAAACTAGACTTACTTGAAACAAAGCGAATCGGAGTATTTGGAGTTGCCGAATAGTAACGAGCCTTATAAGTGAAATTCGTACTGCGTTCTATTGGCATCGGAATTCCCCAGACATCATCTCCTGTAAGTAACTTGTTGTCTGTACCTTCAAAGTCTACTAAATATAAATTCTTATAATCTTCCACCTTAGATACAAGTACCGTATATTCCTTTTCTGTAATATTACCCAACCAATCAGCAGCACATATAGTCAATGGATAAGTACCTGTCTTATCGGAAGGAAATGTAACTGTACATTCCAATGTACCATTTTTTATTCCCTCTTCTTCCATTTCTACACGTTCCAATATATCTAAATCAGGTACTCTCAATTCCAAATATCCCAATCCACGATCACTTTCCCCTTCATCTTTAGCTGTAAATTTAAACTTTTTGGAGGTGCCTTCCGACAATACAATATTAATATCTGTAGAGAACAAACCTGTAGAAGGAGAAAGTATAGGTTTTGTATAATCACCGTCCATCGTAATCAAAACATTATTCTCAGATACACGTCCTCCCAAATCAGTCACTGCCACTTTCACCGTGAAACTATCACCTTCCGTTTTTGCCGGAATAGTGAAACCATAATTCAAATCATATTCATACAAAGGTTCTGAATAGATAGATGACAAATCAATCATCTTATCCAGATAGAGCTCGGAACACTTCAATTGGATAGAACGGATTCCATCTTTATCTGTAATCTTACCGGCTATTTTAAATTCATAGCCTGTCAATGTACGAACATGATCAGAAGTTAATTCTAAAGTAGGCGATTGCCCATCTACATCTTTATAGGCATCATCATCGCTACATCCGGAAAAGAAAGCTGCGGCTGAAAGAAAAGTCCATATAGCCGCGCCATACAACAAATTAGCTTTCATAATAATTAGTATTTAATGATTAATATTATCTTGGTACGACATCACATAAATAAAATATTTTGCGAATCGATATTGCAAATGTAACCCATTCTTCCTATAGAAACCGATAAAAATCATGCAGAGAAGCTACATAAATCATGCAATGCACGATTTGCATACTCTAAATAAAATATTTATTTCTATTTTTGAGCCTGTAAATGAAACGAATAGGCACGAGTTATGAAAAGACACATTGCTTCTATTTTATTTTTATTCTTGCTGTCCGTTTATCAGTCGGCAGCACAAACTTATTCCGTAAAACGGTTGGGAATCGAACAAGGACTGTCTAATAATTATGTAGTTAGCATTACACAAGACAAACAAGGCTTCCTATGGTTCGCTACAGAAGAAGGGCTTAACAAGTTCGATGGAACCCACTTCATCACCTATTATAAGAATGATCCCTCACAAAACAGTCAGGGAATCACCGGTAATGAACTTAACCGGGTGTATGCCGACACTAAACGTCCTGTGATATGGATAGCGACCCAACGTGACGGATTAAATGCCTATAATTATGACAAACAGGTATTCACTCCCTACCTGCACAATCCGGAGGATCCGCATAGCCTGATAACCAATGACGTAACAGACATTGCCCCTTCTACACAAAGCGAAGACGGACTGTGGATCAGTACCTATTATAGAGGTATAGAATATCTCGACATCAACAGCGGACAATTTACCCATTACAATAAAAACACAATTCCCGGCTTGCCCGACGAACAAACATGGACCGTATTGGACGGAGGAGACGGGAATTTATATATCGGCCATGTTAGCGGTGGTTTCAGCATTCTCTCGCTGAAAGACAAAAGTGTGAAAAACTTCCGACACGAGCCGGATAATCCGATGAGCCTGCCCGGAAATGATGTACGATGTCTCACCAAAGACACAAACGGGAATATCTGGCTAGGAACAGACAAAGGACTGGCTCTCTTCAACGCTGCCGATAGCAACTTTATCACCTTCAAGAATAACAAAAACGACAAGCACGAAGCCTTATGTAACCGCATACTCGCCATCAAACAACTAAATGACAGCAAACTATGGATAGCCTCCGAGCTGAATGGCATTACCATACTGGATCTAAAGCAAAGTATGTTTCTTTCACCGGACCAGATCTCCCTCGAATATATACAAGAAGGAGATGATAACCGAAGTCTCTCCAATGCAAGTGCCCGATGCATATTCCAAGATTCTTTTGACAATATCTGGATAGGGACGTGGGGAGGAGGAATCAATTTCATCAGCAGTACCCCTCCTTTATTCACAACATTGAGCTACTCTCCCATTCCCGGCAATGAGAACAGCCTGAATAACAAAGTGGCAAGCAGTCTTTGCACAGACAGACAAGGACGGGTGTGGATCGGGACGGACGGAGGAGGAATCAATGTATTTGAAGGGGACAAGCGCACCGCTATCTATAAAAAAGAAACCGGAGAAATTCCTTCAAACTTTATACTCACTTCCCTGCAAGACTCTAAAGGCAACTTATGGTTCGGTTCTTTCCAAGGAGGAATCAGTTACTATGACAGCCGCAACAGAACTTTCCGTTCCATCTCTCTGATGGGACAATCCAATCAGGATGTCCGTACAATCTACGAAGACTCCCGACATAATATCTGGGTAGGATACAGTGGAGGAATCATTGTACTGAATCCTCTGAACATGGAAATCATCCGGCATTATCATACGGGAAACAGCGAATTGCACAGTAACTTTGTACGTGCCATCGCACAGGATGAGAAAGGCCGGTTCTGGATCGGTACTTTCGGAGACGGACTTGGAGTATACAGTCCGGACCTGCAATTGATTCAAACCTTCGTACAAAGGGAAGGTTTCTGCTCCAACACCATCA
>ERZ773107.1791-NODE-1791-length-17993-cov-3.077601_pt1 | contig 17993 bp, 9 predicted proteins | sample MGYA00580571_ERZ773107 | MGnify/ENA primary metagenome ERZ773107 (study PRJEB29015, sample SAMEA2737843) | human gut metagenome | biome: human gut; feature: human-associated habitat; material: faeces | place: China | collected 2012 ... | reverse complement strand
CCGGACGCTTATGATCTTTGAGGATCATCTTTCTTACTGTCTTCTTCTGATACTGGTAAACAGCCTCACCAAGCTTCGCAAGATACTCTTCGTTGTCTGCAAATGCTTCCTCGAGTCTCTCTGTGATCACACGGATATTCTCTTCTCTTGTCTGCTTGTCATCTGTAAATACAGCCTCTTCCATCTCAGCAGCCGGAACGATCTCCTGGATCGCATCAAAGAGTTCCTGCGGAACAGCAAAGCTCTGATACTCATGTTTCGGCTTTCCACACTCTGCAACGATCGTTTCAAAGAAAGCGATCACTTCCTGGTTCAGATCATGTGCCGCAAAGATTGCTTCAATCATCTTCGCTTCCGGAACTTCTTTCGCACCGGCCTCGATCATGATAACCTTTTCCTTTGTAGAAGCAACTGTCAGTGCAAGCTCGGAAACTTCCTTCTGTGCTGCTGTCGGGTTGAATACGAACTCTCCGTCAACAAGTCCAACCTGTGTTGTAGAGATTGGTCCGTCAAACGGAATATCAGAAATACTTGTTGCAAGTGCAGCACCAAGCATAGCTGTAAGTTCCGGGCTGCAGTCCTGATCTACAGAAAGAACAAGATTCTCAAGTGTTACGTCATTTCTATAATCTTTCGGGAAAAGAGGACGCATCGGACGGTCGATGACACGGTCTGTCAGGATCGCATTCTCAGATGCTTTACCCTCTCTCTTATTAAATCCTCCCGGGATCTTTCCTACAGCGTACATTCTCTCATTATACTCTACGCTGAGTGGGAAGAAATCAATTCCTTCTCTCGGCTTGTCAGATGCTGTTGCTGTACACAGTACAGTTGTGTCACCATAATGCATCAGCACTGCACCATTCGCCTGTTTTGCCACACGGTCAACATCCACGCGCAGTGTTCTGCCGGCCAGTTCCATTTCAAACTTTTTAAACATATACCTTCTCCTTTGATCTTATTTCATTTCACTTTCTCTGTGGTCAGTCTCTCCTCCGAAACTACTGAAAAACCCATCATCCACTTCCGGATCATACGCTTTTCAGTGGTCTCGGTCAGTATCCCTGTCCACAATCTTTTTTATTATATCATACCGTTGTTCCATTAGCAAATTATTTCTTTTACAATCAATCTATTGAAAAATCTGCAATAAAACTGCAGAAACTTTACCGGGAAATCTATGGGAAACTTTACCGAATGACAATGAAAAAGTTAAAAAAATACCGTCTGCACATTCATGCTGTACAGACGGTATTTTTATGTGGGCAATATGCCAAAGTCTGTGCCTTACAGCAAATCCCGTGTGACCGATGCTTATCGGATCACGCGGACTCCGAGTACTCCTGAAACTCCTTCAATCTTTGCTGCCACTTCATCTGAGACTGTTCCATCTACATCGATTACTGTATAAGCATACTCCTTGCGGCTCTTATTCGTCATAAGAGCGATGTTCAGATCCTCCTGAGCAAGAAGCGTTGTAAACTGTCCGATCATATTCGGGATGTTCTTATGTAAGATCGTAATTCTTTCTGCGTCTCCTCTGACTCCTACATTGCAGTCCGGGTAGTTCACAGAATGTGTGATATTTCCATTCTCCAGGAAATCCCGGATCTCTGCTACAGCCATCTTTGCACAGTTATCTTCCGATTCTTCTGTGGAAGCTCCAAGATGCGGGATCACGATTGCTCCGTCTACACCTTTGATCTCCTGTGTTGCGAAATCTGTGACATAACGATGTACTTTTCCTGATTCAAGTGCCTCAACGATGTCCTTCTGATCTACAAGGACATCTCTTGCAAAGTTCAGGATCACGACGCCATCTTTCATCAGACTCATGGCTTCTTTATTGATCATACCCTTTGTATCTTCCAGTGCCGGAACATGAATCGTGATATAATCACACTCTTTATAAATCTCATCGGCAGTCTTCGCATGATGGATATTTCTTGAAAGTCTCCATGCAGAATCTACAGAAACATACGGATCATATCCGTAAACTTCCATTCCGAGATGAGTTGCCGCATTCGCTACAAGGACTCCGATTGCTCCAAGTCCGATCACTCCGAGCTTTTTGCCTTTCAGTTCCGTACCTGCAAATGCTTTTTTCTTTTTCTCGGCAACCTTCGCAATATCGCCGTCTTCGTCATATCCTTTTACCCAGTTGATTCCACCGACAATATCTCTGGCTGCAAGCAGCATACCTGCGATCACCAGTTCCTTTACTCCATTTGCATTCGCTCCCGGGGTATTAAATACAACGATTCCTTCCTCCGCACAACGATCCAGCGGGATATTGTTCACACCTGCACCTGCACGTGCGATCGCTTTTAAGTTCTCTCCGAACTCCATCTCATGCATCTTGGCACTGCGGACCAGGATCACGTCTGCATCTGCAGCATTTTCTGTATTTTCATAATTTGCATCCAACTGACCCATTCCGACAGGAGAGATTGGATTCAGGCAATGATATTTATACATCTTACAGATTCTCCTCTTCAAACTTCTTCATAAACTCAACCAGTGCAACCACACCTTCGTACGGCATTGCATTATAGATGCTTGCACGCATACCGCCTACTGTTCTGTGTCCTTTCAGGTTCTCAAATCCGGCTTCTTTCGCTTCTTTTACAAATTTCGCATCCAGATCCTTATCTCCTGTGACAAACGGTACATTCATCAGAGAACGGTCTTTCGGTACAACTGTCCCTTTGAACAGCTTACTCTGATCCAGATAATCATAAAGCACTTTTGCTTTCTTTTCATTACGCTCTTTCATCACTTCCAGACCGCCCATCTTCTTCAGCCATTTGAAAACTTTACCGCAGATATAAATGCCATATGCCGGTGGTGTATTATAAAGAGAACCTGCATCTGCATGTGTCTTATACTGAAGCATCGTCGGAGTTCCCGGAAGAACATCTTCTGTGATCAGATCTTCACGGATGATCACGATCACCACGCCTGCTGGTCCGATATTTTTCTGTACTCCACCATAGATCACACCATACTTTGTCACATCTACCGGCTCAGACAGAAAACAGGAGGATACATCTGCCACAAGTGTCTTTCCTTTTGTATTCGGAAGTTCTTTAAATTTTGTTCCGTAAATCGTATTGTTCTCACAGATATATACATAATCAGCATTTTCAGAGATCGGAAGATCAGAACAATCCGGAATATAAGAGAACGTCTTATCTTCAGATGAAGCAACTACATTCACCTTTCCATATTTTGCAGCTTCTTTTGCTGCTTTCTTTGCCCACTGACCTGTCACGATATAGTCAGCTTCTTTCTTCTTCATCAGGTTCATCGGAATCATTGCAAACTGCTGGGATGCTCCGCCCTGAAGGAATAACACCTTATAGTTATCCGGAATATTCATCAGATCTCTTAAATCCTGCTCTGCTGCTGTAATGATTTCTTCAAATGCCTTGGAACGGTGACTCATCTCCATAACAGACATTCCTGTTCCATTATAATCCAGCATTTCTGCTGCGGCTTCTTTGAGTACTTCCTCAGGCAGGACAGCCGGTCCAGCCGAAAAATTATACACTCTGCTCATTTTTTCTACCTCCTGTTATTCGTGTATATGCAAAAAGAGGACAAAGCCTCTTTCTGTCTCATAAATTAACGATTCTTTTCTTTCAGATCCTGCTCATCAAACGCTTCGCTGATCGCAGCCCCCGGTGCTACCATCGGCCATACTTTATCATCACAGTCGATCATACAGTCGATCAGAACCGGACGTCCCGATGCCAGTGCCTTTGCGAATGCTTCTCTGAACTCTTCCTGCGTTGTGGCACGCATTCCTTCTGCTCCCATCGCTTCTGCCAGTTTAACATAATCTACAGCATCTCTCAAGACTGTTGCGGAATATCTTTCATCGTAGAACAGATCCTGCCACTGGCGTACCATACCAAGTACATGGTTATTGATCACTACTTCAATGACCGGAACTTCATGACGTACCGCTGTCGCAAGCTCATTCATATTCATGCGGAAACAGCCGTCTCCCGCCACATTGATCACCGTCTTATCCGGGCATCCTGTCTTTGCACCGATGGCTGCTCCCAGTCCATATCCCATCGTTCCAAGTCCGCCGGATGTCAGAAGTGTTCTCGGCTTTGTATATTTGAAATACTGTGCCGCCCACATCTGATGCTGTCCGACCTCTGTTGTGATAATGGCATCTCCTTTGGTCTGACGGTAGATTTCTTCTACAACAAATGGTCCCGTCAGGACACCTTCATGATATTTCAGTGGATACTTTTCCTTATAATCCTGTATCTTTTTCATCCATTCTGCATGATCCTGCTGAGGCAGAACTTCATTTAATTTCCTGAGAACTGCCTTGATATCACCGACAACACCCTGGTCAATGATAATATTTTTATGTTGCTTTCCCCATAGTGCATCGCCACTGTCGGCTTCTGCTTCTGTTGTAAAGTTGTCCGATCCCATGCGGAAACGCATGAAACGGATGATTACGTTGTCCGCCTGTACGGATACGGGATGTCCTTTCAGGCAAATACCGTCACCCGGTGCACTCTGGCCGGCAATCGTTACATCTCCGTTGGTTATCCTCAAGGGGCTTTTCAGTTCTATCAATCCACTTACTGCAAATACGATCGTGCGCTTTCCCGTGCGATTTAATGCGTAGCGTAATGTTCCTTGTGTTGTGTTATCTTCAAGCGAAGTTACTGTATACACTTCTCCGCCTGCTCCGCCGGTAGTATAACGACCTGCACCGTAAGCACCCGGAAAGGCATAACGCGTTTCGGCAGGTGTCTCTTCTTCACCACCTTCGTTCTCATTACCACCGTTACCGGTATTCTGTCCCGGTGTTTCATCAGTGATACTTGGGTCTTCGCTGCTGCAAGCAACCGATAGGTTGATTACACAGAAGCACAATAATCCCATTTTAATAGATTTGAGCATACAAATTATCTTTTAAAAAAATAGAGTTCTTTGTCTCATACATTATATTTGCTGATGATGTGACAAAGAACTCTTTATTAAATCTTATTGGTTTTATTCGCTTACTGTACCGTACTGGCTTACAGTTTTCACTGTATAAATATTGCTTTCGTCAGTGTTGGTCAGTGTAACGGTAGTGTCTGTAGTTTGCCCTGCATAGTTACCATTCATAAAGATGAGGTAACCGGCAGCACCGGATACTGCATCCCATGTCAGAGTGTTTCCCGACAGATTGACATTGGTAGGTGCTGCAAGGGGAGTTTCCATATACTCTTTCGGGTTCCAGCTGTCAATAGTTATTATATTCTCATATGTATATTTAGCAGCTTCGGATGCTGTTAGCACTGAACTAGTGAAGGAAACGTTTCCGGAGGTGATTGTTTTACTTTCCGCAATCATATTTCCATTCTTGTCGATAGTGTTATATTCAGCATATAGTGTAGGTACTTGTCCACCATATCCCCAGTGTGAATCTATAATATCCATTTTCAACTTGGTGTTGATCCAGACAGTTTTCGTGGTTGTTGCTTGGGAACGTCCGAATGAGAATTTTGTATCATCACCGTTTACCGTACAATCTTTTATAACATATCCGTATTTATCGCTTTCACTGGTACGCGAAGCAGTTATAACGCTACCACCGTCATTGCCTGTATTATAGAATGTACTGTTTTCGATAAGTACATCGCCACTTCCCCAGATATAATCTGTATGACCTTCAATCCATGAGTTATAAACGTATGCACGATGAGGGGTTGTATTGTTCCAATAACGGGTCCACCATGTATCCTGGTAGGAGACAAGCAAACAATTATTCAAAGCAAAGCGGTCTTCACGGTTTATCAAGGCTTCTGCCTGCCCGTTTTTACCTAAACCACCAGTGTGACGATTTGAGAATGCACCATAAAGATTGATGATTGAAATGTTTTCAGCATAAAAATCTGTGGCTTCAATCAACACTACTGTGTTTTGGTCTTCACTATATCCGGCTTTGCGGGCTGGTGAGTTTTCGTTGAAAATAGAATAAGGCCATGAGGTAGCATTACTTGAATCATCTACACGGTTTACTGCAAACTGGATTTTAACACCATCACGGCTCTCACCGATTAAATGAACAAATGGTTTATTCTTATTGATTCGGACACATTCATTATAAGTTCCGTTGGCAATGAAGATTTTATAAGGACTGGTCGGTGGGGTAGTGATGGCGTTGATTGCAGCCTGGAGAGTAGTGTAATCACCATTCCCTTTTGAATCAACAATTGCATCGAATACTTTTCCACCACCCGAAATTTCAGATTTGGCAGTAAAGCTTAAAAAGAAGTCTTCGTCGTAAGCTCTTCCCTGCATATCTGTTAATGCTCCGGCAGGAACTTCGAAAGTACATTCTTTGTTTTCCATACCAGAGAAGGTATAACGTACTTTTTCGTAGTTGATGGATACACGCACTACTCCTCCGTTGAAATAGATTTCTGTATCCGGAGCCTGACGCATGGCTTTGCTGAAAGTCAGTTCTACATATCCGCTCGGACCTACTACATCACCATCATTGATATTCTGTGAAATCAGAACAGGGATGCTTGTATCTTCTGCATCATCGTTGTCATTACAGGAAGCACCTGTAAGAATCAACAAGAACAGAAGTAAGTATTTACTTATTGTATTGATTGAATTTGTATTCATAATATCTGTTGCTTTTTAGAGAAGATTCTCCGTCAAGTAAATGCAAATTCCAGACTTGACGGAAAACCTTGTAGTTTTATTTAGTTATTTGTTCCAACGTTGGTCACCGACTCTGTATTCTTCAGGAACATCTGCTCCAAAAGTCAAATCTTCACTTGAGCCATTAGGGAATAGTTGATCGGAAGTCAGAGGAAGACTAGTATAGTCTTTTCCCCAGTCGGGTGTAACAAATGAAAAGTCAGAAGCCTTATACAAGCCGTTTACGTTTAGAGTTGTAGCTACGGAACTTGTGTTGTAGAAAGGTTTAACTCCACCTTTGGCAAACAGGGTGTTTGATATAGTCATTGTCATGTCTTTTGTATCTCTGCAGAAAGCATCACTTGCTGACATATCATAGAATGTACAATCTTTGATTGTTATTGTACCGGATTGTCCTGACTTGTGTCTTATGAATTGAGACGCAGAAGCTCCCTTGGATACAATAATAGAAGTGTTGGAAACCACTAAATTGAGAGTTGTTAATGTTACCTTGTCAGAAAGAAGTAATCCATAATGATTGGATGTTGCTGCTCTTCCCAATCCTTTGATGATACAGTCGTCAATAGTAACAGACATAGCATTACTTGTACTTGCATTCATACGAACGATACCACGGATATTGGTAATTGTACACGAGGTAACTTCTATTTCTTTGATGCAACCTGAAGCACCGTTTTGATAAATAAGGGTTGTATTTCCTTCATCGGTAATATTCAGATTATGGAATTCTACTTTATCACATATTCCGCTGGCACCTATGCCCTTTTTAATAGTCATATTAACCTGTCCGTCTTGACTGTCACCCCAGAAAATAAGGTGAGTCACGCCAGCAGCAATGCTTTCTTTTTCTTGTGCAAATCCTTCTGTTCCGGAAACATTGATTAATATTTTTCCTGAAAGATTATCCCAGTTGGCAAGGGCATCTTCCCATGTCATTTCAGTATACCCCGTCGGTTTACCTTTCTTAGTTGTAAAGGTGATACGAGAACATATAGAGCCGTTTGCGAAAGCATAAGCCGTATATTCCGTACTGGAAGCCAAACCTGTGATTGTTACCTTATGCGCAGCAATATCTGCTGGTGATAATTGGGTTCCTGATTCAGGTACTCCTTCGGTAGAAAGAACACAAGCATATTCATCTACATCCACCGTTTCTTCCCATGAGAATACAGCTGAATTTGCTGTTATATCACTGATGGTAGATTCGATTTCCAAACCAGGGATGGTAACAATCTGTGAACCACGCGGATTATTTCCATTATAAATAGTAATCGTGTATTCAGTGAACGACTTCAAATTTTCAACCCATGCTTCACCTACGGCAGCTTCTGTTGACGAAATAACACGTGAAGTTGCTTCTGTGGCACCCGTTTCCATGATTTCGAAATGATCGACTGCTAATCCGGCTTCCCATGACATACGCACTTTTCCTTGACCTTCAGGTAAGTCTTCAGTAGTTGGGATATTCAGGATAGCTTCTTCCTTAACTGAAGCAAAAGTCTTTTTATAATTTACCCAACGAGATTCTTTCTCTCCGGAAATAGACTTGATACGCATATAATAAGTCGTATTTACCGCCAGATTATCCATTGTGTAAGGTGACTGCTTGATCCGGTTGGCAGGATCATTTCCATAAACGATATTTCCATTTTCTTCTGATCCCATTGGAGTCTCGTCAGTCATCTCGTTAGGACTAATCTCGATAATGTAATAGTCGGTATTGGATGTTGAGCTCCAAGTTACTACCGCTCTGGCTACTTTACTGTCTGTTTCTACACTGATTCCGTTTTCATCAGTTCCGAAAGGACGGCTATAGGAAGAGTCAATATCCCAATCACTTTTCTCTGTACACGAAGATACAGCCAAAGAGGTCAGGAGCATGAAAGCTCCCATTCCCAATATATTTTTTATATTCTTCATCATTTTACGATTTTAAGATTAATCCGAATAACCATAAGAGTTATGTAATTTACCGTTTGAGGTAGAGATGGTTGTAGAAGCTATCGGCAATAAATAACGATTCTTCACAGCCTTGTTCAATCCGCCAGAAATACTAGGCAAGTTTACTTTCAGATTCTTTTGCTCCTTGTCACTGGTTTCAGCACCGAAGAAGCTCTTGTTTTCATATTCTCCACCTACTTTAGCTCCAAATACGAGAGAAGTCATATCGATATACATCGGATTGTCCGTGCGATATTTATAGTTCACATACTGTGGATATGTACCATTATACACTGCATTTGTATATTCGTTTTTGAACTCGTCTATTTTTTCGCTCAACAGGTTCCAACGGATTAGGTCGAACTTACGAACACCTTCTCCTGCCAGTTCCCATGCATTTTCGTCAACAATTGCATCGAAGAAGTCTTTTCCCATTAGAGCAGTCCATGCAGCATCACGTTTGGTTGCATCGGTGAAAGCACGGTCGTGTACTTCTTTCAGGGCTGCTGTGGCTGTTAATGTACAACCTTCGGCTGTTGCACCCTTACCATAAAGTTCGTTCACAACTTCGGCATACATCAGCAATACTTGCGGATAACGCATTTTCACTACGTTGATACCGGAACAAACTTTCTGATCGCTGGCCAATACAGCTGCGTACCATTCAGAGTTTTCCATCATCTTACGATAATCCCATTTTCCACAATAAAGACCGAAAGGAGCATTTCCTAACATATATTCTTTAAATACTTTGGTGTTTTTGTCTGTAGAAAGTTGTGAAATAGCACAAGTCAGATCGCGGCGGATATCTCCTTCGCCAAACGACAGATAATAAGGAGCAGTCAGTTTCAACTTACCGGATGAGTTACCTTTCGGACCGAATAGGGAACTGGCACCGTTTATACGATATCCGATAGTATATCCCAGCTCACCACTTTTGTTCAGTCCCATTGGAATCTCGAACAGGTTTTCTTGATAAGTCTGATCAAGTTGTCCGATATTAATTAAACGCCAGTATTCTTCTACAGAAGGATTCAGTTTATGTTTTCCTGAACTAACCACAGCAGCCAGATGTTTTTCTGCTAATTCGAATAGTTCTCTACGTTTGGCATCACTGCAGCGTTGAGTTGGATAAGTTGCATCACTGTTATTTCCAGTGATATATCCTTCTTTAGCTTGTTCGCGGATAGCATATCCGGCACGTGTCATTGCAATGTTAGCCAAGAGAGCGTGAGCATAGCCTTTGCTTACATGTTCGGTTGTATAACCGTCTTCACCAGCCCAAGGTAAATATCCGATAGCTTCCTCGAGTTCAATTATCAATTCATCCATGATATCGTCACGATCTGCCTTTCCAATGTAAACATTAGACAGGTCGCTGTTGGAAGATTCTGTTTTGAAAGGAATATCACCGAACAAGCGGATCAGATCGAAATAAATCATCGCACGCAATGTCATCGCTTCTGCACGGAATCTCATCATGCTGGTACGGGTTGCTCCTGCTTGTTGTATCAGTTGGCTATTGTTTATACCATCTACTACCAGATTCGCATTCTCGATTACTCCGTACATGGCATCCCATACTTTGGAAAGTTGTGACCATCCCGGATTAGCGTTGTAGTTCATATTACCACGTTCGCTGGACGTGTTGCTTGCATCCGTACCCAAACCGTCAATCAGTTCACAGTCGGTATTGGTTCCGGCAATGATAGGCAGGAAGTTAGAATAAGTCTGGTCTTGCGTCAGGCTGCCGTAAACTTTATTAAGTGCCAATTCTGTATAATAGGCATTATTAAAAGTTGATTCATTATCCAACTCAGACGGTGAGGTCTGATTCAGGAAGTCCGAACAGGAAGACAGGGCAATTAACCCCAGCCCCAGGAATAATGTCTTATATATTTTCATACGATCAATCTGTTTAATGTTTTAATTAGAATGTAACGTTAATACCACCCACAAATGTGCGGCTCTTAGGATAAGCGGCGTAATCTATACCCGGAGTCATCGCATTTTTCTTACTGCTTGTATCGACTTCAGGGTCTGCTCCGCTGTAGTTAGTCCAACAGAACAGGTTATATCCTGTCAGATAGATTCTCACATTCTGCATAAACGCTCTCCTTACAATTGTTTTCGGAAGAGAGTATCCGATAGTAATGTTATTCAAACGCAGGAATGAGGCTTTTTCTACTGCATAATCAGTCAGCTGCATGGTAGTAGCGCTGGCCGGATTGTACATATTGGCGTTAGCGTTTATTTCATTCAGACGTAATCCTGCTGTTGTCATGTCTCCATAGGTATTGAGGACATCTGTAGAGCTGGACGACAGGTTCAAACCAGTTTCCGGATCAATCCATGTGTAACGGTTAGACAATCTGAAATCATTGTTTAAGTTATAACCGGTTCTTGAACCTGAACGGAAAGAAGCTGCCAGTTTTGTTCCATTGACAATTACATTTCCGAGAGAGTAGTTAAAGAATACATTGAAATCGAAATTACCTACACGACCATCGAATCCAAAACCTCCGGTTGTAGGAGCGATAGTGTTACCCAAACGTTGTTTGAGAGGGTTACCATCTTTATCACATTCCAGTTTCAAACCACCCGGATAGTATTTACCACCGGTGATAGTAGGACTGTTATCTTGCATTCCGTCTTTTAATCCCCATTCGCTACCTGCCCAAACCAGTTCGCCGGTAGGGTTGGTGACAGGATCATATACAGTATAATAACCGTTTGTCTTATATCCCCAAACTTCACCCAAACGTCCGCCTTTCTCTACGCGGAAGTCTTCGTATTTGGCCATTGTACTACCTGACCAGTTACTACTTTGCCAGGGAGAGTCTGTATTCAGTTTATCAATGCGGTTGCGGTTGTAAGCAATGTTGGCATTGAAGTTCAAAGAGAAATTCTTTTTATCAAATAAAACAGCACTAACAGACAATTCTACACCTTTATTGGATGTCTGTCCGAAGTTCTTGTACTGATAGTTATATCCGGAGAGAGAAGGAATTTCAGTACGCATCAATAAGTCTCTGGTTGTATTCCAGTAAAAGTCGATAGCACCGGAGATACGATTGTTCCAGAATCCATAGTCAATACCGATGTTACGGGTTACTGTTGTTTCCCACTTCAAATCGGGGTTGTATAAGTTCGTTCCATGTTCCAACATGGTAGTGCTTTCTCCGTTGAAGAAAGGATTGCGTGCATCATTACCTCCCAAAGAGTAAGTGGTGGAAAGCAAACCGGAATTGATACGGTTGTTACCGGCAGTACCGAAGCTTAAACGTAGTTTCAAAGCTGACAGCCAGTCTTGAGTGTTACTCATGAAAGCCTCGTCAGAGATACGCCATGCCAAAGCTGCTGACGGGAAAACACCCCAACGATTTCCGGAACCGAACTTGCTCGAACCGTCTGCACGTACTGTAACAGCAAGCAAGTATTTATCCATCATAGTATAGTTCACACGACCAAAGAATGATAATATGTTTTCTTTTGCAGCAATGGTAGATTGGTTGGCTAAAGCTTTGCCCGAACCCATATTTGCTTTCATATCATCGAAATTCATAGTAACAGGGAAAGCTACAGATACATTTTCTATTGATTTCCTTTGGCTGCTGCTTACTTCATGTCCGATCAATACATTGAGTTTATCACGACCTTTGAACAGTTTTTTGTTATCATAGGTCAATGTGTTGGCATTACGCCAGCTCATCGTCTTCTCTCTTAACAGGTAGGCTTGTGGCTGACCGTTATATCCATATTTAGAATTAGATACTGCATCTACTCCCCAATACTGTTCTGTATCGTCAAACTTCCATCCATATCCGAATTCGGAACGGAATGTCCAGTTCTTGAATGGTTTACAGTTTAAACCTACATTGTAGTTCTGGTTGAAAGTATTGCGGGTTTTATCTGTTGCAAGCAGACGTTCCAATGGAGATTTCTGTTGTGCCGAACTGTTTTCTTCGTCGTCATCACTGTATTTAAGTGAATCAACCGGACGGAATACGGTAGCATTAGCCACAGTTGAATTGGCAGCATTGGATTCATTGGTATCAGCACCACCACCTAAACCGTCAATGGTAGAGTAACTTAACCGGGCGTTAAAGTCCAGTGTCATCCATTTATTCAGTTCTGATTTAATTTTTGCATTTACATTGTCTTTTTTGAAGCCGGAATTAAGCATGATACTTTTTTCTTCATTATGGGCATAGCTGACACTATAAGTCATTTGCTTGGTTCCGCCACTTACATTAATGTTATATTGTTGCTGGTTTCCAGTACGTCCGAACATCTCGTCTTGGTAATCGGTACCATCAATAGAACGCCAGATATCCATATCGGCAAAGTTTCCATAATCCAGAGAACCGATTTCACGCTGATAAGCAACGAAATCGTAAGGACTCAAGACTTCAGTCAGTTTGGTTACCTGTTTAAAACCGAAAGAAGCACCGAAGTCTACTTGCGTTTTACCTTCTTTTCCGCTCTTGGTAGTAATGATGATTACACCATTTGCACCACGGGCACCATAAATGGCTGTGGAAGAAGCATCTTTCAATACGTCGATGCTTTGAATTTCCGAGGGAGCGATATCACTAATGCTTGAAACAGGGAAACCGTCTACAATATATAAAGGAGAGTTATCCTGTGATAGTGAACCACCACCGCGAACACGGATCTTTATATCTGCATCGGGAGAACCTTCAGTAGTAGTAACACTAACTCCGGCAAGTTTACCGGTAAGGGCTTCAGATGCACTTGCTACTGGTATAGCAGCTAAGTCTTTGGCACTAACAGAGGCTACAGAACCGGTTAAATCTCTTTTATTGACCGTACCGTAACCAATTACTACGACTTCGTCCAAAGCTTTCGAGTCGTCGACCATTTGTACATTAATTGTTTTTCTACCTTGAACGGCTACTTCTTGAGTTTTCATACCTATGTATGAAATAACCAATGTTTTTTTGCCATCAACTTTAATAGAAAAATTACCATCTAAATCTGTAATCGTACCATTGGTAGTATTACCTTTTTCTACAACAGAGGCTCCAATAACAGGCTCTCCGCTGGTGTCTTTCACGTTACCTTTTACGGTAATCGTTTGCGCAGATACGCTAAGCGATATTGCTGAAAATAGTATTAGCAATAAGGAGCGCATGTTTTTCACTTTGTTAGACATTCTTTGCATGTTTATTAATTAATGGTTGTTGTTTGATATTTCATAAAAATCCCGATGAGAGTTCATTCATCGCTACAAAAGTATGAGAATGAAGATATAGTGATGTGCAATATTTGTTTTTCACCTCGTATTTTTTGTTTTTTAGTTTGTTGCGAGGTGTAGTTATTAGCTTTGAAGGGTGTTATTTGTGTTCTAAAGGCCGGCAAATATACGAATCAGAGATTTATAAATTGATTTTTTCACCGGTTTTTATCCGGCATTCATCGGAATTTATACCGTAAATCAACTGAAAAGCCTGTGGAAGCATAGGGAAATGATGTATCTTTGAACCATTAATCAATTAATAATAGAAACAATGGAAGAGAAACAAAATTTTCCCCGTGCTACAGGCTTTTCCGGTAAAATACTGATAGCTTTGCTTTTTATCCTTTCCGGGATTCTACTGTTTGCCCGTAATATGGGATGGATAACTTCAGAAGTATTTGATTTGATCGTATCCTGGCATTCACTCCTTATATTATTAGGTATATATGCAATGATTCGCCGCCATTTCATCGGTGGAATCATCCTTTTTCTGGCGGGTGTCTATTTTCTGATAGGAGGACTTTCCTGGTTGCCGGAAAATTCACAGGCAATGGTGTGGCCCCTCGCTCTGATAATAGCAGGTGTTTTATTTATCTTCAAACCCGGCAGAAATAAGAGGGCCCAATGGGCTCGTCAGCATACAATGGAACATCGTCGGCAATGGATGAAGATGCATCAGGGTAGACCCGGCATGAACTTTGAGAGTGAGCAACAACAATCGGAATCAGTAGATGGCTTTTTGCGTTCGGAGAATGTCTGGGGAGCTGCACGTCACGTAGTACTTGATGAGTTGTTTAAAGGAGCTATGATTCGTACCTCTTTCGGGGGGACGACTATTGATCTTCGCCATACCCATATTGCACCGGGAGAAACCTATATTGATTTGGATTGCAGTTGGGGAGGAGTCGAGATTTATGTCCCGTCGGATTGGACAGTCGTCTTCAAATGCAATGCTTTCTTTGGAGGATGTGATGACAAACGCTGGCAAAATGGGAATGTAAACAAGGAGAATATATTGGTCATTCGTGGAACGCTTTCTTTCGGAGGCTTGGAAGTTAAAGACTAGCGTATGAAACCACATCCGATAATAGATTATCCATTCCGCTGGATTCCGATGCTGGTGCTGGCGTTGATTCTGGTTGTGACACAGGTGGCTTTAGTCTGTGGATATACCGGAAACGACTATCTCCCTGCTCTGGTAGATGGAGTGGTAACAATTGGTTGGCTGGCAGCCATAGCCTATTTGGCCTGGTTTGTGGTCGGTCTTGTTTCGTTGTTCCAGACGGATATAATCATGATAATCGTTGGAAGCCTGTTATGGCTGGCGGGTAGTTTTATGATCTGTGATATCATGGTGAGGATTGTAGGCGTATCCTATATTCCTTTTGCGCAGACCATACCTTTCCGGTTACTGTTCGGACTGCCAACCTTGATTGCCATTACTTTATGGTATCGCCTGATCGTAACTAAAGAAGAAGTACAGAATCAGGAACTGGATAAAGAATTGGCTGCACATCAGCTAACTGTGACCGAACAACAAGGAGAACCACAGACAGAATTAATAGATCGCATTACGGTGAAAGACGGTTCCCGCATTCATCTGGTAAAGACAGACGAACTGATCTACATACAAGCCTGTGGAGATTATGTAATGTTGATAACCCCTACCGGAGAATATCTGAAAGAACAAACTATGAAATATTTTGAGACCCATCTGTCTCCTGATACTTTTGTGCGTGTGCATCGTTCTACGATTGTCAACGTAACACAAATTTCGCGGGTCGAGCTTTTTGGAAAAGAAACTTATCAGTTGTTATTGAAGACTGGCGTGAAACTAAAAGTGAGTCTTTCCGGTTACCGGTTATTAAAAGAGCGATTGGGGATCTAAAATTTGTTCAATCTTATCATAAAAACTGATTTTTCCCCCATATCGGTCAAAAAATGAATGTCAGAATGAAAAGCTTCCACTACTTTTGTTTCCATCATCTAATAATGTGAATAAGGAAATGAAAAGAAAATTAGTTTATGTTTGTCTGCTGGCAATGGTTGCGGGAGGAATGATGTCCTTTTCCTATGACATACCCGAAAAACAGGAGACAGGCGTCCGGGAAGATCGAGTGATCTCTTTTCCCGGAGCTGAAGGACACGGTAGATACACGACAGGCGGCCGTGGTGGTAAAGTGTATCATGTGACTTCTTTGGAAGACGATGGTTCGCAGGGGACTTTACGTTGGGCTTTGAAACAAAATGGACCTAAAACGATTGTCTTTGATGTGGCAGGTACGATTCATCTGAAATCGGAATTACGAACAGGGAAAGATCATCTCACCATTGCAGGACAGACTTCTCCCGGAGGGATCTGTCTGGCTGATTATGGCTTTTCTATTAATTCTAATAATGTAATTATCCGTTTTCTTCGTTTCCGCCCCGGAGAAGCCAGTGGGAAAGAACCCGATGGGTTGGGCGGCTGTGATAAGAAAGATATTATGGTAGACCATTGCTCTGTCAGTTGGAGTGTAGATGAATGTCTTTCCGTTTATGGTATGGAAAACTCTACGGTACAATGGTGTATTGGCTCTGAAGCATTAAGAAAAGCGACTCATGTAAAAGGGGCACATGGATATGGAGGCAATTGGGGAGGACATAAAGCTTCTTATCACCATAACCTGATCGCTCACTGTGAGAGTCGCGTACCTCGTCTGGGCCCTCGTCCTTCTACATTAGCTCTTGGCGAATGTGTTGATATCCGGAATAATGTTTTCTACAACTGGGCTGGAAACGGCTGCTATGGCGGGGAAGATCAGCATGTCAATATCGTCAATAACTATTATAAACCGGGACCGGCAACAAAACAGGCTTCCAAACAGGTGCAATATCGTATTGCCAAAGTCGGAGTTTATCCGCAAGCTTATGTTTACGTTGATGGAGAACCCAAAAAGAACTTAGCTTTTCAACCTTACCTGCAGAAATGGGGAACTTTCTATATTGATGGAAATAAGATAGAAGGTAACAACAAAGTTACTGCCGATAACTGGATGGACGGAGTCTATGCCCAGTTGAAGAATGATGAAAAAGTAGATTTCCTCTGGACAGAAGATGCCAAAGAATCTATCCGTCTGAAAGAACCTCTTGATTTTGGAGTAATCACTACTTATTCGGCTGACAAGGCTTATGAACAGGTGATGAACTATGCAGGTTGCTGTAATTATCGTGATGAAGTAGACAAACGTATCATCTCCGACACCCGGAAAGGAACGGCAACTTTCACCGGAGAAGGAAATAAACCCGGATTTATCAATAGCCCCAAAGACACAGGCGACTCTCCCTGGCCAGAATTATCAATAGCAGGTCTTTCGGCACCGGTAGATTCGGACGGTGATGGCATACCTGATGAGTGGGAAATAAAAAACGGACTTGATCCGAATAATCCCGTAGATGGAAATACAAAAACGAAAGATCCGAATGGACAATATACGAATCTTGAGGTATATTTGAATAGTTTGGTGCAACATATAGTCGATGCACAGAACAAATAGGTAATCAGCAATTCTCCGTTCAATGCGGAGAATTTAGATGATATGTCCTTCAGGTGTTTTATGATAACACTTGAAGGGCATATCTTTTTTGTGCATGGCTATACCAGAGGGGCACTTTTTTACCCCAGTCCGTTTTTTACTCCTTTTCTACTAAATCTTACTCTATCTTCTCTTGCTTAATCCTCAATTTTGCACTGGTGAAAGAACAAAAAAATCACTCTAGCGAAAAACATCATTAATGTACAATGAAAATCTAAACAAATGAGAAACATGAAGCCAGCACTTATAATAATCAACCCGCCTTAAGAGGTTTAATTCACTTTTAAAGAAAAAAAATGCAGAATAATTTGTGCTTTTTGATAATTGCATATCTTTAAACTATATAAACTAATATTTATGAAACATTTTGTAAGATTATTTTTTATGTCGTTTCTGTTTTGTTGTTCTTGTTCGCAACAAATGGATGATGAGTGGAAACCGAATGAACAATTTCCCAATGAGCCTGAAATGCATCCTGTTGGTATTGCCTTGAGTAGGGCTAGCCTTGAAACTTT
>ERZ773107.1790-NODE-1790-length-17994-cov-24.355650_pt1 | contig 17994 bp, 21 predicted proteins | sample MGYA00580571_ERZ773107 | MGnify/ENA primary metagenome ERZ773107 (study PRJEB29015, sample SAMEA2737843) | human gut metagenome | biome: human gut; feature: human-associated habitat; material: faeces | place: China | collected 2012 ... | reverse complement strand
AGGTATAATATTGGTGTAGCCCGCCCCGGCGGGTGTGTTGGGCTCTGTACAGCGCGAACTTTGGACGGTGGGCGCTGTATGGGGCTCTTTTCAGGTGATGGACAGGCGGGTGCCGGTGACGATCTTACTGTATTTCTCGTATAGGTCAGGAGCCACAGCCTTGATGGCTTTGCTGTCAAGCCGTGTGCTGGAAAAATCGGACAGACGAATTTTGTGGCAGCCTACTTCCAGATAGTTGGTGGAGCGCTCAGCCAGTGCCTCGCGGATCTGGATCTTCAGCTGTTCCTGTTCAGCCTGTGCGGCCTCGATCAGTTGGGCGGCCTCCTTGTACTGCTCGACAAGGGTCAGTAAAACGTTGATGCTCATGTGTGTACCTCTCTTCAAATCGTTGGTGAATGGTCGGATGTGAGAACCGGTGTTCCCGATAGCATGAGTATACCAGTTAACTGGACACGTGTCTATTGACAAAGTTTACAACGTTAACTGGTTTCACTCTGGGAAAATTGTACAAAATACCAATCAACTGGTATTTTGAAAATTTATTATAATAGGTGTATTTATGGCAACAAAAGAAGCACACAGCAAAGCAAACATAGAATATAATCGGCGACAGGATAACATCATGATTCGACCTTCCAAGGAGATGGGCGCAATAATCCGCCAGTCTGCTGCAGCCGAAAACATGAGTGTGCAGAGGTATGTTTTGCAGACTCTCTACGCAAGAACCGGTGCAACAGGGGGCGGGGTGGTTAAAAATCCGGAGACGAGCTCCCTTTCCTTAGAACAGCGGAGTTGTCTCATCTCCCCAGACCGGGAAAAAATCTTGCGGGACATTCTGCGGGATATCGTGCTGAACACAGCTCCGGGCGAGCGAAATGCGCTTTCAGACCTGCTGGTGCAGATTATAAATGAGAGCATAGAGCAAGATGAGGGCAGCGTTTATCAGACGATGACAGATTCTTTGCTGTAAAATCGGCCTCTGTCTTTCACAGAAATGTGATCGGCAGGGGCCTTTTTAGCGCAAAAAATAGCCTGACTTATGCAAAAGAGCACAGATCAGGTGGTGCGCTGCATTGATGGTTAATTATACCTATATATAATAGGGGTAGCAGGGGAGAGAGTAAAAATTATATAGTGCAATGCGATACGTTTAGTCTGAATCCATGACCAATGTAACGGTATGAACCAGTTTTTCAGTGCGAAGGGAAGCTCTATGTAACGGTTGTCATTACCATTGAAACTGCTATTTCACTCGACAGTGCCATCCAGTGCGCTATGGACAACTATATGACCACACATTTTTCTGCTGATGATTTCATCTGGAGCTTTCAGGTGAAACTGGGCAATGTGTGGAAAAGATTAAGTTGAACCGAAAATTTTTCTAAAACATAGATGGATACAATTCCTCGGATTTCTATTGATTCCCAGATGTAACCATGATAGAATAATAAGAGAATTCAGACGGCCACGTAGAAGAACTGGTATCCTCCGTTTTGGGATGGGAGATACGCCTTGATTGCGGGTAAGGAGGTGAATCATGTGGGCTTGTGTCTGTTTGCGAACAATAATGTGATAAATCATGCGGAAAACCAAATGATAGACCACAATAAAAAGCCCACTGCTGTTTACCTTGCTGGCATGATGCGCAAAGGTGAAAATGAAGTGGGCTTGTTAGAGTTTTACAAAAATGTAAAAATTTGTATTCCGATAGTACTGTGCGTGTGGAGCTTGAGCTGCAGTGTGATGTTCTGGTTCTTGTTGCAGTCACATTGCATTTGAAATGACCTTTGGCGAAACCGTCGTCCGAGGGCTTTTGTCTACCTGGAAATCAGGAGGTAAACGGTCTGTACGTCTTGGGAAAAGAGGAACGGCTATCTAAAAGGAAGGTGCTTGCGGGAACGGTGTGAGCTAAAGGGATTACTTTAAAACGAATAACGATAAGAAACGTATAGACAAAAGGATTTATGTGAGGAAAAAATGGCTACGAATACGACTGGAATTGAGAAGAAAGTTGAAATTGACCGAAAAGAGAATCTGCACGCCCATCGGCTGTACTGGTTCGTCCGTCGTGTGCAGGATATTGTTTTGTCGTCGGTGGCGCTGGTGGTGCTGTCACCGGTCATGTTGATTACAGCGATTGCTATTGTGGTAGATGACCCATCCGCAGGCCCGATTTTCTCGCAGGAGCGTATTGGACGTAACGGAAAGCCCTTCAAGTTCTATAAGTTCCGCTCCATGTGCCCCAACGCAGAGGCAAAGTTGGACGACTTGCTGGATCAGAACGAGATGGATGGCCCTGTGTTCAAAATTAAGGACGACCCTCGCATTACCCGTGTGGGCAAATTTATCCGCAAGACCAGCATCGATGAGCTGCCGCAGTTGTGGAACATCCTGAAGGGCGATATGAGTATCGTTGGCCCCCGCCCGGCACTTCCCCGCGAGGTGGAGCAGTACGGCGACTACGAAAAGCAGCGTCTGTATGTGACCCCCGGCTTGAGCTGCTACTGGCAGATTGCCCCGCACCGCAACGATCTCACTTTTGAAGAGTGGATGGATCTAGATGTGAAATACGTCAAGGAACGCAGCTTCTGGGTGGATTGGAAGATTATTTTTAAAACGTTCAAGGTGTGCCTGCTGGGGCATGGGGAGTAATCGGTTGATACATCATCTTTAAGGATAAGTACATAGATACAATTTTTTTAAAAGATGTGCGCAATAAGAACTGGAGGAATAGGTATTATGAAAAAGGACTATAAAATTGCGGTTGCCGGTACCGGGGCTAGAGATATAATAGGGTCAACCAAGAAAACCTACGATAACTAAAGGGTTTTGACGGCTTGAGTTGTCCTTCAAATGTTTTATTTGTTGAAAAACTGTAAGATGCGGAAAATCCGGGGTTATATGTAGGAGGCTTTTTGGAAAGCTCTGTTTTGACCCACAAAAGGAGCAGCAAATAAAGATTGAAGGAGAGTTCAAGCCTACGGTGGATTGCCTTTGAGTAATCCGCCGTGGGCTTGTTTTTATCCATAAGAGAATGGATGCAACATTAGCGATAAAAATGTGAGGATGGAATAGAGGAATGAATTCAAAAATAGAAGTGCAGCACGTATACCTTGTGGGTGCGAAGTCATTGGGGGCTTACGGAGGTTATGAGACCTTTGTCTACAAGCTCACAGAGTATCACCAGAATAAAGAAAACATCAAATATCATGTTGCCTGCAAAGCCAATGGTGACGGCTGCATGGATGAGAGCAAGTTTGAGGGCGTGACAAAAATCGACGACCACGAATTTGAATTCCACAATGCCCACTGCTTCAAAATTAATGTTCCACAGATTGGTCCTGCGCAGGCAATTTATTATGATGTTGCTGCTCTAAAGGCTTGTTGCGAACATATCAGGAAAAATCACATTCCCCACCCGATTGTTTACATCATGGCCTGCCGTATCGGACCTTTTGCTGGTCATTTCTATAAAGAAATCCACAAGTTGGGCGGCACTGTGTACTTGAATCCGGATGGACACGAATGGATGAGAGCAAAGTGGTCTGCACCGATTCGGAAATACTGGAAGATTTCTGAGCAGATGATGGTCAAATACTGTGATCTTGCTATCTGCGACTCATTGAATATCGAGAAGTATATTCACGAGTGCTATGACGGCAAAGGTATCAAGGGCAGAAATCCGAAGACGACATTTATCGCATATGGTGCAGATCTGACACACAGCAAGTTATCTGATGACGATGAGAAGCTGGTGAACTGGTATAAAGAAAAAGGACTGACGAAAAAGGAATACTACCTTGTCGTCGGTCGTTTTGTACCGGAGAATTCTTTTGAAGTTATGATTCGAGAATTCATGAAGAGTAAGAGCAAAAAGGATTTTGCCATTATTACAAATGTGAATGAGAAGTTTTTGAATGAGCTTGAGGAAAAACTTCATTTCAAGAGCGATAAGAGAATTAAATTTGTGGGCACTGTTTATGACCAGGAACTGTTGAAGAAGATTCGTGAGAACGCCTATGCTTATTTCCACGGCCATACGGTTGGCGGTACGAATCCGTCGCTGATTGAGGCTCTTGGCAGCACGGATCTGAATCTGTTGGTTGATGTTGGTTTCAACAAGGAAGTGGCAGAGGATTGCGCTTTGTATTGGAGCCGCAAACCAGGTAGCCTTGCAAAGTTGATTGATAAGGCGGACCAAATGAGTGCAGAAGAAATTGCAGAGATGGGCCGGAGGGCTAAGAAGCGTGTGGCAGAAGAGTACACATGGGACAAGATTTGTAGGCAGTATGAAGATGTGTTTACAAAGCGGGAGAACTAACTATGAAAATATTGGCAATACATAATTTCCATAGAAAAGGTTCAGCAAGCGGAGATGACCAAGTCTTTAAGAGCGAGACTGCTTTGCTGGAAAACCATGGAAATCAAGTGATTCGATATACGGTTTCCAATGATGAATTCGATAATGCCGGAATCATTGGCAAACTATCTGCAACATTTGGGATGCTATGGAGTTCAAAAAATTATAAGGCTGTACGGCAGTTAATCCAAAAGGAAAAGCCAGATATTGTACATGTCCATACCTTTTTTCCGCTACTATCACCGTCAATTCTTTATGCCGCAAAACGGAGTGGTGTCAAAGTTGTAGCAACACTACACGACACTCGTTTTGTTTGCCCGTGCTCAACATCCTTGCGCGGAACAAAACTTTGCAATGAATGCGGTGATGGAAAGTATTTCCGCATGTGCAAATATGGATGCTTTAAAAACTCTAGGCTGCAGAGTTTTATCGTGGCAGGGATTTTTACATATCATCGGATAAGAAAAAGTTTTTATCAGCAAATCGACCGCTATATTTGTCTGAATGAAAATCAAATTAGGCTTCTCACTAATATTGGATTTGATAAGGATAAAATCACAAAGAAATACAATTTTGTACCAGATGCAGAAGCAAATCTTAAGGCAGAGAAAGTAGCTGGCTTGCCGGAACGATATGCCGTTTTTTATGGCCGTATTGGTGAGGAAAAAGGCATTAGAATCCTGATGAAAATTTGGGATGAGTTGCCGGATATTCCACTGGTCGTGATGGGAGGAGGTCCACTTGAAGAAGAGCTTAGGCAGTGGGCAGACGAACACGACAATGTTTATTTCCTTGGATATACGCAGCACGATAAATGCCTATCAATTGTGAAGGGTGGAGAATTTGTAGTTTTCCCCTCTATTTGGTATGAAGGCTGCTCTATGGTCGAAATCGAAACGGAAAGCCTTGGAAAGGGATTGATAGCAACTGACCTAGGCTTTTCAACAGAAGCAATCGAAGATGGGAAAAATGGTTACAAGGTAAAGCTGGGGAATATTGAGGGCTTCCAAAAGTGTATTTCGGAACTTTGGAGTAAGCCAGAACTAGCTTCTGAAATTGGTCGGAATGCGAGATTGGATTATGAACAGAAGTATAAGCCGGAAGATAATTATGAACAGCTAATGGGCATTTATAAAAAAACAATGGAGCGGTAAATATGGATTCGAGAATCAGCACAATTGACAAAATTGCGATTTTATATCGTACAGGAATCAAATTTTTGAGGGGGGGGGTACGCAGAATCTTTCTTAAAGAATCACATGGAATGCTTCTTGTAGGAAAGAACGTGCAGATTACTCACGGAAAACATATTCGCTGTGGAAAAAATGTTAAGTTTGAAGATTTCTCTGAGATTCATGGGTTGTGCTCTGATGGCTTGAATTTCGGAGATTATGTAACTATAAGCCGAGGAGTTATGATCCGTCCGTCTAGCTATTATGGTGGTGATTACGGGATCGGCCTAACGATGGGGGAACATAGTTCTATTGGACCATACGGATATATAGGCTGTTCTGGAAAAATCACTATCGGCAAGAATGTGATGTTTGGCCCTAAATGCAGTTTGTTTGCAGAAAATCATGTATTCTCTGATACAGAGTGCAGCATCAAAAGTCAGGGAGTCCAGCGAAAAGGAATTACTATTGAGGATGACTGTTGGATTGGAAGCAATGTGACAATTCTGGACGGAGTAACGATTGGAAAGGGTTCTGTAATAGGTGCGGGAACACTGGTGACCAAAGATATTCCGGCAGATAGTATTATTGTCGATAAAAGAGAAAAGAGCATAAGAAATAGATAGTTAAGGATAATTCGAGTATGAAAATAGTATCATTTACAATGGTAAATAATGAAAGCGAGATAATTGAGTCTTTCATTAGATACAATTATAATTTTTTGGACGAAATGTACATTATAGATAATGGATGTACAGATAACACGATTAAAATATTGCATAATTTAAAAAATGATGGATATAAAATTGTTATTTATGATGAGTCACTGGAAGCATATGATCAATTTAGATTAGATAACAAATATCTTAATAAAATAATAGAGGAAAGCAATCCTGATCTTATCATTCCACTCGATGCAGATGAATTCATTATTTCTGATCATAAAGATCCAAGAAGGGAAATGGAAAAGTTATCCTTAGATAAAATCTATTATGTTAATTGGCAATGGTATGTAATGACAGAAAAAGATGATCCCAAAGAAACATTTATACCACGAAGACTGAAATATTGCTTAAAAAGAACAGTGTGGAACTATTCAGATGGAACACCTGTGACGAAAGTTATTTTGCCAGCGCGATATTTTAAAGAAAAAAAATTAACCATGTCCATGGGACATCACACGGTGTATGGGGATAAGAGCATAGCAATCGAAGAAATAAATAACATTAAACTTGCACACTATAGAGCAATCAGTGAGGAACAACTAGTTTATAAAACCTGCTGCTACACGATGCGTGACATTGCAACAATGGGGAATAACATTGAAACAGCGCAGCGAACAAATCAGTTAGCAAAAATTGAAAGTGGGATAAGTATGCACGATGCGGCGATAGAAGCATCTTATGCGGGATATCCTAAGGAAATTACGGAAAACCAGATTGATTTATCATTCTGCGAACCTGGCTCCTTGACGATTAAATATTCGGAATTATCAAGTGAGAGCATTGCAGAACGAATTATGCGAACGGGTCAAGAAATGGCTATACGGTCGTATAATTTAGAGCGAAAAATAAAAGAGTATATGTGGCTGGAGCCAATCGTCTTGTGGTTGGATGGCATTAGGAAAACAGATGTCTTTTTACCAGATCCATCTAATGAGAGTACTTTTTTGGTAGCAAAATATAATGTTCGCGCATATCTAACTATGCAAGAAGAAATTAAATTTTTAAAATGTAATTATCGGTTACTTGTAAATCCGGAACAAGTGAAATTTATACCACATCAGTTTATTGTGGTTCCTAGTACATGTGATGTTGAAGACGTGCGAATGAAACTACATGACAGTGGCTTTTCAACTGACATGGTTATATCAGTTAGCGAGTACAGAAAAAAATTGGGACTGATTAAATGTTTCTATTCGGATTTACTTTTGATTCCGGGAATGATAGTACGAATTAAAAAGTATATTGGCCGCAATGGGATAAATGGAACAATAAAGAAAATAAGAGAACGATTGAAGAAAGGGTGATGTAAGAATGATATGTTATGTTATTCTACATTATAAAAATATAGACGATACGATTAAATGCGTTAAGTCTTTGAAAAATACTACTGATTATAGTAGCCGATATATAATTGTTGATAATGGATCAGGCGATGGGAGCGGAGAAAAATTAAGACAATTATACAGCAACGATGCACAGTGTGATGTTCTCCTCTTGCCGAAAAATCTTGGATTTTCCAAGGGAAATAATGAGGGTTATCAATATGCAAAACAGAAATATAATCCAGATTATATTGTGATATCAAACAATGATGTTGTTTTCTTTCAAAAAGATTTTGAAAGAAAAATAATGCAAATTTATAAAGAAACACATTTTGATATATTAGGACCAGATATTTATGTTCCAAGGCATGGGGATCATCAAAGTCCAATGTTCAAAAAACCTATTAGTATATCTCAACTGGAAAATGAAATTAAAGAGTATCAATATTATCAGGAAAACCCTATTGAATTTTCAAGACGTTTGAAATTACATGCTTTTAAAAACATGTTATGCTCAAAATCAAAATGGATCAACCATTTGTATTCAAAATTACGAGGAAAAGATATTTTGGATTACAGGAAAAGATATATTGATGTTGGGCTACAGGGTGCGTGCCTAATTATGTCAAGAGACTTTATTTGTAATGAAAACAAGGCTTTTGATCCAGAACCGTTTTTGTATGAAGAAGAAGTGTTTCTATTCTATAGATGCAAAAAGAAAGGCTATAGAATGGTTTATGACCCTTCTATAGCAATCCGCCATGAAGAGGCTGCATCTTTTTCAAATATGAAAAAGAATAAGTTGGAAAAGATTGGTTTTATGCTAGACCATCATGTCAAAGCAAGAAAGATGCTACTCGATTATTTAAAAAGTAGTAAGGAGTAAAAGCAAAACTATGAATAAAATTCCTAAAATAATTCACTACTGCTGGTTTGGAAAAGGCGAAATGCCAAAAGCCTTGAAAGAATGCATGAAGTCGTGGGAAATATTAAAACAAGCAGGATACGAAATTAAACGATGGGATGAGTCAAATTGCTCATTTGACGAGAATGATTTCGTTAGAAAATGCTTTGCCGAAAAAAAATGGGGATACATAGGAGATTACTATAGAGCAAAGGCATTATACGAAATAGGGGGGGGTGTACCTGGACACCGATGTTATTATACAGAAACCGTTCGATGAACTTTTAAATCAAGAAGCCTTTATAGGCTTTTCATGTGATTGTGCGCTCTGTACTGCGGTTGTAGGAGCACAAAAAGGTTCTCCCTTCATTAAAGGTATTTTAGAAATGTATGACACTGGAAAATTTTATACGGAAGCATCATTTAAAAATGGAAAAACGCAAGCAGAGTATTGTGATGGAAAATGGGCTCCATCAAATGAATATTGGACGTGGTATACAATATGTACATATCCGAATTTCGTATTAAATAATAAAATGCAAAGACTTGTGAATGTAACGGTATATCCAAAACAATATTTTGAATTGGGAAGCTTGACTGGATCGTACTACTGTAGACATACAAACTATAATTCCTGGAGAGAACAAAACACATCAAAAAATGTGTTGAAAAAAATCAAACGGAATTTAGAAAGAAACACATTCTGTTGGATTGTTATTCGGACATTAATAAATAAAAGGGGAGAAAAATATACTTCCTTTTATAAATATAGGAAAAAATAAAAATGAGTAGTATAAATATTTCTGTGGCTATGGCTACATATAATGGTGAAAAGTATATAAGGCAGCAATTAGAATCTATACTAAATCAGTCAATGATTGTTGATGAGATTATAGTTGTAGATGATAATTCAAATGATAGAACAATAGAAATTATTGAAGAGTTAAACTGTCCACAAATATATATATTTAAAAATGTCAAGAATTTTGGATACATAGAAAATTTTTACAGGGCAATATCATTAACACATGGAAAATACGTTTTTTTGGCAGATCAAGATGACATATGGGAAAAAGAAAAGGTGAAGCTGACACTTGCGGAGCTTCAAAAATCGGACAGAAATATGGCAGTGTGTACGGGATTTTCTTTGATTGATCAAAATGAGAACCCGATTACTGATATAGATCATTATCAAGTAAATGATTTTGTGCTTCAAAAGCATAAAGATGTTGAAGAGTTAACCTTGAAAAGGTTGGCATTTGGGAATGTTGTGCAAGGATGTACATATTGCGTAAGACGTGATGCTATAGATGTGTATTTAAGAGTACACAATAACGAGGTTATTCATGATTATCAATTGATGTTAATTTCGGCAGCAATGGGAAAAGTAAAGTACCTAAATAAGCCATTGATTAGATACAGATTGCACGGGAATAACGCAGTTGGATTTGAAAAGAAGAAGCATAGGCTGGAAATGCCAAGGAAAAAGCCATCCAGGGAGCCATATATGGCAAGATTTTTTAGACAGTTAAGCGAAGAAATAATCGTGCCGCACAAAAACTACTACATGGTTTTATATTATTTGAGGATTCCTTATTTGGTTTCTATAATTAAGAATGTTGTCTCCGGTGGTTAAGGAGAAGGAGAAAGTAGATTGAAAGCTATAATATCAAAGAGCACACGCTATGAAAAAAGCATCTTTATAATCGTTTTCTTTTCGACATTCATGCTAGTACAATTTGGCATATTTGATCTCTTTTGGTGTTTGCAGGTTGTCTTCTTTCTGGCACACACCATTATAACAAGAAAACTTCGAATAACAAGAGATAGAACAATTATATCGCTGTACTGCATTTGGGTACTTTCAACACTTCTTTGCTTTGTGAGTGATATTCCACTGTCGTATAAAAAGAATTCAATTATTGCGATTGTTTTTTTAGTGCCAACTTTTTTTACGGTATCTTTTTATGAGAGATATATACGATCCGAAAGAGTTGTGGCGTATATAAAGAAAGCACTAGCATTGACATGCACAGTACAGGTTATAGTATGTATTGCTCAATTCCTTCTGTATAACGGTGCTCATATTGATTTGAACCAACTTGTGTTTAGAGATATTCTTCATATGGTCGAAAATCCATCACAGTATAAATTGGGAGTATTTCATCCATCGGGAATGTGCTGGCATTCTGCGTTTATGGCCCCTATAGTAATTATTGCATTTGTTGTGTGCGATAGTTATTTTGTTAAAACTTTAGCCGTTGTAGATGCTGTTATATGTAATAACGCAACGGCGATGATTGGTATTGGTGTATGTCTGGGTTTAACGGGTATGTTTTCAATTGTTGACTTTTTGAAAAGGGCGAGCAAGACTGTGAGAAAACGTACATTCATTGCTATCTCTTTGATAGTTGTTGCTATTATACCAATACTCTTTTGCACGAATATCGTACCTGTTGTATATGATAAAATTGTGGATATTTACGGACGAGCAACAGGTGCCGTATATGATGGAGGAAGTGCAAATGCGCACATTCGTTATTTTACTGCGTATCCAAATGTGGTGAAAAATAGTAGCATAATACAGTTCTTGTTTGGATATGGAACGGGAAATTCTGGATACACAATGAGTAACTTGTATGGTCAATATGTGGACTTGAAAAGCTGGGTTGTTGAAACTGATGTGATGAACCAAATTTATTCAAATGGAATCATAGGTTTTATTCTATATTATAGTTTCTTGCTATATATAGCAATTAAAGGATATAAATTAAATCGTAAATATTTTATTTTAACGATAAGCATTATTTTGGCGGGGATAACTTACAATATTCAATTTGATTGGGTGTTATTTATGGAATTCTTGTTATTCTTGACAATCAAATTTAAGGTCGATTTGTTTGAAGCAGGCAAATAAGGGTGAATAATATAGTATGAAACAATTAACGATGCTTGTTGTAACGCATAAACAAGTTGCGATTCCTACAATTAAAGATTATCAGCCAATTGTTGTTGGCAATGGGCGTGTTTCTTATAATGATATGTATAGAGATAATATCGGAGATAACATATCTGACAAGAATGCAAATTATTGTGAACTTACGGCGCTGTATTGGGCATGGAAGAATTTAAAAGACGTCGAGTATATTGGACTATCCCATTATCGAAGATTTTTTACAACGTCATGGGTGAAATGTACGGAGAATCATATACTTTCAAGTGAAAAGGCAATTTCTTTATTGAATGAATATGACGTTATTTTGCCATATCCAAAGGGATGGTTTGACACAACTGTAAAAGAATGGTTTTTATGCACAGATGGTAAGGAAGAAGCATTAGAGAAATTAAGGTTGTGCATAGCTGACTTATATCCAGATTACTTGTATGACTATGATGAAGTTATGAATGGATATATGGCTTCATATTTTAATATGTTTGTTATGCCCAAAAGCCTCATGGACAAATATTGTGAATGGTTGTTTTCAATACTGTTTCAATTAGAAGAACAAATTGATTTATCAGACTACACTCCATTACAGGCACGCATCTATGGCTTCTTAAGCGAGAGATTGCTAAATGTTTGGGTTCAGCATAATAAATTGAAAATTAAATATATGTTTGTAGACGAAACAGAAAAAAGTGATGGCTTGAAATCAAATGTTAAGGATATTTTGAAATATAATGCGGTGTCAAAGAAGTACTTGAATTGGATGATGGCGTTTACATGGGGAAATATGAAAAAGTGATTTATGATGTGAAGAGTCGATAAAGCACTTAAAGAACAGAGAGATATGGGAAATAGAGAGGCTTAAATGCAAATGGAATATGATTATTTAGTAGTAGGTTCTGGCTTATATGGAGCAGTCTTTGCCCACGAAGCCAAAGACAGAGGAAAGTCTGTGTTGGTTGTGGACAAACGCCCCTATATAGCGGGCAATATCTACACTGAGAACATCGAGGGCATCAACGTCCACAAGTACGGTGCTCATATTTTTCATACTAATAATAAAAATGTTTGGAACTATATTACACGGTTTGCGGAGTTCAACCGTTTTACGAACTCACCTGTGGCTAACTACAAGGGTGAGTTGTATTCTCTTCCGTTCAATATGTACACCTTTAACAAGATGTGGGGTGTTGTGACGCCGGAGGAGGCTGCTGTCAAGATTGAGGAGCAACGCAAGGAAATCACCCATGAGCCACAGAATCTGGAAGAACAGGCTATCTCCCTCGTTGGCCGTGACATCTACGAGAAACTCATCAAGGGTTATACCGAGAAACAGTGGGGCCGTGACTGTAAGGATCTTCCTGCGTTCATCATCAAGCGTCTGCCTGTGCGCCTGACCTTCGACAACAACTACTTCAACGCGCTGTATCAGGGTATCCCCATCGGTGGTTATACCAATCTGATTGCCAACCTGCTGGATGGTATGGAGGTGCGCTTGAATACGGACTATCTGGAACACAAGTCCGAGTTGGACGCATTGGCAGACAAGGTGGTTTATACTGGCCCCATTGATGCCTACTTTGACTATAAGCTGGGCACACTGGAATACCGTTCTGTTCGCTTTGAAAACGAGTTGTTGGACAAGCCCAATTTTCAGGGGAACGCTGCTGTCAACTACACTGACCGGGAGACACCATGGACTCGTATCATTGAGCATAAGTGGTTCGAGTTCGGCAAAGATGAGAACGGTAATGACCTCCCCAGGACCATCATCAGCCGTGAGTATTCTTCTGAGTGGAAGCCCGGAGATGAGCCGTACTATCCTGTAAATGATGCCAAGAATAGTGCACTCTATGCCGAGTACAAGAAGCTTGCCGATGCCGAACCGAAGGTCATTTTCGGTGGACGTTTGGGCGAGTATAAGTACTATGATATGGATACGACTATTGAAGCAGCATTAAGGATGAGCAGAAATGAATTATACGATGGAAAAGAATTTTAATACTTCTGGCAGAACAGTGCGACTGCCTTACATGGATGTCGCAAAAGGAATGGGAATTCTATGTGTCATAATTGGACATATGGGAAATGAAACCATAAATCGTATCATTTTTTCGTTTCACATGCCGCTGTTCTTTTTAATTAGCGGATATTTTTTGTCTAATAGATTGACGCCAAAGGAAGTATACTTTGGCAATTTAATATTACGCAACATCTCTTTGTCCCAGTTGTGCTGCTGAAAATTGTGTGGTCAGTTGGAGGAACATTCCTGATTGAAAAATATAAAGTAATCTATAAGGAAATTGCAAATGAAAGAACCAAGCATAAAGAAAAATTTCGTATATAGTACAGCGTATCAAATACTGAATGTTATTACGCCCTTTATTACAGCTCCTTACGTTTCAAGAGTTCTTGGTGCGGAGGGAATCGGTATCCAAAGTTATACAGCATCAGTGCAGTATATTTTTTTGCTAATTGCATCATTAGGTACTCTTTCTTATGGCTCACGAGAAATCTCAATGCACAGAGATGATGTCAATGAACGCAGTAAGCTGTTTTGGGAAATTGAACTGATGGTGATTTGCACTACAGGAATTGCGCTTTTCGGATGGGGATTTTTGTGCTTATTAAGCCCAAGATATAAAACTTTCTACTGTGTACTATCAATTGGAATTTTTGCCAATATGTTTGATATTACATGGTTCTTTAACGGGATTGAACAATTTAAACTAACGGTTATTAGAAATTCTGCATTTAAAATAATCGGAATCGTTCTTCTGTTTGTGTTTATCAAATCCAGAGATGACTTGCTTTTATACATTTTCATCACGGCGGTCACTTCCTTGCTATCCAATGTATCTTTGTGGCCTTATATGAAACGCTACATTGTCAAAGTTGATTTTAGAAAATTGTCATTAAAAAGGCATTTTAAAGAAACATTAGTATACTTCATTCCAACGATTGCTACATCAGTTTATACCGTTCTAGATAAAACTCTTTTGGGATTGATCACCAGTGATATTGCGCAAAATGGTTATTATCAGCAGGCCGAGAAAATCATTAATCTAGCCAAAAGTGTTGTCTTTACTGCCATTAACTCTGTTGTTGGTGTTCGCAATGCATATCTTTTTGCAGAAAAAAGATTTGATGAAATTCACAAGAAAATTGAAATTTCATTCAATTACATCTTCTTCATGGGATTTGGTTGTTGCTTCGGAATTATGGGCGTTGCAAAAACATTTGTTCCGTTTTTCTTTGGACCTGGATATAATCAAGTAGTTGGATTGTTATATCTCTTCTCTCCCATCATTGTAATTATTGGTATTAGTAATTGCTTGGGATCGCAGTACTACACGCCGTGCGGAAAGCGAAAAGAGAGTACAAACTACTTGATTGCAGGATCTGTAGTAAACCTGATTTTGAACTTATTAATGATTCCACATTTTGGAGCGGAAGGAGCCGCGATCGCATCTGTTATCGCGGAAACGGTTGTGTCTGTTCTATATGTAAGATTTAGTTGTGGATATGGAAATTTTTCTGTATTGTTGAAAACTGGTGGAAAAAAGATGCTGGCAGGCATTTTTATGTTCTGTATAGTGTTTTATCTGAATCGACTGCAGATGAATTTGCTATTAGTTCTTACAATACAGGTGGCAGTTGGATGCTGCGCATATGTGACAATTCTTTTTGCGTTACGGGATGAGTGGACGCTGAGCATGTTTGAAAAGGTATGGAGGAAAGTTAAACATGGTTGATCTTAAAATTCAACTACCGGATGGCTTTTTGAATGAAGAAGTCCGGTGTGAATACAGAGTATCTTCTGAGATGAAAAAAGTGTGGTCTGTTCAATTGGATTTGCTTAATAAACTAGACGAAGTGTGTAAAAAATATGGCCTGGTTTATTATGCTGATTCTGGAACACTGATTGGAGCAGTACGGCATTCTGGATATATTCCTTGGGATGATGATATTGATATTGTTATGATGCGAAAGGATTATGATCGGCTTTTGAGTGTGGCAGAAGTAGAGTTCAAATATCCGATATTTTTACAAACAGCTTACTCTGAAAAGAAATATATTCGAGCTCATGCACAACTTAGAAATTCTGAAACGACAGGGTGTATTTTGTCGGATGTTAATACAGAATACAATAAGGGGATTTTTATCGATATTTTTCCAATGGATAATATTCCGGATAGTGATATTGAATTGGAAAAATTTAAGAAGAAAATCAAATTATGTTGGAAAATTATTACGGCTCCATATGTTGAACATCAAAAGTTGATTGTAAAAATTATATCAAGTATTGTTGGGAAAATGGTTCCATTTGATGTTGCTTTTAGGAGATATGAAAAATTATGCAAAAAATACGATAAAAAACAAACAAGCAGAATAAGTTATATTGCATATTCAATGGGAAAAGAAAAACACATTTGGAAACGAAAATGGTTCGAACGATATCATAGAGTTCCATTTGAATTTATGGAAATTCCGATTCCGGATGGATATGACGGCAGACTAAAAAAAGAATATGGAGATTATATGGTAATTAGGCATGCGCCAACTGCACATGGAAACGTTTTTTATTCAGCAGATATTCCTTATGCAGAGTATTTTGACAAATGTAATGGAGAAAAATGAAAATGAAAAAGTATCATATCGGGTATACATGTGGTGGTTTTGATTTGTTTCATGTTGGGCATTTGAATCTTTTAGAGAGATGCAAGGAAATGTGTGACATTCTTATTGTTGGTGTTTGTGACGATAAGTATGTTACAAAAATTAAAAAGAAACAGCCAGTGTACCCTGAAGACCAGCGAGTACGGATACTCAATGCTTTGAAAGTTGTTGATCATGCAGAGTTGGTAACAATTGAAGAAACTGATGATAAAATGCTTGCGTTGAAGAAATTCAAATTTGATGTTTTGTTTTCGGGGGATGACTGGAAAGGCTCTGAAAGATATTTACGGACTGAGAAGCAGTTTGCGGAATACGGCGCATCAATTGAATATTTACCATATACAAAGGGAATCAGCACTACTGATATCAAAAATAAAATGAAAGAATAATAATTTATTATACGGTTGAATCTAGTATAAGAAAGGTAACTTAAACAATGAAAAAAGTTGTAACATTTGGAGTATATGATTATTTCCACTTAGGACATTTGCGACTGTTTAAAAATGCAAAAGCATTAGGAGATTACCTTATTGTTGCTGTACAAGATGGGAATTATATATTGAAGACAAAACCAAATGCGAAGGTTATGTATACAACTGAGGAAAGAAAAGAACTGGTCGGTGCATTGCGTGTAGTAGATGAAGTTGTTGACTACACAGATGTTGATGTAACGATTAAAACATTGGATTTTGATGTTTTCGCAATTGGTGAAGATCAAAATCATGAAGGCTTCCAGAGGGCAATTAAATGGTGTGAAGATAATGGAAAAGAAGTTGTGCGTATGAGAAGAACGCCCGGAATTTGTTCTTCAGAGATCAAGAAAATGTTGTAAAGTAGTAATGATTATTAACAGTTGGCTTGAGTGCCATTAAAAGGATAAACATATTATAAATATTCTACAAACTAAAACGAGATAATGCAAGGCAAGGCCAAAGGGCAAAAATATCAAATGTGATAGATTTTACACTGCAGATTATTGAAAAAAGAACAAACGGCAATTTTAACTTGTTAACTTCCGATAGACAGTGCAACTAGAAAAAATTGCGCGCAATTGAGTATAAAAAATTCTTGGAAGTACTAGAGAAAAGTATATTTCAGGCCTTGCCCAATATTGAAACGAGGCTATCAAAATGCTATAATAAAGCTACTATAATTTTCTGGAGGTTTTTATTATGCCCAGAACAAAAGGAAGCAAGAATAAGCCCAAGACGGTGACTGCCGATTATGCAACACAGATTGCAGAAAAGCAGTCTACGAAAGAGGCGCTCTCTGCTGAAATCGCGTCCATTACCGCCAACATGGATTCTCTGAAAGCTGACCTGAAAGAGAAGAAAGCATCGCTGAAAACTATCGACAAAGAGATTGTCAAGTTGGAAGCAAAGAAGGAAAAGGCAGATGCCAAAGCCGCAGAAGAAGCGAAAAAGGCAGAAGCCGAAGCTGTTCTGAAAAAGCTGCTGGCCGAAGGTATGAATGCCGATGAAATCCTCGCAAAACTGAAATAAACAAGAACCCAAGAAAAAAATAAATGCCGTGTGGACAAACTGAACTCCAGGAGTTCACACGGTATTTTTTGAAGGTTGTCGTATAGTTTATAACGGAAATAAAAGAAATGGAGTGTACGGAAATGAATTTATCAAAAATACATCATATTGCAATTATTGTATTTGACTATGAAGCCGCAAAGGATTTCTATGTAAACAAGCTGGGCTTCTCTGTCGTTAGAGAAAACTACCGCCCGGAGCGTAAGGATTGGAAGCTGGATCTTCGTGTCAATGAACACACGGAGCTGGAAATTTTCGCTGAAGAGAATCCACCAAAGCGTGTGAACTGTCCGGAGGCCTGTGGTCTACGCCATCTTGCGTTCTGCGTTGATAACATAGAACA
>ERZ773107.1789-NODE-1789-length-18012-cov-33.897366_pt1 | contig 18012 bp, 15 predicted proteins | sample MGYA00580571_ERZ773107 | MGnify/ENA primary metagenome ERZ773107 (study PRJEB29015, sample SAMEA2737843) | human gut metagenome | biome: human gut; feature: human-associated habitat; material: faeces | place: China | collected 2012 ... | reverse complement strand
CGGCACTTGGCAAACGCACCTCACGAAGTGAGGCAGTGCGCCTAGTACCGCTACGTCTTTTCACGAGCGGGAGCGTGTCTGAAAGGACAACATACCTCCATCATGACTGCCCTCTTTAAACCAAACTACACGAGCGCCTTGTTTTCCTCGTACATCTTCTCAATAAGATCCTGCACATCATTGGCAAGAGTTTTTTTCTGCTCGCGGTCCATGCTGGCGACATCGATTGGCTTGCCAAATTCAAGGACAGTGTGAGTCTTTTTAAAGAATGGAAGGTGGTCTTCTAATGCAGCAGCTGTGTTGTTCTGTACCATAGGAATAATCCTGCAGCCTGATTTTTCAGCAAGCTTAAAGCTTCCTGCATGGAAAGGAAGAACACCATCAATGCTTTTATTTCTTGTTCCTTCAGGGAATATAACAATTGAAGTTCCAGCTTTAAGGTAATCAATACCGGTAAGGATAGTCTTTAAACCTTCTTTCATATTCTTTCTGTCAAGGAAAAGGCAGTAAAGATATTTCATCCATATATTAAGAAGAGGGACTTTTTCAATCTCTTTCTTGGCAACAAAGCCAGTTCTGGGTTTCATGTATGTGTAAGAAATAATTGTGTCGAAGAAACCATGGTGATTGCCTACAAAAAGTACAGCTTCTCCGTCTTTAGGGAGGTTTTCAAGTCCTTTTACAGTTGTTGTAACACCAGACAGAAAAAGAACAACCTTAAAAACACCCTGCACAAAGCGGAGACTTCCGCGATCCTTAGCATCCTGATTGAACTTGCCAATAAGCCAGAATACAGGAAGCATTATAAGGCTGGCAAAGAATATTATTATTGCAAATATAACTATTAATATAAGTCTTATCATTGTATGTTCTCCATTTCATTTTTGATATTAAGTTAAGCCTTGTACCGCGAGGTAAATCAGCTCTTTACATAGGCCTTTGCTCCACTGGAATAGTGAATTTCACCTTCATTAGTCACAAATACAGCTTCAATTCCATCAAGGCTTTCGATAAGCTTCATACCGTCTTCAAGCCCAAGACAGAAGCAGGTTGTACTTAAGCAGTCTCCGGTGAGCGAATCTTTTGACAGAATAGTAACATCAGACAGGTCATTGTCATAAGAATAGCCTGTAGCCGGGTTAAGTATATGATGATAAAATGTTCCATCATCAGCATAGAAATACCGCTCATAGTTGCCAGATGATACAACAGAGGAATCATCAACGGAAAGAGCAACAAGCACTTCATTATTGGCTGCAAATGGCTTCCTTACGCCAATTCCGAAGTTATCTGTGTTAGTTTTCTTACCGATACATAAAACATTGCCACCGAGATTGATTATAGCACGTTTTACACCATTTTCTTCAAGAAAATCTTTGATTTTGTCGGCAATATAGCCTTTAGCAACAGCTCCGAGGTCAAGGATGACATCATCAGGCTTGCTAATTGAATAAGTACCATCACCGTTATCGGACACACTGACTCTGGTGTAATCAACATGTGTCAAAGCTTCGGAAATACGGCCGCTGTCAGGAACTTTCGGTGATTCCGCGGTGAAGTCCCACAGTCTGGAAACGCTTCCTATTGTTATGTCAAATGCTCCATTACTCAAAGCAGCATATTCAAGTCCGGCACTTACTAATTCATACATTTCCTTAGATATATCAGTTGTCTGGTTAGAATTAACCTTTGATAACTCGCTGTCTTCCTTAGTCCTTGAAAAAATGTTTTCGTAGTAGTCACACAGATTAAGAGCCTCTGTAAGAGTATTCTTAGAAACACTTGTGTATGAGTCAATCTGCACATATGTGTTTAACTTAAAGCCGTTCACAGACTTTGGGGTAGTCAGTGTAACCGCAGGCTTTTCACAGGCGGTAAGAACAAAGCCCAGAGTCAGAATAACAGTAAACACATATGAAAAGCATTTTATTTTATTAAATTTCTTCATAGAACAATTACCGGAATAAACCGGCATCCTCCAAAATATTTTAACACATTGAGATTATAACAGTTTAACGCTGTATAAAAAAGTGAAATTAGTGTGAAATTACTTTTATTTTTTTGATAAATGTGCTATAAATATAAGGCTTGCTGTTAGGCAGAAATGTTTATGTATGTAGAAATGAGGAAGTATATGAAAAAGAAGTTATTTAGTGTGTTACTTGTAGGTGCACTTGCAGCATCATTAGTAGCATGTGGTAAAACAGAAAAGAAAGAAGCTAAAGCTTCTACAGCTAACACAGAGATAAATGCAGAAGAGTATGCAGGAACAATTACATCTAATGCAGAAGTATATAAGACATTTGTTAATCTTTCAGACTGGAAAGGAATGTCTGTTGATCTTAAGGAGTCAGATTATGTTGTTCTTGATTCAGATGTTGAGGATTATATCAAGAGCATGCTTGAATCAAAGGCTACAACTAATGTTATAACAGAGGGAACAACTAAGTCAGGAGATGTTATTAAGCTTGATTACAGTGGTAAGCTTGACGGAACAGCATTTTCAGGAGGAACTGCTACAGACGTTACTTACACAATTGGTTCGGGAAAATTCATTGATGATCTTGATAAGGGACTTGTGGGACTTACAGTAGGTCAGGAGACAGATATCACATGTGTATTCCCAGAGAGTTATTATAATTCAGATCTTGCAGGAAAGACAACAGTATTCACAGTAACTGTTAATGAAATTGATGAGTCAGTTGTTCCAGAACTTACAGATGAGTGGGTTGCAGCTAATGCAGCTTCATTAGGAATTGAGGATAGTTCAGTTGCAACAGTTGAGCAGTTAAGAACATATGTAAGGTCTTACCTTGAGACACAGGCTTCATCAAGCCGTTCAAGTGCTATATTTGATGCTGCTTATAAACAGATGTCTGATGGACTTGACGTTTCAGATTATCCAAGTGAAGAACTTACAGATTTATTAAATACTCTTAACAGTAACGTAGATGCAGAATATCAGTCATATAGCTCAGCATACTCTTCTAAGGAGGAGTATCTTAAGAATGCATATAAGTTTGATTCACTTGATGCATTTAACGAGTATGCAGATAATTACGCAAAGCAGTATCTTTTACAGAAGATGATTGTAACTATGATAGCTGCTGATAACAATATCACTGTTACTGCAGATGATATTAATTCAACAGGTGCGGAGCTTGCTTCATATTATGGTTATGATGACTATAATGATATTCTTGATACTTATGGCAAGACTATGAATTCAGAGATAGGATATCAGGTTCTTTATCAGAAGATAGTTGATTATGTGTGTGAGAATGTTACGGTTAACGATACAACAGATACAGCAGAGTAATTCGTGATTAAGTTAATATTTAATGTTTGACAGGACTAAGGTTGCACAGCTTTTAATGGGTGTGCAGCCTTATTTATTCTTATTATTTCCGCATTAAAACGGGATTTACATATATCAGCAGGCAGGCTCTGCACTATTAAAAATATGAGAAACGTGGTAAAACCACTTAAGGGGAAAACAATGAATCAATTCGTACCAAAGCTTTTTGATGTGATGAAAGGCTATTCTAAGAAGCAGTTTGTTGATGATGTTATTGCAGGTATTATCGTTGCAATCATAGCGTTACCATTATCTATCGCACTTGCGCTTGCATCAGGAGTAGGTCCTGAGCAGGGTATCTACACAGCTATATTTGCTGGTTTTGTTATTTCATTCCTTGGCGGAAGCAGGGTCCAGATTGCAGGACCAACAGCTGCATTTGCAACTATTGTTGCAGGAATTGTGGCACAGAACGGAATGGATGGCCTTATTGTTGCAACAATTATGGCTGGTATCATTCTTATTATCATGGGATTTCTTAAATTTGGTAATCTTATCAGATTTATTCCTTATACAATTACAACTGGATTTACATTTGGTATAGCAGTTACTATTCTTGTAGGACAGATTAAGGATTTCTTAGGTCTTGATACTTCTGCATATACTGGACTAACTATTGAGACACTTGATAAGTTAAATGCAGTGTTTAAATGTATTAACACATTTAACTGGCAGGCTCTTGTTGTAGGTGGTGTTTCACTTGCAATTCTTATAATATGGCCTAGATTCAAGAGGTTAGAGAAGATTCCAGCATCTTTAATTGCTGTTATAGTTTCTGTAATTATGGTTAAACTTGGAATGCAGGCTAAGACTATTGGAGATTTATATACAATTTCAAGCAAGCTGCCGGGTATCAGCATACCACATGTTAATATAACAATGGTTAAGAATCTTTTGCCGGATGCATTTACAATTGCGGTACTTGCAGGTATTGAGTCACTTTTATCATGCGTTGTTTCTGATGGTATGATTGGAAGCAGACATAAGCCTAATATGGAACTCGTTGCGCAGGGTGCAGGTAATCTTGTGTCAGCTCTATTTGGTGGGATTCCGGCAACAGGTGCTATTGCGAGAACAGCAGCTAATGTTAAGAATGGTGGACGTACACCAATTGCTGGTATGGTGCATTCTGTAACACTTCTTCTTATCCTTGTTGTGCTTATGCCATATGCAGCATGGATTCCAATGCCGGCAATTGCAGCGATTCTTTTCATGGTAGCTTATAACATGAGTGGCTGGAGAGAAATGATTTCTCTGTGCAAGACTTCACCTAAGAGCGATATTCTAGTTCTTCTTACAACAGCAGTACTTACTATTGTATTTGACCTTGTTGTTGCTATTGAAGTTGGTGTTGTGCTTACAGCACTTCTTTTCCTTAAGAGAATGGCTGATGTTACTGAGGTTAAGAGCTGGAAATATATTGGTGATAATATAGATGAGAATAATGATCCTGACAGTATTAATCTTAAGCAGGTTCCTAGGGATACACTTGTATATGAGATTAATGGACCAATGTTCTTTGCAGCTGCGGACAAATTCCTTGATATCCAGACAGTATCAGGTTCTAAGGCAGTTATTGTAAGAATGAGAGGTGTTCCTGCAATGGATGTTACTGCTCTCAGATCTTTAAGAAATATTCATGCGGTATGTAAAAGACATGGTGCTGTTATGATTCTTTCACATGTTAATGAACAGCCTATGTCAGTTATGGAGCATGCAGGCTTTGCGGATGAGATTGGAAGAGATAATTTCTGTGCAAATATTGATGCAGCTCTTGAGCATGCTAAAAATATTGTAGAAGGGTAATGTTAAATGAAGGAAGATACACTTTCCTATATAAGAAATAATAAAGAGATTACATTTGAACAGAAGATAAGACTTGTAATTATGCTGAGTCTGCCTACGATTCTGGCACAGGTGTCATCAATTATAATGCAATATATTGATGCGTCTATGGTTGGAAGACTGGGAGCAGGCTGTTCGGCTTCAATAGGTCTTGTATCGACAACGACATGGCTGCTTGGAAGCCTTGCTTCTGCACCGTCACTTGGATTTTCAATTCAGGTGGCACAGCTTGTCGGGGCAAAGAAGTTTAACAGGGCAAGAAGAGTGTTCTTACAGTCATTTGGAATTGTTCTTCTTATATCAATTATTATTGGTGCTGCCGGAGCCATGATAAGCTGGGGGCTTCCAGCATGGCTTGGTGGAGAAGAGTCGATACACAAGGACGCGACAATGTATTTTCTTATAACATCATTGTCTATGCCGGCATTAGGATTTAACCGCCTTGGTACGAGAATGTTACAGAGCTGCGGCAATACGAAAACACCGGGAATTCTTAATTCCATGAACTGTTTACTTGATGTTATATTCAATTTTATATTCATATTCAGTTGGCATGGTTTTGGTTTTGGTCTTGGAGTTATGGGTGCAGCACTCGGAACAACGGCGGCAGAGATTGTCACTACAATTATTATGTTTTATGTATTGATGTTCAGAACACCGATGCTTTCTAAGGGTTACGGAACAGATTCTGATGAGAAGGCAGGTCTTGCGACAATAAAGAAGTCATTTGTTTTATCGCTTCCTGTAACATTTGAAAATATAGTTATGTTCGGAGCTATGATTACGATAACAAGAATTGTTGCACCGTTAGGAGTTGTGGCTGTGGCTGCCAATGCATTTGCAATAACTGCTGAAAGCCTGTGTTATATGCCGGCTTACGGAATTGAGGAGGCTGCAACAGCACTTGTTGGACAGAGTATCGGTGCAGGCAGAGGAAAGCTTGCATTGTCTTTTGGAAGAATTTCAGTTGCTTTCGGAATGGGAATAATGGCGTTCACCGGACTTCTGATGTTTATATTTGCACCGTTTATGATTGGAATCCTTACACCTGACCCGGTAGTAAGAGAGCTTGGAGTAAGGATACTAAGAATTGAAGCATTAGCAGAACCACTGTATGGAGCATCAATTGTTGTTACCGGAGTGCTTCGTGGAGCAGGAGATACTCTTGTTTCAAGTCTTATGAATTTCTTCAGTCTCTGGGCTGTTCGGGTTGTTCTTTCATTCCTTCTTGTTGGAAGTTACGGACTTGTTGGTGTGTGGATAGCGATGGCGGCAGAGCTTTGCTTCAGGGGTGCGATATTCCTTGTACGCATGGAGCGGAAGAAGTGGCTGAAGAAGGTGTGACTTTGCGAGGAATTCCTAAAAGCCTACTAATACAGCATCTATTAAGATTTTAGTGGGTTAATATTACAAGTAAATATAAGGTTTTAACAGAGAAGACCTACTAAGTAAGATGTTAAGTCGAACTTAGTAGGTCTTTTTTGTGAGATAACTATATTAATATTATATTTTTGGGGAAATTTGCCTACTAAAATGTATGAAATTGTTAAACTAGTGGGTTTACTGACGGAAATAGAATTGCAGAGAGCAAGAATAAACCTACTACATTGAAAAATAATAAATGGTTAGTGGGTTATGAGTGAGAATTTACATAGTAGATAATAAGGAACATTAATATCATCCAGATATAAATGTGATATATGAATTAATAGGTAAGCTGAATTAATCAAAAAGCCTGCTTTCAAACAAAAGCAGGCTTTAAAAATTCATCAGATATTACATACAAAAATCCTATTAACCAAGATACTTAGCAAGCACATCTACCTTATCAAGCTTCTCCCAAGGGAGGTTAAGGTCTGTACGTCCAAAGTGACCATAAGCAGCTGTCTGCTTGTAGATAGGTCTTCTTAAGTCAAGCATCTTAATGATTCCGTTAGGTCTTAAATCGAAGTTCTCACGGATGATTTCAACTATTTTTTCTTCATCAAGCTTTCCTGTGCCAAATGTATCAACCATGATAGATGTTGGTCTTGCAACACCGATTGCATATGAAAGCTGAATCTCGCATCTGTCAGCAAGTCCGGCAGCTACAATATTCTTAGCAACATATCTTGCAGCGTATGCAGCAGAACGGTCAACCTTAGTGCAGTCCTTACCAGAGAAAGCACCACCGCCATGTCTTGCAGCACCACCGTAAGTATCAACTATAATCTTACGACCTGTAAGACCTGAATCTCCGTTAGGTCCACCAATTACAAAACGGCCTGTTGGATTGATGTATATCTTAGTGTCAGCGTCAATCATAGCAGGATCAACGATTGCATCAATAACATATTTCTTAATATCCTCATGAATCTGTTCCTGAGATACTTCAGGAGCATGCTGTGATGAAACAACGATAGCATCAAGTCTTATTGGCTTTTTGTTTTCATCATATTCAACTGTTACCTGAGTCTTTCCGTCTGGTCTTAAGTAAGAAAGAGTTCCATCTTTACGAACCTTTGTAAGCTGCTTAGAAAGCTTTTGCGCAAGTGCAGAAGAGTAAGGCATGAATTCAGGAGTTTCGTTAGTTGCGTAACCAAACATCATACCCTGATCGCCGGCACCACCTTCTGAATCATCAATCTCGCCATCCTTTGCTTCAAGTGCCTTATCAACACCCATAGCAATATCAGCTGACTGCTTGTCTAATGCAACCATAACAGCACAGGTGTTACCATCAAATCCCTTATCAGAGCTGTCATAACCAATATCTGTAACTGTCTTTCTTACGATAGAAGGAATATCTATGTTAGCCTTAGTTGTAACCTCGCCCATTACCATAATAAAACCTGTGTTAGTAAGAGTTTCGCAGGCTACTCTTGAGTATGGATCCTGCTCATAGAGAGCGTCTAATACGGCATCTGAAATCTGGTCGCAGATCTTATCAGGATGTCCTTCTGTTACTGATTCTGAAGTAAATAATCTTTTTTCCATGTTATCTCCTTTTGATTTTATCGTGAATATGTCTATCCCGTGATTATGCATGACACATGCTCGTAGAGATGATGCTGAAACTTGCGTTCCAGCATTGTCGCGGTGCTCCTCGAATATCCATGGAAAGAATACAATTCATGCAAGCATGATTGTATTCTTTTCATGGACATTCTCATCTCTACTCGCGCAAAAAAAGGTCCCCGATAAGGGACCCGATAGACTGTATCGAAATCCTCTTATTGTTCGACTAATATCGCTCAGGTTGGCACCTTCCTCAAAAGGGGTTGCCGGGCTTCATAGATCCTATGTATCTCCACCGCTCTTAATAAGGGATATAAAATATTCAATTAATATTACCGCATAAGATACTACACAATATTTAAACATTCGTCAAGAGTAAATTGACATTTTCTATATAGAAATTTATAATTAAAATACATTTGTACAGACAAATGTATCGTGAATACTGGGGGAATGAGTAATGACAGATAAGACGATATTCATATTTGACGCGCAGGAAGGTGATAAACTCGCAGATGATGTACATACGCCAGATGGTAATATATTAGCAAAGAAAGATACCATACTTAATTATGATATAATAGCAAATATTTCAGGGCATCATATACTGGAAGTAAAGGTATACGACACCAATAATGAACTGCAGGATTTGGAAAAGGTTCTGGGAAAAACTGCTAATAAAGAGAACGTTAAGTATTTTGATAAGATAAGAGCGAGCATAAGGTTTAAGCATTTTAAAAAGACCTATGATGAGAATATTCTGGATATCAAAGGAGACCTTAACGATGTTGTTACGAATAACAGTCCTATTGATATAGATAAGCTGATAGAAGGAACTAATGAGATTCTTTCTGCGAACAGAAATAGTTTACAGCTTTTTGATATGTTGCACAGTATGAGGCAGTTTGATGACCTTACATATGTTCATAGTGTAAATGTTGCTTTGATAGCTTCAATTCTTGGGCAATGGCTTAAGTTTAGTGAGAAAGATATAAGAATACTGACAATAAGCGGACTTCTTCATGACATAGGTAAGATTATGATTCCTAACGAAATTCTTACAAAACCTGGTAAGTTGACAGTTGCTGAATACAATATAATGAAGCAGCATGTTAATTTTGGATATGAGAAAGTTAAGAATCAGAACATTGATATACGAATTAAAGAGGCATGCCTGCTCCATCATGAAAAATGTGATGGAACAGGGTATCCATTTGGCTTAAAGTCAGATCATATACCGGCGGTAGCTAAGATTATAGCAATTGCTGATGTGTATGATGCAATGACTTCAGCAAGAGTATATAGAGGAGCATTATGTCCTTTTGAAGTAATAGATACAATGTATAAAGATGCATTTACAAAGTTTGAACCTGAATATATTCTTCCTTTCTTAAAGAATGTGGCATCATCGTATATTAATAACGATGTGAGACTTTCAGATGGAAGAATTGGAAAGGTTGTTCTTATTAACGAGAATGCACTCAGTCTGCCAATTGTCCAGTGTGAAGATGAGTTTATAGACCTATCCAAGACACGAGGACTCACAGTTTCTGCAATTTTATAAAAAACTATCTGGCACATGCGTGGAGGTATTTTTCTTTAGTAGCCATACCTCCGCGGATGTGTCTTTCTTGTTTATTGACATCAAGGACCTTTCTGACTTCTCTGGCTAGTTCAGGATTGATTTCCATAAGTCGTGCAGTTACATCTTTATGTGCAGTGCTTTTGCTTACATTAAATACTTTGGCTGTCTGTCTTACAGTGGCTTTATGCTCAATTATGTAATATGCCAGCTGGGTGGCACGTTCTTCTATATAGTCTCGCATGTCGGGACTCCGGAAGTTTCATTTATACAATCTATGCCACGGATTGGGGTTTTATGTTAGAATGTGTTATGACTATGATAAGGAATCATTTACATTATATTTTTAATTTCTCCGCAAACATAAGAAGTACGCTGATTGAAAGCAGTGCACTTGAAATCCATATTGTGTGGATTCCGAACAGCATTGAAAGGTTTCCACCGATACCTGCGCCGATTGCAAAGAATAATATTATGCCAAAATAATATCCGGCTTTCTTAAGAGATGTTTTATTGCCAGTACGCACAAATACTGAAAGTGCGTCTGTACCGCTTCTTAAGTTACCGATGCACATGGTGCTTGCATAGGAATAGCCATTGACTTTTCTAAATGCCTGTACCTGCATAGCACATGAGAACGATACGATTATTGTTGCAAACATGTCCATTGAGTGTGGCATGAAGCCAACTGCAATTAAGATAACAATTTCAATAAGTAATATTGCCTGCCGCCAGTGAAGTCTGGTGGCATTTTTATATTTGCCCTGAATCCGCTCTGTTACGAATACGCCAAGACCAAATGCTAAGAATGGCAGAAGATATTTTAATCCCTGATACCATTCACCCATCATAAAATGTGTACTCATAAGAACCACATTACCGGTCTGTGCGTTGGAGAATACTTCATTTCTTGTAAAATATGTATATGCATCCTGAAGTCCACCGGACATGGCAAGGAATACGCAGTTTATGAAGGCTTCGGACATCTGTATATCCGGAAGCTTCTTAGCGAGGGCGTTGTGAAGCTTTGATGCCATAAATAACCTCCTTGTGTTTTATAACTTTGGTTGTTATAGCACAAGGAGGTTTTGTTGTAAAGGGTATATAAATATTAGATATGTTGTGAATTACCATATGCCGTAGGATTATCTGGCAGCAGCTATGTCCTCATGGCGGCTACACCTAGCGGGAGTAAATGCAGCTATATACAGAGCTTATTATGCTGCGCGAAAACAAACGCGCTTCGCTTGAACGAGTTTTCTTGCAGCAATCTTTAGTATATAGCTGCATAACTCCCACACGGTTCGCCTTAAATCGTACATAGCTGCTGCCAGATAATCCTACGGCGTATGATAACGCAACATATTAATATATGATTGTACTATTTTCCAAGTGCTGTCTTCTGAGGCACTTCTGTTTCTTTTTCGTAGCATGCAAATGCGCTGTCAACAAGCTCTTTATCTGGCTTCGGTGTGAACAGGCTGACTACAGGAACGATAATCATTCCGGCAAACATTGCAAATGCACCGCAGTTGATAGGTGACTGGAGCCATGTTGGGAAGCCTGCTCTGAAGAAGATGTTAGCAAGCATAAGTACTGAGCTGAATAAAAAGCATGCCCAGCATGATGCTTTGGAAACCTTCTTAGAGTAAAGCGAGAACATAAATGGTGCAAGGAATGAACCTGCAAGTGCACCCCAAGATATTCCCATAAGCTGTGCAATAAATGTTACTGAACTCTTGTACTGGATAAGTGCAAGTATTGCAGATATCGCAATGAATACAACAACAAGAATTCTTATGTATAATACCTGTTTCTTTTCACTCATGTTCTTGATAAAGTTATCTTTTAAGAAGTCAATAGTAAGTGTTGAGCTTGAAGCTATTACAAGAGATGAAAGTGTAGACATTGAAGCTGACAACACGAGAATTACAACTAATGCAATAAGCGCAGGACTTAAGTTGGAAAGCATTGTTGGAATTATTGAGTCGAAGCCGTTAGCCTTGACATCTATCTGGTCAGAGAATAATCTTCCGAAACCTCCGAGAAAATAGCATCCGCCTGAAACTATAAGCGCAAATATTGTTGAGATTACAGTACCCTTCTGTATAGAAGCTTCATTATCAATGGCATAGAATTTCTGAACCATCTGAGGAAGTCCCCATGTTCCAAGTGATGTAAGGATTACAACGCATAAAAGGTTGAATGGGTCAGGTCCGAAAAATGAAGCAAATATACCGGGAGTATCGCTTACTGCCGGGTCAGACACATTTGCAAGACCCTGCAGTGCAGACATGAAGCCGCCCTTAGAGTGGATTACGGCAGCAATAACTGCAACAATACCGAATAACATGATAATTCCCTGAATGAAATCATTGATTGCAGTAGCCATGTAACCGCCGGCAATTACATAGATTGCGGTAAGTGTTGCCATGATTATGATACAGACGCTGTAATCAATGTTGAAAGCCATACCGAAAAGTCTTGAAAGTCCATTGTAAAGTGAAGCTGTGTATGGAATCAGAAAAATGAATATTATAACAGAAGCACCGATTTTTAATGGATTGCTTCCGAATCTTTTTCCAAAATACTGTGGCATGGTTGCTGAATCAAGGTGCTGACTCATAATTCTTGTTCTTCTGCCAAGTACGACCCATGCAAGAAGTGAACCTATAATTGCGTTGCCGATACCAGCCCAGGTTGCGGCAATGCCGTATTTCCAGCCAAACTGGCCTGCGTATCCAACGAATACAACAGCCGAGAAATAAGATGTTCCGTATGCAAATGCGGTGAGCCACGGACCAACGCTTCTTCCACCGAGAACGAAACCATTAACATCAGTTGCATGCTTGCGGCAGTATAAGCCAATGCCTATCAGCACCGCAAAGTAGATAATAAGAATAACCAGTTTTAACATAAAAACCCCCATATTAAATGTATTAATCATTACTTCATAAGTTTAAAGCGTAACGCTTTAAATCAATAAAGTAAACATAAATGGATTGTAGCATATTGGGGAGGGATTGGCAAGGATAAAATGAGTTAATATATATGAGTATATATGAATAATATGGATATACCTACTATTATGCCTATAATATGTCATTGAGTAGGTTTGCTTGAGAGAATTATAACCTGATGCGGAGGGAGCAAACCTACGAAACAGCTGTGAATAGCTTTTTGAGTAGGTCTTTTTCCTGGATTTTTCTGAATTAGAGGCCCTTAAAGATGAAATCTTCCGTGAAAATGCCTACTAAATTATGATTATGTATATAGTTAGTGGGTTTTGAAAGACAATTTAATAAAATAAGATGTTTAATTGACATACTAAAGTAATGGTGGATAATGATTTGGCAGGTTTATTAGGAATTTATGCTATGCGGGATATAGGGAGATATATGAAAACAGCCACCAGAAAAATGATATGCCCCCTGTCAAGTAGACAGGGGGCATATCAAAATCCAGTGACTGTTTTAAGAAAATAAGGAGAGTAAATGTGAAGTATCTTATCGTCTGCCGCCGAAGCCGCCGTTCTGCCCATTCATATCAGGCGCATTACCACCATTCTGACCGCCCATGCCGCCCATTTTACCGCCGCCGAAGCCGCCAGTGCCAGAAGATCCCATTGTTCCAGATTCCTGAGTCCAGTCTGCAATAGAGTCTGAACCACGGTAAAGTGTGTAGCTTGTGCCGGTTGTAAGAGTGTCAGAGCATATCCAGCCGTTGCCAAATGTTCCGTCAACAGTGAAGCTTATTACTTCGTTGCCGGAAGCATCTTTAAGTGAATAGCTTCCAGAGCTGAAGGATACTGAACTTAATACATAAGCATTAGCAGAGTTTACAGGCGTTTCGCATACACCACCGAGTGCAATGCATGTTCCACCAGTTATCGTTACGGTACCATCTACATCAATTGATCCTGATACATTTCCAGATGAACTGCCACCTTTAACTAATACAAATCCACCGGTCTGTACGTAATTTCCATTAGAATCAATACCATCAGTATCACCAGACGCAGTTGTGACATCTATATATCCGCCTGTTACATTGACAATTGGAGAAGTCTTTCCATCACCTGTGCAGGCATTGATGCCATCATCAGTAGCATATACATATATTTTGCCACCATTTAAGTTGATAGTTATGGCTTCAAGTCCTTCGTATGAAGTTACTACATTAATATAACCGTCATTGACATCAAGCTGCTTGTCAGCGTGCATGCCGTCATCACCTGAAGAAATTGTAATTGAACCACCATTGATAACAATAGTTCCTTTGCCGTCCTCGCCGGTTTCAAGTACACCTGGGTTAGAGTTGGCATGGATACCGTCATCTGTTGAACTTATGTTAATTGTAAAGCCTGAAATACTTATTTCGCTTTCAGCTTTAATACCCTTAGTTGAGTAGGACTGTCTAGAAGAATTACCGGATTCATTAAAGTTACCAGGCATTCCTGGACGGTCGCCGCCGGCCTTATTACCACCGTTCTGACCATCCATGCCACCCATGTTGCCGCCACCAAAGCCGCCAGGTGCGTTGGCAATAGTGTCAGAAGCTGCCACATAAGAAACAGTGTTGGCAGAAGCAGTCTTATTACCAGAGCTGCCATGTCCGGCAGATGTACCTGAAGAACTGCCTGACGAAGTAACTTCTTCACTATATTCAGAGTAAGTATCTGTATAAATGTTTAAGTTACCATCACCTGATATATCTACCCCGTAAGATGCGTCTATACCGTCACAGGCTGCATAAATATCAATGTTACCACCAGTGATTGTAACGATTCCCTTCTGGTTGCCCTTGTTAGAAAGGCTGCTGTTAGAAGTCTTGATGCCATCTCCTTTAGCAGAGATTGCAATTATATTTCCAGATTCAATATCAACGGCATCATTGCCTTTGAATGCGTTGTTCACAGCAGTAACTTTAACAATCACATTTTTAATAGAAAGGTCGTCCTTGCTTTGGATACCATTATTGTAATTAGCTGTTACAACTAAGGCTCCTTTGCCGACGAGTTTTAAATCGCATGTTGCATAGATTGCTGCGTTGCCAGCGTCATCAGAAGAATCTTCTGTAGCTTCGGCACGATTGTCAATTACTTCGTTAAATGAGTTCTCTTCTGATTTAATCTTGACTTCGGAAGCATTTTTAACGTATATAGGTGAACCACTTGAGCATGTGATAGATGTTCCGTTCAATACGATAGTAACCTCGTTCTCATCACCTGCGTCAACGATAAGCTGTCCTTCTGATAAAAGACCGGCTACTGTATATTCACCAGCCTTTGTGATTGTGTATACAGAACCTGACTGTGTAACTCCGTCTGATGTATCAGATGTCACAGTGAAATCACCTGTAATGGAGACTCTGTAATTCTCAGCATCATCTGCGTGTGTTACATCTGTGTCTTCTTTAGTAATGTCTGAAGTGATGGTAGTCTCACCGCCTGATGCAGTAGTAGTTGAAGTTGAATTTCTGGCACAGCCAGCAGTCATAAGACACATAGTAAGAATAACTGCGGCTACGCAATTTCTTTTGATTTTATTTAATTTAATCATAGTCATCTCTCCATTTCTTTAGTGTATGTTAATTGATTGTCTATAGTTTATTGGAGAAATTTGACTAAAATATGGTATGAGTGCGAATATTCTGTGTACTGATTAATCATGTGGAATATCGTTAAATCTGCCGTCAAGCTCTTCGGTTTTTACCACATTTATAAATGCGTGCTTGTCAATTGAGCGTATCAATGTGATAAGCTCACGTTTCGCTTCGGAGTTGATTACGGAGTATATGAGCGTGCGCTCTTTTTCCTCGTAGCAGCCGATTCCCTTGAAAAGCGTGGCGTCGTGGTTGGTTGTATTCTTTATGGCGTGATAGATTTCTTCGGATTTGTCAGAAATGATGAATAATGTCATCTTCTGGTAGCGTTTGTACATGAACTGGATTACCTGAGTGCTACAGAACTGGTATATTATTGAGTAGAGCGCGATTGACCAGCCAAACAGTCCGCCTGCAATGAGCAGAATCACAACATTACCAAGAAGAATATAGTTCCATGCGTCTATTCCTTTAACATGAGAAAAATAAATGCTTATGAAATCGGTTCCGCCTGTGGTAGTGCCGACATTGAGGCACAGGCTTATTGCAAATCCGTTGATAATTCCGCCAAATACGCTTATAAGCAGGATATCTTCTGTAAAAATGTATGGAGGAAGGATATCAACAAGCACACTGGAAAGTATAATTACCACGATTGAGTAGATGGTAAACTTCTTGCCGATGTAGCGGTATGCAATGTAGGCGGGGAAAATGTTAAGTGCCACATTGAATATTGTAAATGGGATGCTGATATAAAAAAAACGTAGTCCGATTGCCTGAAATAACAGGGAGACTCCTGAAAAGCCTCCTGGCAGCAGGTCTGCGACTTTGGCAAAGCATCTTAAATTCCATGCGTACAGCACGGAAGCAATTATAACTATAATGAATCTGAATACCTGATAAAACTTAGGATATTTAACTTCTAAAGATTTGAACATATATTAGCCTCCATATTTTGTGTTAAATATAATAAGCAAATAATAATTATTTGTGTGAGTTGTCGTAGGCAGCCTGAATATCGGCGGGGAGCTTGTCTGGAAGCATTGAATGTATTCCGTCCTCGTTGCCGTCCTTGATAGCCTGCTCGTAATAGAAGCACTTGAAAGTAAGCATATCAAGAGTTTCCTGCATTTTTTCCATCTCTTTTTCAACAGCGGCTTTCTGTCTCTCAAAAAGCTGTTTTCTGAGTTCGTAAGTTCTGCTGCCTTCCTGACACCATTCCATAAACTGCTTGATGTCGCGGATTTCAAGACCTGATTTTTTGAGACATTCAATAAGCTTAAGAGCAGCAATTTCAGTGTCAGAGAACTGTCTTATTCCAGAAGCACGCTGCATAAAAGGGAATAATCCTTCTTTATCATAATATCTTAATGTTGAAACGGGAAGATTAAACATTTCTGAAACCTGTCCTATTGTGTACATAACACACCTGCTTTCCGTAAGCCATGCTTACCTGATATTAGTTTTTTACAAATGTGATAATAAAATTCACAAAATGTTCACCATTATTAGGTTGACCTAAAGTTAGGTTTAACTCTTATGCTTAAATAGTAGCACAGAGAATGTATTAATTCAATTTAAACTTGATTTAAAGTTAGTCATGTATTATTCAGCTTAAATATGAATATGGTGAAATGATGTTGGACAGAAAGCAGGTATTTTATGGAGGATAAATGTATGGAATGGAGACAGGAAAAAGACATGCCGGTATTTATGTATATTTTTCTTAATAAAATAGATGATGCCGAGGAAGCAAGATGGACAGAGAAAGAGAAAAATGAGGGGTATAAGACATATAAAAAGTTGTTAGAACTTACAGAGGATGATTCATCCGATGTAATTAAAAAATGTCTCAGGATAATTAAAGAAACAAGGCATATTGTAGAGTATGAGCTTTGGAACAAGATTGTATATTTTATGACTGATTATATTAATGGTGAGACTGTGTGGGGATAAGTGAAAAGTTGTCTGATAATTTTGTAATGTTTGAAAAGAAAAAGAATATACTTGTAATGTCTGATGGCATGTGATAGAATGTCATTGGATATAAGTAGTGCATTCAAGCAATCTACGAAAACCCCACGAGCCGGTTACTCGTGGGGTTTTCTATTCCGTTCTGGCAGGGTGGCTTAGTCCCCAGGCTGGCTACCGTCTGTTATCTCTGTCCAGCCATTTGCAGATATAGTATGAAGCTATATTTGCCAAGATAGAGATAATTAAGGACACAAGTGCATCCAAGCAATCCACCTCCTTTCTCTACCAGGTATGGGAGGGGTAGCACTAGGAATTATATCATAGCAATATATAATAAACAAGTATATAAAAAATACGAATAATAACTATTGCTGCGATTTATGATTTTATAACCAACATGTATTTTACAGGAATGACATTAGGGGTTATGATACATTTATCAAGGGCAAAGGAGCCGGGAGTCTTTAGGGGATTCTGGCTTTTTTTTGTATTAGCAAGTATTTGAAGGAGGAAATATATATGGAATACGAGATTTCTAATCGTTTATCAGGTGTTCATGGTTCGATGATAAGAGAACTTTTTAAGTTAGGAGCAAGCAAGGATATTATATCTTTTGGTGGTGGCAATCCGTCAGCAGAGACATTCCCATGCA
>ERZ773107.1778-NODE-1778-length-18063-cov-24.565693_pt1 | contig 18063 bp, 14 predicted proteins | sample MGYA00580571_ERZ773107 | MGnify/ENA primary metagenome ERZ773107 (study PRJEB29015, sample SAMEA2737843) | human gut metagenome | biome: human gut; feature: human-associated habitat; material: faeces | place: China | collected 2012 ... | reverse complement strand
TAGTTTTATGTGCGATAAGACCGACTACGACAATATCTTCAAAGGCATCGTCCGCTGTGCAGACTGCGGCAGAACGATGTTAGTCAAGGTCGAGCACAGGCGCAAACGTAACAGTGTTCTGGATCAGACCTTTTATTGTTGCAGCACTTATCGGAAATATGGTGCGAAAGCCTGTGACTCTCACAATTTGGAAGCCCGTGTTCTGCATGAAGCTGTCTTTGCGGACATTCAGGCACACGCAAAGGCCGCTGTGAGCAATCGGGAAGCCCTTGTGAAGAAGATTGCAAATCAGATGCACCTCCGGGTGTCCTCTGACCGGGCGCAGCACAAACGGGATTTGAAGCAGTGTAAAGCACGAATCGCAGAAATCGAAGACCTGTATGCAAAACTTTATGAGGACGTATCAAAGGGACTTCTCCCGGAGAAACGTTTTCAAATGCTTGCAGATCGCTACGACAAAGAACAGGCTGAACTGACCGAGAAGATTGAGCAGTACGAGCGGGAAGGCCGTGCTGAACACGATCAGCTGGACAAGATTCAGGATTTTATTGATGAAGTCAGCAAGTACGCTGGCATCACCGAACTGAACTATAAGATTCTGCATCAGCTGATTGACAAGATTCTGGTATCCAAAGCGGAAAAGGTCGATGGCGAATACGTCCAGAAAATCCAGATTTTCTACCGCTTTATCGGCCCATTGGATGCCATCGAGTAACAAAGTCAGAAAAGTCACCTCCGAGAACTATCCTACAGACGCAGGGCGTGAAGGCGAACTGATTTTCCGGCTGGTTTACGAACAGGCTGGGTGTAAAAAGCCTGTTTCCCGGCTGTGGCTGTCCAGCATGGAGGACAATGCCATCCGGGAGGGCTTTGCAAATCTGAAACCGTCAACAGAATATGATGCACTGTATCAGGCTGCACTCTGCCGGGAACGTGCCGATTGGATGGTCGGCATCAACTGTTCCCGGCTTTTTTCCTGCCTGTATGGTCGGCCTTTGGCAGTCGGCAGAGTAATGACCCCGACACTTGCCATGACGGTGGAACGAGAAGCCGCCATTGCTGCTTTTGTCCCGGAAAAGTTCTACACGGTGGCTCTGGAGCTGACAAGCGGTTTTGTGGCATTAAGCCGCCGCATTTCTGAAAAAGCGGACGCGGAAAAGCTGCTTGCGGAGTGCAGAAAGGAGATGGTGTCCACGATCCAGAAAATCACGCGCAAGGAAAAGGCCGAAAATCCACCGCCGCTCTATGACCTCACTACGCTCCAGCGGGATGCCAACCGCTTGCTGGGCTTTACAGCACAGCAGACCTTGAACTATGCACAGAGCTTGTACGAGAAAAAGCTCATCACTTACCCGCGCACGGACAGCCGTTTTCTGACTGAGGATATGGCGGCATCGCTGCCGGGGCTGATGTCGGCTGCTGCGGGAGCCTTTGATGTGCATGAAGCCGTGCCTGTCCATGCAGAGCAAGCAATCAACAACAGCAAAGTCAGTGACCACCATGCACTGCTGCCCACGGCAAGTGTGGCACAGGCAGACTTTTCGGCTTTGCCCGCCGGAGAATTAAGCATCCTGCGGCTGATTACGGTGCGTCTGCTCTGCGCTGTTGGCGAACCTCACCGCTATGCGGAAACCACCCTGACCACCATTTGCGCCGGGAAAGAATTTTCGGCAAAAGGCAAGGTGGTTTTGGACGAGGGCTGGAAAGGCATTGAGCGCAAAATGCTGGACGATCTGCTGGACAAAAAGAAAGAGCCTGCTGCTCTGCCGGATGTGCAGGAGCAAAGCGAGTGTGGCATTTCTGGTGCTGAACTGAAAGAGGGACAGACATACCCTCCGAAACACTTCACCGAGGATACTCTGCTGCACTCTATGGAAACAGCTAGCGCGGACAGTATGCCAGAGGATGCAGAGCGTCAGGGCATTGGAACTCCGGCTACACGAGCGGCTATTATCGAAAAGCTGGTGGCAAAAGGCTTTCTGGAGCGCAAGGGCGACAAGAAAACCAAGGTGCTGCTGCCCACCGACAAAGGTAAAGCCCTTATCACCGTAATGCCCGAAGAAATCCAGTCCGCCGACATGACTGCTGACTGGGAAACAAAACTGCTGCGCGTGGAGCGTGGCGAGATGGAGCCAAAGACATTTATGACTGAAATCAACGATATGATCTCCTCGCTGGTAAACACCACCGAGGCCGTGAAAGGAGCGAGTGCGCTTATGAAAAATAAAGTGATTGGTATCTGCCCGAACTGTGGCAAATCTGTTGTGGAGCGCGAAAAGGGCTATTTCTGCGAGAACCGGGAATGCCGCTTTGTACTGTGGAAAGACAACGCCTTCTTCAAGCGTCTGGGCAAACGGATGGATGCTCATGTAGCCGACAAGTTGCTGCGGGACGGCCGTGTCCGCCTGAAAGACTGCCGTAGTGCCAAGGGCAAGACCTACAATGCAACGGTTTTGCTGACCACTGAAGCCGATGGTCGCAGCAAATTCTCGCTGGAATTTGAGGGCAGTTGCTGATGGAAAAGCTAAATGAAGCGGTCTACCTCATCAACGATGAACGCTATCTGCACCTCCGAGAAAATAGCGCAGGTGTTGGCTTTGCCACTTATAATAAGGTAACGGGCGAACCGCTGGAAAGCGGGCAGATTTCCGAAAAGAATCTGCCGCCGGATGGCAGGAACATGATGGCTGCTGCTCGGAACTGGTATCTGTTTGTACTTTCGGAAGATGAGCGCAAGGTCATCCAACTTGAAAGCATAAAAATTCTCGAAAGCGTTCCCGCATCCGGCATCCACAAACGGCGTATTTGGGAGCCTGAAACGATGCCAAAAGATATTCGGCTCATCAACAGTCACTATGACGATCTCTACCGAATTCCTGATGGTGGTGTGATTCAAGTGGACTACCCGGATGGCCGCAGTTTTACGGCAAAGCTGGAACATTTGGATGATTACCACTTTGATATGGGCGGTCTGGGCAATGTGTTCCACATCTGCCAGTTTGCCGATGTTATGGGCAGGAACCACGCAGATTTCTACCCAGAAATTCAGACGCAGGATAATCAGGGTGCATGGGAGCTGGGCGGCAAGGGCTATATTGCTATCCAGTCCTGTGATGATGGCTGGGATTATACACTTTATCACAGCGACTTTTCCGTGATGGATGGCGGGCAGGTTGACGCGCCGGAGCTGACAATTCAGGAAGTCAGGGAGCAGATTCTGGAAGCACATCACATGGAAAAGGGGCGACGGCTGTTGCAGGACTATGACTTCGTCATGGACAGAGCCGCAGAAGCTGAAGAACTTGGTGCAAACAACCGCCATTCCACGCTGGAAAAACTGACTTCGCTGGCTGGCGCAAAAGAAAAATGCGATGTCCCGGAGTGCAGCCCCGTTGGGTGCCGGAAAGCGAGGGATGCTCATGAACTTTAATGGCGAAGAATTGATGCTGATGATGCTCTACAATTCCGGCACTCGGCTGGGGTTGATGCAGGAACTGCGGCTTATGCAGTGCTATCTTCTGCCGGATGAAACGGCGTTGCGGGAATTGTCCGAGGGCGTTATCGAAAAGCTGAAACTCATATCGGATGCCGATTTCGATGAAGTTGAATTTCCGCTCAACTGATTTTTGCCGCCTGTTGGCGGCGTACATATCCTCTTTTGTGGTTGCGAATTGTGTGCTATAATCAAATTACTTTCAGGGGTCCTTTTTCTTTTTTGTGCCAGACAATCAAGGAGTATGATATATGGATTTCTTTGATACGCAAATCCTTTTTTACAAATTTAACGACAATAAGAACTCACTTGATAAAGACATCGAGGACGTTATTCAGAAATGTGATATAACGGGCGGTCAAATTTCATCTGTTGTTGCGTTAGAGTTTCTGGGCGTTATGGAAAAAGACTGTAATCGCGCAAAAATTCACCCTGTCAAATTGGCAATCAACCATCCGCCTTTACCTACTCACTATCGCTTCAGAAGAAAAGGATGTGAAATAGGAAAATATAGAACCGATAAGATTGTCCTCGATTTTAACAGCGAATTCGATAGCATTGTGATTTATTCAAACGAGGCCATCAGTCAACTAATAAATCGAAAAGATCTTGATGGATTGCTGTTTTTTGCAAGAAATATGTATAGCAGGAAAGATTATATAGCATTTCGTAATAAAGTGCAGTTCTTAATAGATTATGATTTATCTGTGGTTCCGATAACTCAAGAAATTGTAGATGTGATGTACCGTATCTATGAAGAAATCAAAGGCGAGTACAATGTGAAAGCCAACTACAGAAATTCCTTTATGGATTTGCTGATTCTTGCCACAGCGGTCACATATAAGAGATACCTCTACACTAAAGACAAAGAGCTTCAGAAACTTGTAACACGGTATTGCAACTATGATTCTGGAATTGATGCTGCAAATGAAACGACACATATTGAATCTTCGGCTATAAAGAATAACGGACAGGACAATAAGGGGTTTGTAAATAACAAATGGCGTCTTATACGATCATAATAGTTTACTGCTAGTGACAGTCTATACGAAAAAATATTAACCCTCAAAGATGCGGTCTTGATAGCACTTGCGGATTTATGTTATACTAATAATACTTTATCGATTAAGACTTAAAACTGAAAGCGAGGACAGCCAATGGACACCATCAAGCGTTCTCCCCTTGACCGCCTGCTCTTTGCCACCTTTCTGAAAGGCCGCACATCTTCTCGTGAGATTCTGAATGAAAAAGGTGAGATTTCCCCCGAAGAAAACAAGAAGATCGAGGAAGAAACCAACGAAATTCTCAACGATGATTCCACCTATCCTTTTATCAGATACCTGTCTGATCTGCTTGCAAAATCCAAACCCTCCGATGATGCTGTCAAGAAGTTACATGACTGCATCGACAAGGTTGCTGCCGCACTAGGGCAGGACAGCACCGATGTATTCCGCGCCCTGCTTGCAAAACTGATCGAGCAGCCGGAAGAGAAGCAGACATTCAATCGTCTGCTGGAGATGGCAGAAAAATTCGCCGCAAAATACGATTAAAATACCATAGATTCCATAGGCGAGTGACCTGAAAAGGCCGCTCGCTTTTTTGTTTTCCACGAAACATGAAGGGAGGAACGCAATGCCAAACAAAACGCAAGAATACCTGAACCTCGCCCAGCAAACGGCAAAGGAACTGACCCGGTATTGGGAAAACTGGACGGACTATCTGACCACTGCATCCCGGTTGTATAAATACAGCTATGCAGACCAGCTCATGATCTACGCCCAGCGTCCTGATGCTACCGCCTGTGCCAGTTTCGACCTCTGGAACAAACGCATGAACCGCTACGTCAGGCATGGCTCCAAGGGCATCGCCCTGTTAGACCAGTCCAGCAGTGTCCCACGTCTGCACTATGTCTTTGATGTGAGCGATACCGGGGTGCGCCGCAATTCTCGTGACCCTGAGGTGTGGCAGCTCGGCCCTGATCTGGTTCAGCCTGTGTCAGAAATGCTTGCCAGAGAATACGGTGTCCGGCATGAACGAATCACCCAGCAGATCGCGGACATTTGCGGCAAGCTGGTGGATTCCTATTGGGATAACAACAGCGGTGACATTCTCGACATCGTTGACGGCTCTCTCCTGATGGGGTATGATGAAGCCGGACAGGAGTTCCAGTTCAAATCTGCCGCCGCAATCAGCATCACCTATGCTGTTCTCGAACGCTGCGGCTTTGAGCCGGAAGGTCATTTTGACCGGGACGATTTTCAGGCGATCTTCTCCTTTTCCACTCCTGCCGCTGTGTATGCACTGGGCACCGCAGTCAGCGAGTGCAGCCGTGAGCTGCTGCGCAGCATCGAAAGAACTGTAAAGACGACCATTCGCCGTCGTAACGTAGAAAGGAGCCAATATGAATATGAACAGCAGGAACGTGACCTACTCGAAAGTCGGAGATTATCTGCTTCCGAACCTGACCCTGCCCCAGCAGGAGAAAGCATTGGGCAAGTACGGGCGACTGCGCCGGACTTACCTGATGAAGCATCGCCCGGTACTGTACAACTCGATGCTCCTGTCGGGAACTCTGCATCCGCACCTGTTGGAAGTGGAGCAGAGCGCGGAGAGCCGGATACAGCAGACCATGCAGAAGCTGCTGGAGCAGAATCCGGCTCCGAACAAAGAGCAGCATCAGATGGAGTGGGTGCAGCACATGAACAGCCTGAACGCACAGGCCGAGGAACTGGTGATGAACGAGCTGATTTACAGCTAAGTTTCTTCGACACCCACATTCCTACCGAAGCGAAACAAATTGAATCCATCGACCAAGCGGAGAGCGAAAAATCGCCCTCCGCTTTCTCTTTGTCACAGGCCGACATTGAAAATGCTCTGCGGAGAGGCTCCAACTTTGAAAACAGCAAACTTCGGATATGGAAAATTTATCAGTTGCAGCCTGACCGAAACCTCCGGGCAAAAGCTCTTGCCAAAGAATATGCTCCAAACGGACCCGGTGGCTCCTCGCACACCTATCTGGATGGAAGTCGCGGCTGGCTTGACCATGACAGCAAGGGCTTGACGTTTGAACACTATCCAGACCACCAGAAAATTCTTCTTCGCTGGAATCAGGTCGAAAAGTATATCGACCTGATGATTCAGTCTGACCGCTATCTGTCCGACAAAGAAAAAAGAATCATCGACTTTCCCCTTGAACTGAACGACACCAGTGCTGCCGAATACACTGCATTAAAAGAGCAGTACCCGGACACTCTCATTGGTTTTGAAGCTGGCGGCAATTTTATGTTCTATGGCGAAGATGCCGCCAAGGTCGCAAAAATCATCAACAGTGCTTTGTTCATGAGAAACACTGCACTGGGTGAAGTTCAAATCACGGGCTTTCTCCCTAGCTTATGGGCAAAAAGAGCAAAAGAATTGTGGTCTGCGGGCAATGATGTGTACCTTGCCGGGTTAAACGAGGATGGCACTCACCACCAGACCAAGCACTTGCGCAAAGAGGACTATCTGCCCATCGGCTCCGTTATCAATATGGATGACCGGAAATTTCGGGTCGATAGCGTGGATTTTGACAAGGACAAAGTTTCCTTGCAGGATATGGCTCTGGCCGATGCCCGGATGCCGATTTTCCGGGAAGAGCCGCTGACTGTTGTCCGGGAACTGTACGAACAGCAGGATGAAGCCCTTGATACTGCTCCAGAAAAAACTCCCGATTACAATGTCGGTGATTCCGTTGTTGTAGACCTTCCAACCCGAACCATCGAGGGAACTATTGGCTATGTAGGCGAAACCGATGTGCGCATCGACACCAGTGCACAGGGCTATTCGTGGAGCAATGAGGTACTGAACAAGCAGCAGTTCGAGGATGGACTGCGGCAGGATGAGCCGGAACTTTCCGATGAAGAACTGGATAAGCTGCCCACCTCTGTGGAAGTTAACGGCGAATGGCAGACTTTCCCGGATGCCGCTGCCGCAGACAAAGCTCTGAACGCCGAACCTGTGCCGGAAGCTGCCGGAAACTTCCACATCACGGACGATCATCTGGGCGAGGGCGGCGCAAAACAAAAATATGCCCGGAACGTTGAAGCCATCCGCACCCTGTTCCAGTTGGAGCAGGAGCATCGTGGAGCCACCGCCGAGGAACAGCAGGTTCTTTCGCAGTATGTCGGCTGGGGCGGTCTGCCGGATGTCTTTGACCCAGACAAGGGCAACTGGGCAAAAGAATATTCCGAATTGAAAGGTCTGCTTTCCGAGGACGAATATGCTGCTGCCCGTAGTTCCGTTCTGAACGCCCACTACACCAGCCCTACCGTTATCCGCGCCATCTATGATGCAGTCGAGAAAATGGGGTTCCGCAACGGCAACATTCTGGAGCCGAGCATGGGCATCGGCAACTTTTTTGGTATGCTGCCGGACACCATGCAGGACAGCCGCCTATACGGTGTGGAGTTGGACAGTGTCACAGGCCGTATCGCCCAAAAGCTCTACCCGGATGCCAACATTAAAGTTGCCGGATTTGAAACCACTGACCGCCGCGACTTCTATGACCTTGCAGTGGGCAATGTTCCTTTTGGCCAGTACCGGGTAAACGACAAGGCGTACAACAAATTAGGTTTCAGCATCCACAACTATTTCTTCGCCAAGGCCATCGACCAAGTGCGTCCGGGCGGCATCGTGGCATTCGTCACCAGTCGCTACACGCTGGACAGCAAAGATTCTTCTGCCCGCAAGCACATTGCCGAACGTGCTGATCTGCTGGGTGCTATCCGTCTGCCGAACACTGCGTTCAAAGCAAACGCAGGAACAGAAGTCGTCAGCGACATTATTTTCCTCCAAAAACGTGACCGCCCTATCGACCATGAGCCGGACTGGGTGCAGCTTGGCAAAACGGAAGATGGCTTTGCCATCAACAGCTATTTTGTAGACCATCCAGAGATGGTGCTGGGTGAACTGACTTCCGAAAGCACCCAGTATGGCCGGGAGGAATGCACTGTGCGTCCCATCAAGGGCGCAGTGCTGGTGGACCAGCTTGCAGAAGCCATCCAGCATATTGAGGGGCAGTTCACGGAAGTCGAGGTCGAAACACCAGATATTGCGGATGCTGAAAATGAGCGGCACATTCTCCCGGCTGACCCAGATGTGAAGAATTTCTCTTACACGGTGGTTGATGGTGAGGTGTATTATCGGGAAAATTCCGTCATGACACAGGTGGAGCTGTCCGACACCGCCAAAGGCCGTGTGACCGGGATGGTGGAGCTGCGGCAAATCGTCAATGAGTTGATCGACCAGCAGCTGAACGACTACCCGGATGCCGACATTAAAGCAACGCAGGAAAAGCTGAACACTGCCTACGATGCTTTTTCCGCCAAATATGGCTTGTTGAATGACCGCAAAAACGGCAGATTATTTGAGCAGGATTCTTCTTACTATCTGCTGTGTTCTCTGGAAAATTTGGACGAGCAGGGGCGGCTCAAGAGCAAGGCGGCGATGTTCACCAAACGCACCATCCGCCCGGAATGTACTGTCACCAATGTAGACACTCCTACGGAAGCCCTTGCGGTGTCCATCGGAGAGCGTGGCCGGGTGGACTTGCCCTATATGGCAGAACTGCTCGGCACTCCCGGTGACTATGAGCGCATCACCAGCGAACTGTCCGGCGTGATTTTCAAAGACCCCGGCGCAGACCCTACCGACCCGGAAGCAGGTTGGCGAATGGCAGACGAATACCTGTCCGGCAATGTTCGGGCAAAGCTTCGCATGGCTCAGCTTGCCGCCGAAACTAACCCGGAGTTTGCAGTTAACGTCACTGCACTGGAAAAAGCACAGCCGAAAGATCTTGAAGCATCTGAAATTGATGTGCGGCTGGGCGCAACATGGCTTGCTCCAGAAATTATCCAAAAGTTTATGGCAGAAACATTCCAGATTCCCTACTATCTGCGCCATGCAGTCAAAGTGAGATATTCTCCCTATACCGCAGAATGGCGCATTGAGGGCAAGTCGGCCATGGGCAGAGGTGACATCATCTCCTCCGAAACCTACGGCACCTCCCGCGCCAACGCCTACAAGATTCTGGAAGACACGCTCAACCTGAAAGATGTGCGCATCTATGACGCTATCGAAGATGAAGAAGGCAAGCTGAAGCGCATCCTGAACAAAACGGACACCATGCTGGCACAGCAGAAGCAGCAGGTCATCAAGGATGCCTTTGCCAACTGGATCTGGAAAGACCCCCAGCGGCGCATTGCACTGGTGAAACAGTATAATGAACTGTTCAACAGCAGCAGGCCACGAGAATACGATGGTTCCCACATCCACCTTGTCGGTATGAACCCGGAAATCACCCTCCGGGAACATCAGCGCAATGCCATTGCTCATGTGCTTTATGGCGGTAATACGCTGTTGGCACACGAGGTAGGAGCAGGAAAAACTTTTGAAATGGCGGCATCCGCAATGGAAGCAAAACGCCTTGGCTTGTGTCAGAAAAGCCTATTTGTCGTTCCCAATCACTTGACGGAGCAGTGGGCTTCGGAGTTCCTGCACCTATACCCCAATGCAAAGCTGCTGGTAGCGCGGAAAAAGGATTTTGAAACGGCCAACCGCAAAAAGTTCTGCGCCCGGATTGCAACCGGGGATTATGATGCGGTCATTATCGGTCACAGCCAGTTTGAGCGGATTCCGCTTTCCTATGAGCGGCAGGAACGCATTATTCAGGAACAGATCGATGAAACGCTTGCCGCCATCGAAGAACTGAAAGCCAATGCAGGCGAGAATTTCAGCATCAAGCAGATGGAAAAGACCCGTAAGACGCTGGAAACAAAACTGGAAAAGCTGCGCTCCGATGCGAGAAAGGACGATGTTATCACCTTTGAGCAGTTGGGCGTTGACCGACTTTTTGTAGACGAATCGCATTTTTATAAGAACCTCTTTTTAACCACAAAAATGCGCAATGTCGCTGGTTTGTCCACATCGGAAGCCCAGAAATCGAGCGATATGTTCGGCAAGTGCCGCTATCTGGACGAGATCACAGGCGGGCGCGGCGTGGTATTTGCAACGGGAACTCCCGTGAGCAACTCCATGTCGGAACTGTATACGGTCATGCGCTATCTGCAATACGGCACACTCCAGCAGAAAGGGTTGACGCATTTCGACTGCTGGGCATCGACCTTTGGCGAAACCACCACCGCCATCGAACTCGCCCCGGAGGGTATGGGCTATCGGGCGAGAACGCGTTTTGCAAAGTTTTTCAATCTCCCGGAACTGATGTCGATGTTCAAAGAAGTTGCTGACATCAAGACCTCCGACCAACTTCATCTGCCTGTGCCGGATGCAAAGTTTGAAACTGTGGTGGCGAAACCGTCCGAGATTCAGAAAGAAATGGTGCAGGAACTGAGCAAACGTGCTGCAAAAATCCACTCCGGCGCAGTGGATGCGTCCGAGGACAATATGCTGTGCGTCACCAACGATGGCCGAAAGATCGGTCTGGATGTTCGCCTGATGAACCCCATCCTGCCGGACGACCCCAACAGCAAGCTGAACACCTGTGTTCGGAACGTGCTGCAAATCTGGGCGGATGGCAAGGAGCAAAAGCTGACGCAGCTTCTGTTCTGCGACCTCTCGACACCAAAGAACGATGGCAACTTTAATGTCTACGATGATATTCGCAAGAAATTGGTCGCCGCCGGGGTGCCGGAAAGTGAAGTTGAGTTCATCCACAATGCCGACACCGAAGCAAAAAAGGCCGCATTGTTCTCCAAAGTGCGCTCCGGCGATGTGCGGATTCTGCTCGGCAGCACCGCAAAAATGGGAGCCGGAACGAACGTCCAACAGCGGCTTGCGGCGGTGCATCACTTGGATGTCGGCTGGAAGCCCAGCGACATGACCCAGCGCAACGGACGCATTATCCGGCAGGGCAATATGAATAAGGAAGTCAAGGTGTTCAACTACGTCACAGAGGGAACTTTTGACAGCTACTTGTTCCAAACTTTGGAGAATAAGCAGCGATTTATCAGCCAAATTATGACTTCAAAATCCCCGGTACGCTCTTGCGATGATGTGGACGAACAGGCTTTGTCTTATGCAGAGATCAAGGCATTGTGTGCTGGAAATCCGCTCATCAAGGAAAAGATGGATTTGGATGTGCAGGTGGCGAAACTGAAAGTGCTGAAAGCCGACCACCAAAGCCAGAAGTTCCGTCTGGAAGATAAGCTGCTCACAAAATTCCCGGCTGACATTCAGGAAACGAACGCCTATCTAGCTGGAGTGAAAGTGGATGCAGAAGTTGCCGCCGCCCATCCGCAGGAAAAGGAGGGCTTCTGCGGTATTATCATCAAGGGCGTGACCTACGATGAGAAAAAAACTGCTGGCGAACGCCTTCTCCTCGCTTGCTCCGAACTGCCCAACAGTGAGGAAAAAGTGATCGGCAGCTACCGTGGCTTTGAACTGTCCCTGCGCTTCGACACCTATCACAGCGAGTATCAGGCTCTTTTGAAAGGCCAGCGGAAATACCCGGTAGCACTGGGCAAAGACCCTCTTGGCTGCATCATCCGGCTGGATAATTCGCTGAACAATTTCCCGGAGCGAATCACTTCTGCCGAAAACGAACTGGCTACCCTGAAACAACAGCAAGAAGCGGCGCAAATCGAAGTGGAAAAGCCATTCCCACAGGAAGAAGAACTGGCTGAAAAGTCGGCTCGCCTTGCGGAGCTGAACGCACAGTTAGATATGGATGAAAGAGGTCACGAGCCAGAACAGGATGAGGAAGAACAGGAGGACGAACCTCGCCGCCCCTCGGTGCTGGCAGCTCTGGAAGAAAAGGCGGACAAGACAGAAACCGTTAAGCCGTTCAAAAGTTTTCTGGACAAGGATGGTGATGCACGATGAGGGAAAAACGAGATGAAATTCTTATCCTGCGCATCACAAAATCAGAAAAAAGCCGCATTTATGAAAAGATGTTGAGCATGGGCATCCGTAGTCTAAGCGCATATATCCGTAAAATGGCTCTGGATGGCTATTGCCTGCATCTTGATTTGCAGGAATTGCGCCGTATGGCCTACCTCTTGCAAATGTGCAGTACGAACTTGAACCAATATGCCAAACGCGCCAACGAGTGCGGTCAGGTTTACGCTGCTGACGTAGAGGATTTGCGCACCCGGTTGGACGAGCTAATCGACATTGGAAAGCAGATTCTTTCTCGATTGGCTGACCTCTGATTTTTACCCCACGGCATTGCTGTGGGGTTACATAATGTATCGGCATCGTTGACACGGTGCCTATGCTCCTGTATATTAAGGCCAGAAACAGAAAGGCGGTGCTACTGATGAGGCTCGTATTTAGAATCATACTTTTCCCAATCTACCTGTTTGCGGCTTTTATGGCTCTGATGCTGAAATGGACGCTCAACTTATCAGCTTTTGTTCTTGCGCTGCCGATGCTCTATATCTTCGGCTGCGGTCTGTATACTTTGTACTGCCATGAGTGGATGCAGTTCCTGATCCTACTGGCGGCAGAGTTCGGATGCTTTGTTCTGGTCTTTGCCGGAACTGCCATTGTGGAAGCTGCAGAACGCTTCAGCGGCTGGCTGGCCGGATTAGGAGGTACGAATGAATAAAGAAATAATGACCGACTACTATCGGAATAATCCGAAAGACATTCTGAACGAACAGCTTGCAGACGACAAACCGTACCATGCGCTGATTCAGAAGAAAATCGCAGCGGAAAACGCTTTGCGCTCCCTTATCAGCGAAGAAGCATGGAAACGCTATCTCAATCTGGATTCTGTCTGCAATGAATTAGAAGATATTCGGCTGGAGACCATGTACCTTGCCGGAGCCGCCGATTATGAGAGATTTTTCAAGTAAGAGTGCCGCCGTTGTGCGGCATTTTTCTTTTATAGGGGGTGATGGAATTGGCTGCAACACGTTTGATCGCTATGCGCAAAAATAAAGGAAAATCCATTGCCGCCTGTCTGCATGACCACACCAGTTATATCCAGAACCCGGACAAGACTGAACAGGGCGAACTTGTCAGCAGCTACCAGTGCAGCCCTTTGACAGTGGACGAAGAATTTATGCTGACAAAACGGCTTTATGAGCAGACCACCGGGCGCAGGCAGAAAAGTGATGTGATCGCCTATCAAGTGCGGCAGTCTTTCAGACCGGGAGAAGTGACACCTGAAGAAGCCAACCGCATTGGCTACGAATTTGCTGAGCGTTTTTTGAAAGGCAAACACGCCTTTATTGTTGCAACTCACACTGACCGGGCGCACATCCACAATCATATCATTTATAATTCGACTGCGCTGGATGGCACACGGAAATTCCGGGATTTCTTTTTCTCTGCACTGGCTGTCCAACGGTTAAGTGACCTGATTTGTCTGGAGCATCAGCTTTCTGTTATCCAGAAAAAGCCTTACCGGGAGCGGCAGAAGCGCATCCTCTACCCACCCAAAGAGAGCAACCGCGACAAGCTCTGTGCAGTGATCGACAACATTCTGCTGCACGACAAGCCCAAAGATTTTGCTGCGTTTCTGGATTCGTTGGAACAGCAGGGATATGAGGTCAAGCGCGGCAAGCATCCTTCAGTGAAAGGCAAAGGGCAGCGGCGATTTATCCGATTTCGCACATTGGGAGCCGGATACACCGAGGAAGAAATCAGAGCGGTGCTGGATGGCAAAGCTGAACACCAGCCACATCCTAAACAGCCCTTGCCTGAAAAGAAGTTCGGTCTGCTGATGGACATTCCTGCGAAAATGGCCGAGGGCAAAACCAGTGGATATAAAAAATGGGCAACAAAGTTCAACTTGAAAGAAATGTCCAAGACACTGCTCTACTTGCAGGAAAAGAAAATTGACAGTGCGGACGAACTTCGGGAACGTGCAGCGGCGGCAACAGAACGGTATCACACGCTGGGCGATTCCATCAAAGCGGCAGAGAAGCGCATGGGGGAAATCGCTGTCCTGCGGGCACACATCGTCAATTACGCAAAGACCCGCGATGCGTACGCCGCCTATCGCAAGGCCGGATACAGCAAAAAGTTTCTGGAAGCACACCGGGAAGAGATCGAACTGCACAAGGCTGCGAAAGCCGCCTTTGACGAAGCGGACTTAAAAAAGTTGCCCAAGGTAAAAGATTTGAACGTAGAATATTCCGAACTGCTCTCCCAAAAGAAAGCAGCGTACCCGGAGTATCGCAAAGCCAAAGAAGAAATGCAGGAACTGGTTCGCGCACAGAAAAATGTGGAACGGTTCTTTGCAGAAGAAAAGCAGATGCACGAAACAGAACAGGTGCGTTAATGCTGGACTGCCGGAGCTGACGATCGTGTCGGTTCCCGGCAGTCTTTTTTTGTCTTATAATCCCTATGGTGATGCACTGTTTCTTTCGATTGTGTATACGAGGAACGGCAACAGGTATTCTAAAGAGTGTAAACAACTCGATAGGATGAGGTTGCTCTATGAAAGAATTATTTGGACAGCGATTACGGGAACAGCGTTTGAAACATCATTTGACGTTGGAGCAAGTAGCAGAAAAAGCAGACCTTTCTGCCAACTATATCGGGATGGTGGAGCGCGGACTAAAGGAACCGGGGCTTGCAACCATTGTCAAAATCTTGAATGCCCTGAATATTTCAGCAGACGAACTTTTGTGCGATCTGGTTCCAAGTGCATCTCATGTGACCGATGATGAAATCAGCAAGCGGCTTGAAGGACTGACCCCTATGCAGAAGAAAGTGGCACTTGACCTTCTGGACACCTATATTACCAATCTGCCTTACCTCACCAAAGAAGAATAATCCTGCGGCAACTCTGGCGCACCAGCTTAATTTTGGCTGGTGCGCTTTTCTTTTGCAATTCTTTAGGCTATAATATTTCTTATAGAATGTATTCATTCCCAAAGAATTGATTTCGAGGTGAACAAGATGCGAGAACCGCGATATAGTATCCTTTCCGACATCAACGATGGAATCGACCGTGCCAAGCAAGGCAAGCTGGCTCTGTACTGGCAGCGGAACATTGAACACGAATACCGCTGCAAAAAAGTGACCCCGGCAGAGCAGCAAGCCTACACCGACTTGCAGGACATTCTTGCTGCCGTTCCGCAGTGGAGCGATGAGGAAGAACTGCGCTCCGGCATGGAGGGTATCGGTGGCCGCGTCTGGTTCTGTTACTTCTGGGAAGAACACGATTCGATGGTGCAGCTTACTGAAGATTGCAGCGGCAAGTTTACGGTTGCTTACGTTCTGGATTCGGATGTCACCCCAGAGGTGCGAAAGGCGGCTGCACAGCACGCACAACAGCAGCTTGCTGAATGTATGCAGGAGTGGGATGTTCCGCTTATGAAATCGGCTATTCCAGAAAAAGATAAATACGAATATTTAGATGAAGCGGCATCCCATCTGATGCAAGTCCTCAATGACCCGGAGCACATCACCGGGTAAAAAGCGTCCCGCAGGGATGCGCAGCCTGCATTGAAACAATGCAGAGCAAAGGGGTTTGGGGCACTCCCCAACAAGCATTTTGCAACGCAAAATAGGCAGATGTATATACGTCTGCACTGCTTGCGACAATGGTGTTGGTTCTGAGAAGTTCACAGCCAGTGAGCTATACAGATGCCCAAACCTAAGCTACAATGAAGATGTGCTGAGAGAACGAAGCATTGCTTGAGCTGAACGCTTGTGCTCGCAAACGTCAGAAAAATGGAAGCTGCTGTTATTACCGCCGTCGGTATCGATGTGTCAAAGAGCAAAAGCACAGTTGCGGTACGGAGACCCGGAGGCGAAATCGTACTTCGGCCTTTCGAGGTCCACCACACGAACAGTGACTTGAAAAAGCTGGCATCCACACTCAAAAACTGGGAGGCGATATCCGTATTGTAATGGAACATACCAGTACGTACTGGAGACCGATCGCACTGACATTGAAGGAAGCGGGCTTTTTTCCGTTGTCAATGCGATTTGCGGTCGAATAGGAGCTTCTTGTCCTTCATCTGTCTGCTTCTCCCTCATTTCTGCGCTGAGACGCAGAGCCAGCCTTTCTTTTTGTGTATCTGCACCTCGTGAAAGCCCGCCTGCTCCAGATACGCCTTCAGCTCGGTGTCCTTATAGATGGTCATGCCACCGATGATCTCCGTCCACCTCTCGTCCTTGTCCGTGTCGCCGTTTGCTTCGTTGCAGATGAGAAATGTCCCGCCGACCTTCAGCACCCGGTAAACCTCCCGGAAGCACCGAGGCAGATCAGGCCAGAAATAGACGGTTTCAAAGGCCGTCACCGCATCGAACCAGTTGTCCGTAAACATCATATCTGCCACGCTGCCTTGCAAAACGGCGCAGCGACCCTCCGCGATGGCGACGTCGTTGACCTTTTTCGACTTCTCCACGCTGACGGGCGAATAGTCGATGCCCTTGACGACGCCCTGTGGGCATTTTTTCAGCAGCCGTCGGATGTTCGCCCCACCGCCGCAGCCGCAGTCCAGCACCTTGGCGTCCGGCGCAGTATTCAGAAATTGAAGCCCCCACCGGGCCACGGCGCTGTGACCGAGATTCATCATGGCGACCATAATTTTCCCGCCAAAGCCCACGGGCTTGCGGGTATTTTCAAAGAATGACATATCACACCTCCATTTTTACACACTCGGCATAGGTCAGCGGGAACGAGGCTTTCAGGACAGCGCTTTTCCGCACCGTCCAGCCGTTTTGCCGCAGGAAACGCAGGTATTCCTCGCTCGTCCATCTGCTGTGGAGAGGGAAGCCCGCCAGCTTCATGAAAAATGCCTTGACCTTGCCGGAAAACGAGTTCCCCGCGTGGGTGAAGGTCGGCGCGATGAGCACGCCGTCCTCTTTCAGCACCCGCTTGATTTCTTGTAGGGCTTTTTCCGGCTGCGGCACGATGTGCAATGCATTGGACACGATCACCACATCAAAGGACTTATCCGCATAGGGAAGGCGGAACATATCCTGCACGGAAAAGTGCAGCTTGGCAGAGTGGTTATCACGCTTGGCCTCTGCAATCATCTCCGCGGAGGCATCCGTCGCCTCGATGTGCGCTGCCGCGTTCACAATGTGCTTTGCAATCAGTCCCGTGCCGGTCGCCAGCTCCAGCACCGTTTTGGCTTTCACCACCGGCCGGATCAGCTTATACATCTCTTCGTATGCCGCCCGATCCTTTCGCATAAAGCGGTCGTAACGACCGGCATTTTTGTCCCAGAAGGTCTTTCGTTCTTTCATAGCCGTTGCCCTTATCTCTTCTTTATTTTTTGCCGCATTGTGCCTCTCGGAAAGGATTCAAAGTGCCACTAAATTTTCCCGTGCAGGCATCTGTCCCGCCGCTCTCTGGCGTATTCCAGCAGTGCATTGCACGCCGGACAAAGCGCCTCGCCCCTTGTCCCATGCACGCCACAACAATACCGGCGCACCATGAGGGTAACGGTTTCGATCTCCTTTTCCTTGTTCAAGTTCTGAAGTCCTTTCTGTTTTATACATGGTTAGTCAATTCTAACCATCTGGTGGAAGAAAAGGCAGGCCACCTGTATGCAGTCTGCCTTTTGCCTGATGCGAAAGCCCGCAGACGCGCGGGGCTTACA
>ERZ773107.1774-NODE-1774-length-18080-cov-3.674119_pt1 | contig 18080 bp, 14 predicted proteins | sample MGYA00580571_ERZ773107 | MGnify/ENA primary metagenome ERZ773107 (study PRJEB29015, sample SAMEA2737843) | human gut metagenome | biome: human gut; feature: human-associated habitat; material: faeces | place: China | collected 2012 ... | reverse complement strand
TTTCGGTTCCAAAAGTGCCTACCCGTAAACAGTAACAAAAATTTCACATATTTTTCCATTTCGCGCCTTTTCATGCTTCCCCGAAACTGTTATACTGGATAACGAAACGGAAACTTTAACATACAGAGCCGTTTCGAGGAAAATAGAACAAACGACCTCTTTACAAATTTATCACATAAAATGAAAGGCTGCAGCTGTACCACAACCCGACAGCCGCGAAAGGTTTTATATGACACAGAAAAAAACATATTTAAGCTGGCTTCTGGGGCTTATCTGTGCTTTCAGTCTGATGATCGTGTTTCTGATCACTTCGGTGGAAGCCGTCGCCTACTGGACGCCGCATTATTATGAAAATGAATACACCCGCTACCAGGTTGCCGAAGATGTCCATATGGAGATGGACGACCTGCTTTACGTGACGGACGAGATGATGGCGTATCTGCGCGGCAGCCGCGACGATCTGAACATTGACACCGTCGTAGACGGGACGCCGCGCGAATTTTTCAACGCCAGGGAGAAGGCGCACATGGCGGATGTCCGCAACCTCTTTCTCGGAGGACTGGCGCTGCGCCGCCTCTGCCTGTTTCTGGCAGCGGCATCGGTTGCACTGCTGGCACTTTTCAAGGTTCCGTTAAAACACCTGCTGCCACGGATGCTCTGCGCCGGGACGGTTTTATTTCTGGGCGTGACCGCCCTGCTTGCCGGGATCATTTCCACTGATTTTACGAAATATTTTATTATTTTCCACAAAATCTTCTTTACCAACGATCTCTGGCAGCTCGATCCGCGGACCGATCTTCTGATCAACATCGTGCCGGAACCATTTTTCATGGACACCGCCGCCCGGATCGGCATCACCTTCTGCCTGATGACCAGCGCCCTGTTTCTTCTCTGCCTTGCATGTATCCTGCGGGAACACCGCAGGGGCAAATCAGGAGCAGAAAATTCCGGAAATTCCGGAGGCGGCAGCTCTCCAGGTAGTTCCAGCCACCCGGCTGCTCCGGATTTGAAGACGAAAATAGCTGGCAGCACAGGCAGCAAGTTGTCCTTGTTTTTAATTGGTACACTTTTGCTGTCCCTGCTGGCCGCCCCGATGCAGGCGCTTGCCTCCACCGACTGGCCAGCGGACATTTCCATTGACTCCGATGCCGGGATCGTCATGGACGCCAACACCGGAGTCGTTTTATATGGAAAAAACATCCATGAAACCTACTCTCCCGCCAGTATCACGAAGGTTCTGACCTCCCTCATCGTTCTGGAGCACTGTTCCCTCGATGAGACGGTCACCTTTTCCGAGAGCGCGGTCTACAACGTGGAGTCCAACAGCAGCAGCGCCGGATACGATACAGGCGATACTGCCAGCGTCAAGGACTGCCTCTACGCCCTGCTTTTAAAATCAGCCAATGAGGCTGCCAACGCCCTCGCCGAGCACGTTGCTGGCTCCGCTGATGCATTTGCTGTTTTGATGAATGAAAAAGCCGCCGAGCTTGGGTGCCAGGATTCGCATTTTGCAAATCCGAGCGGTCTGAACAACGAGGAACACTATGTCAGCGCCTACGACATGGCGCTCATCACGCGGGCGGCATTTGAAAATCCTACGTTTGCCAAGATCGTCGAGACAACCTACTATAAACTGCCGCCGAACCAGAAAAATCCCGAGGGACAGGGCATCTCCCCGGGCAATAAGCTGGTCAAAAAGAACTGGCCGCAGTACTACCGTCCGGACGTCCTCGGCGGCAAAACCGGTTATACCTCCATCGCCCTCAACACACTGGTCAATGGTGCCAGACAGGGCGATACGACACTGATTACCGTCATCCTGCACAGCAACAACACGCAGTATGAGGATACCAGCCGGCTGCTCGACTTTGGATTTAACAATTTCCAGTCGGTCAAAATTGCAGATTATGATCAAACTTTTTCAAATATCGGAAAAGATTTGAAAATTGCAGATGTGTCTACCGCCGGGGGCGAATCCCTGTCCATCGACCCAGATAGCCGCGTGGTACTTCCAAAAACAGCGGATTTCTCGGAGACAACGACCTCCTTCGACTATGAGATCCCGGCTGGCGCACCGGACGACACGATCGCCTGTGTCACTTATTCGCTCGGCGATCACAAGGTTGGCCAGGCATATCTGACCCTCACCGACAGCAGCCAGACAGCGGCAGATATTCCCGAAAAGCTTGTATCCCAGGCGGCAACAGCTACCGCGCAGGACAGCTCCGACACTGCCCTTTCAAACGGCTCCTCGGAGGCCTTGCCGCTCTCCAATCCGCCCGAATCGGCTGCCAGGAAAATAGTTCCACCGGTAAATCCTTTGGACAGCTGTTTCATATTTCCGTCCGCGTTCCACCGGCATTCATCGCCGCACTGACCGCCATTCTTGTCGTGATTGGCGCGGTCACCGCCGGCATCCGTTTTCTCCAGATGCAGCGCCGCCAGGAGGAGGACGCCCTCGCAGAACGCCGCAGACGGCGCGCAGAACGTCTGCGCGACAGCGGAATGTCCGAAGCAGATTTCGACCTGATGATGCAGGACCGCCGAACGGCGCTGGCGAAAAAAAGGAAGAAACGATCGCATAAAATCCCATAACTGACACAAAAAGAGTTACCAGATGTGGAAATTCTCTTCTTTTACCTTACTCTAAACAGGCAGGAGAAACATTTCCATATCCAGTAACTCTTTTCTATGAATTTTTTCTTTTCTCTAATTCCTATTTCATACGCTCCATCCGCCCGGCTGCCTTTACCCTACTCGGCTGCTTCTGCCGCCTTTCCAGACTTCTTCGCCTTGTTGCGTTCCGCGCGCTTCTTCTTCGTTTCCTCCTTCTTCTGCTCCACGTAGGCCGCTCCCTCTTCACCGACCAGCTTCGTCGTCTTAACAGCAAAGAACGAGCCGTCCTCCGACTTCTTCATCCGGATCTTTCCCTTCATATAACCGTGCTCCGGGCAGACCGCCAGACAGAAGTAAAATTTCTGGTTTGAGGAAAACCAGCGGATCTTTTTCCGCAAGGTCCGGCGGCATTTGTAACAAACCATCTCCGCCACACGCCGTTCCTCCAAAATCTCTTCCTTCGTCTCATGCTCACGCGACACAAATTTCGCATATTCTGGAAATTCCAGGTAGATCTCTTCCTCCTCCGTCAGCGGCGGCTGGTAATAATCCACTGAAACATACTCCATCATGCTGTAAAAGTCCATCTCACTCATGACACGCCCCGTGTAGTACGCATCATCCAGCGCCCGGTGGAACGGACGGTCTTCCGTGAGGTGCAATTCCTCTACCACGGTATCTAACGACTCCTTTTGCTTGGTGCCGTGGATCAGGGCATAGATTTTCTGCAAATCATAATAGAGAAGCGGCGATGGAAACTGCAGCTCCATCCCGTGATATACCATATTCCGCTGCAATTCGGTCAGATCCATCGAGCCCCACGTACAGAACCGGTAATCATCCCCGCACCATTCTAAAAATTCGGTCATCGCACGCACAAAATCCTCGCCTTCTGTGTCAAGCTGCTCGATCGACATATGCGTCACTTCTGATATCTTATAATGCATCTGCCGGTACACCCGCGGGCGGATCAGACGGCGAAATTCCGAAATGATTTGAAGATTTTTATTTAATTTTACCGCGCCTATCTCAATAATCTCAAATGGAAGCCGGTTCATCGAGCCTTCCTTGCCCGCCGGACTCTGGTTCCATTCCAGATCCAATACTATAAACTGTCCCATAATTCTCGTCTCTTTGTAACGGTTCCGTTTTCTCCGCGTTACCTCTTACTTTTCTTTCTTCACGTTGTCACTGTCCATAACTTTACCACAAATCTGTGTATAAGTCCATATCAGGTTACCGGGCACACATGTGGGGACAGTAATATTTTTGTTACTATACACGGGTAGGCACTTTTGGAACCGAAAGTGCCGTAAGAAAACGTGGTGGCAGCAGGAATTTGCCGTATTTAAATGCGAAGCCACGGCAAATTCCGTTACTGGACACGTATGCGTGTACAGTAACATATTTTTTACATAGAACCACTGGCAGAGTGCTTCCATCTTTGCTATACTTCATGATAGAAAGAAGAAGCATTTCTTTTATCAGAATGCTTTCTTCTAAGCTTTATTATGCACCTTGGGAGGGGCTGCTTATGGATTTAATACAACAATTTATCGATACATACAAGATGAAATGGACGTTCTACGACGCCGCCGGGCGGCTCGCGGCAGAGAAACTCCAGCTCGCTCTGCAAAATGCCGGTATCCGGGCGATCGTGACCTCTCGCGCCAAGAATCCCGCCAGACTCCGCACAAAAGTGCAGCGGCGCAATTCCAGACGTGAAGAACCATACCAGACAATTGAGGAAATCTACGACGACATTGCCGATCTGTCCGGTGTGCGCGTCTCCCTGTATTTCCCCGGTGACCGCGGCAAGGTAGATGCGATCATCTCGGAGCTTTTCAACATCCTGGAATTTAAACAGTTCCCGGAACAGTCGAAACCCCCGACTTACCACAAACGGTTTTCCGGCTATTGGGCAAACCATTACCGCGCGCGGATGCGCGATGAAATTTTGAATGAATCACAGAAAAAATACGGATCGGCGCGCATCGAGATCCAGGTGGCGTCCCTGATCATGCACGCCTGGTCCGAGGTTGAACATGATCTGATTTACAAGCCAATGCAGGGAACTTTATCCGAGGAAGAGCTGTCGATCTTAGATGAGTTAAATGGTCTGGTCCTTGCCGGCGAGATCGCGCTGGAACGCCTACAGGCAGCCGGAAATGAGCGGCTCCGCAGCCGCAATGCCGCGTTTGGAAGCCAGTACGAGCTGGCGTCCTATCTCTATAATTTCCTGAGCAGCCATCTCAAAACCGAGGACATCGAGCTTCGAATGGGAAATATTGCCTTGCTCTACCGGCTTTTGCAGCGTTTACAGCTTACCGGCCTCAAAGATATTACCCCGATTCTGCGGTCTGTCAAATTTGAAAAGGATCGGCGCACCATTTCCCAGCAAATCATCGATCAGATTATCTCCGGCAATGAAAAGCGCTACCAGTGCTACCAGGAGCTGCGGACGGAACCGGAGACCGCCTCACCGGAAACCCTGCAGGCAGTCAACCAGTTCCTCGAGGAGTGGGTACCATTAGAGCGCCTGCTCAACAAGACTGCACGGCGCACCTCGACGCGTTCCCGCGGTGCCTTCAATATCAATACACTCAAGCGGATGAATCTCTTTGACAAAGAAATGATCAACCAGATTGTCCAGCTCCGCAAGCTGCGGAATGTCCTGATCCACGACATCGAGCTGCCGGACCAGGCACAGATTCTCCGCTGTACGGAGGAAGCGAAAGCACTTCTGGCACAGCTGACCGGACAGCATGACGCAATGGCAGACGGAGAAAACGGTGAGAAAAACAGCCTCGCAGAAAACACATAGAACCCAAACGCGCCAATCACCAAAAATGCAAAACACCAGATAGCAAAAAAACACAACGATAAAAGCCATCCAGTTTTTAGCCGGATGGCTTCTTTATTTTACATATTTGATTCTTTTCAGAACCGCTTCCAACATCGAAACACGATGTTTTACATTCTAATTTTGCATTCTAAATTCAGAAGCTTCTTAAATTAGAAATCAACCTCTGTATCATAGAAGCAGCAGGTCAGAAGTTTCGCCATCTGCTCCGGATTGATCGAACGCGGGTTGGAACCGGTACATGCATCGCCGACTGCCAGCTCTGCCACGGTTGCCAGTTTGTCATTGAATTCTTTCTCGTCAATGATTCCGCCCTCATAGAGCTTAATGCTCGGAGCGATATTTAACTGCTTGTTCATCTCTTTGATCTCGGCGATCAGAGCGTCAACCAGAGCCTCGTCGCTGTCTCCCTGTAAACCGATGAACTTCGCGATATCTGCATAACGGGAAGCTGCCTCTGGTTCCTTGGAGTTAAATTTAATAACCTTCGGAAGATACATCGCATTCGCTGCACCGTGAACGATATGTCCGCCGGAGTAAGCTGCACCTGTCTTGTGTGCCATGGAATGGACGATACCAAGCAGTGCATTGGAGAATGCCATACCTGCCAGGCATTGTGCGTTGTGCATACGTGCTCTCGCTTCTTTGTCGCCATTGTAAGATTTAACCAGATAGGTATGAATCATCTTGATTGCGTGAAGTGCCAGCGGGTCGGTGTAATCACAATGAAGTGTGGATACATACGCCTCGATCGCATGGGTCATCGCATCCATACCGGTGTTTGCGGTCAGCTTCTGCGGCATGGTCTCAGCCAGCTCCGGATCCACGATCGCTACATCTGGTGTGATATTGAAATCTGCTAACGGATATTTGATACCCTTATGATAATCGGTAATAACGCTGAATGCCGTAACCTCAGTTGCTGTACCAGAAGTAGACGGAATCGCGCAGAATTTTGCTTTTGTACGCAGTGTCGGGAAATTGAACGGAGTGATCAGATCCTCAAACTTGGTATCTGGATACTCGTAGAATGCCCACATCGCTTTCGCTGCATCAATTGGAGAACCACCGCCGATCGCTACGATCCAGTCCGGACCAAATTCCTGCATAAGCTTTGCGCCCTTCATAACGGTCTCAACGCTCGGATCTGGCTCTACTCCCTCAAACAGAGCCACTTCCATGCCAGCTTCTTTCAGATAATCTTCTACTTTCTGAAGGAAACCGAAGCGTTTCATGGAACCACCGCCAACGACAACGACTGCCTTTTTGCCTTTCAGATTTTTCAGTTCCGCTAAAGATCCTTCTCCATGATAGAGATCCCTCGGTAATGTAAATCTAGCCATATTGATACTACCTCCTGTTAATTTTTTAACCACCCTATGCCCAGATTATAGCACGCATTCTGGTGGATTTCAACTGTTTTAACTATTCACTTTTGATATATTTGTGTATTTTTCAAAAATTTTACATTTTATTACTTTGATTTCCATAGAAACTGCGTTCTTCGCTTGTCAATCATCCAACAAACTGCTTCTTTTCTCCATTTTGAACCGTTCCTTTTCTGTCTGCATAATCCCCCTGTGCCTTTGCTTCATAAAGAATTCCTGCTGCCACCATGTTTTCTTACGGCACCTTCGCTTCCAAAAGTGCCTACCCGTAAACAGTAACGGAATTTCTCCACTCCTATTTCCATGCAAAATCTTATCTTGACATCCCTGTTTTTCCGTACTATAACAAGGGCAAGCATAAGCCGCCTGTGCGCTTATGCCCGTTTCATAGCACCTTACAGATTATATCTGTACAAGACTGACACGGAGGACATTATAATATGAAACAGAACTCACGAATCCAACTGGAAAACACCTTGATCGGCGCACTTGGCGTTCTTTCCCTTGTACTTTTTATTCTCAGTTTCCTGCCCGGGCTGGGACTGGCAAACCGCGTCGGTATCCTTCTGGAAATGGGGCACATGGTACAGCGTGCCTTTTCTGTCGTGCTCTTCATCCTGACCTTCCAGCTTTGGAAACGGAAGCGCGCCGCCTGGAACATTGCTGTTCTCCTGCTGTTTTTAAGCTTTTTACGCGGGCTGACAGCACTTTCTTCGCCTTTGTATCTTCCGTTTCACCTGGCAGAAGCCGTATTATTTCTGCTTCTCCTGTGTTTTCGGAAGGACTTCTGCTGCCCGTCTGACCGGCGCAGCCTCGGACGCTCTCTCCTGTTTCTGCTGCTGGCACTGGCAGGCATCATCGTCAATGCCGGTATCAGCTATCATTTTTCGGTAAAACCGCTGGGAGAAACCTCACTTGACTCGCTGATGGATAGTCTCATTCAGGGAACTGCCATGATTTTCGGCATGGGAAATCCAAGCAATGTTTCACGTGAAACACATGTAGTCGAACTGGTTACATTCTGGTTCAGCTGGGGCTGCATCCTCGCCTCCATTCTGTATGCGGTCCGCCCATGGCTGCTGCATCCAGTCAGCCATGCTTCGGATTTGATGCATGCCCGCACCCTCGTCAACCTGTACAGCCAGAATCCCAGCGCCTACCTGACGCTGGAGGATGACAAGCTCCTATATTTCGGTCAGAAGGTAGACGGCGTCATCCCCTACGGAGTCGTCGGCAGCACCATCGTCATCAACGGCGATCCCATCTGCGCGGACAGCGATTTTCCGGTTCTCCTGGCAGAATTTAAAGAATTTTGCCAGCGCAGCGCTCACAACTTGTTTTTTATCAGCGTCACTGACCATTTTCTGGAAGAATATAAAAAGCAGGGCTTTGGATGGGTCAAAAACGGGGAGGAAGCCCGTTTCCACCTTGCGGACTATGAAATCTCTGGCAAGAAAGGCGCCAAGATGCGTATGAACATCAACCACGCCCGGAAAGCCGGGGTCGTCGTCCATGAATACTGCCCGCTGAAACAGCGGGATGCACAGATTGAGGCAGATCTGAACCGCATCACGAACGAATGGCTGCAACAGAAAAAGAGTTCGATGCTGACTTTCGTTATGGGAACTGTCGGGCTGGAAAATCCGATGGACAAGCGTTATTTCTACGCCACCGACGCCGACGGAAAAATCGTGGCATTCATCGTGTTTGTCCCATTTCTCGGCAAAAGAGGCTACATGGCGGACGTCACCCGCCACGGAACCGGCGCACCGAGCGGCGTGATGGAGACGATTCTTTACGACGCATTTCAGGTTTTCAAAGACGAGGGCATTGAGTATGGCAGCCTCGGTGTTGCCCCGCTCGCTGGCTTGGAAAATGACAGCTCTAATCCGGTAGAAAAGCTGCTCTGCTTCGCTTACAACCACCTGAATGACTGTTATGGATTCCGCGATCTCTACCGTGCCAAGGAAAAGTACAGCCCGACCGAATGGGTTCCTTCTTATTATATTTACCTGCCGAAGATTCCAACACCAGACATGTTTTATGCCCTTGTGACGATTCAGAATCCGCATCAGATCCGCGAGGCAGCGGAGGATCTGGTAAAAGGATGGGCGCAGCGACTGAGAAACAAGAGGACTTCCCCGACACATCAAAGTAAACCATCTCGCCAGGTAAGTTGGACTGCTTCTCCCAGCACGAAGCAGCCCGACACAAGAAAGCAGACAGATGCAGATAAAAAGGCAGACTAAACTTAGCTTTTATCATGCTGGATGCAGCCTGATAAATTTCATTTTTTTACCAGAAAAGAGGCGCTCTTACGATGAAACATTCCGGCTATCTCACCACCTCCGGCGCAGAAATCTACTATGAACAGTACGGCAGCGGCACACCGCTCCTTATCCTGCATGGAAACAGCCAGTCCCTTGCCGTCTTTTATCCATTTCTGCGCACGTTTCTGCCCGATTTTCAGGTGATTCTGATGGACAGCCGGGGACATGGGCGTTCCCGGCTGTCTGTCCACACAGCGCTCCACGGGTTCTCTACAGAGGATATGGCAGACGACGTTATCGCCCTGCTTAACCACTTACATCTTTCCTCCGTCCACCTGCTGGGATTCAGCGATGGTGCCAATATCGGGCTGGAGATTGCATGCAAATACCCGGAGCGGCTGAAAAAGCTCATCTGTATCAGCGCCAACGCCTCACCGGACGGGCTGCTCACGCCGCTGCACCTTGCCGCCCAAATGCTGCACAGCATTTTAAATCTCCTGGGGAATCTCCTGCTGCCTGTTTTAAAATGCAGCTTCTCTTCTGCCTCTGCATCCTCCGGGTCCTCTGTGGTCTCTGCACTGTCCACCCCGAAAGTTTCCCTGCCATTTCAGAAGAATTTCTCTGTTTCCGCCACATCCGCAGTTTGTGCCGACAAAGAAAGGCAATGCCATTTCGGGTCAATTTTCCCCCGGATTCCGGCAGAACAAAAAAAGAAGCCTGACTTTCTTACCCAGCTGACGCACCGCGTCCTCCGCCGCCGAAATCTGACTTCTCTTTTACTTCACTCGCCCCGTTTAAGTGCCCGGAAATTGCAAACCATCTCCGTTCCTGTGCTGCTGATCGCCGGAACCCGGGATCTCATTAAGCCCTCACACTCCCGCTGGTTAGCAAGGCAGATTCCAACCAGTCGGCTTCTTTTAATGACCGGGGGACGGCATACTTCCATATTCCGTACACCGGCACCTTATCTGCGCGCAATTCTGGCATTTCTGTGCCGCAGCTAAAGTCTCCTCACTCTTCCTGCTGCTCCGCTTTCCTTGCTCCATTCACTTTTAGGTTCTATACTTTTCCTCTTCAAACATCTCTACCGGACAGCATCCGCAGCTGCCGTGTTTCGAGCACTCAACTCAAAGCACCTCTCAGCACAACTTCCGCCCATTATCCACTTCTTCCTTCTGGCAGATCTCATCCAGCACCCAGTTTCCATCTTCCAGAACAAACCTCCAATATTCGAAGAAATCTTCCATTTTCCGGGATCCCTTCAAAAGTTCTCCGGTTTCTTCGTGATACACATAGTCGATCATCTTTCCATGGATCAAATACCAGATATAGTCGCGGTCGTCGCCGTCCTCATTCTCCGCTTCCACCAAAATCGCATCCAGAAGCTGGATCCCTTCCATGACAAACACCTCATGGCGCATCCTGCTCCACTCAAATTTCGTCTGAAACTCCTGCTGCATCTTCTGGCTCAGGTAAGGATGCCCTTTTTTCAGATCGCGATCCCGCCAGCATTCCTGAATCCGGTAATATGATTCCCGCACCCGCTCCTGTATCTCACTCCGATCCCAATGATCTTCTCCGATGGAAAATTCTTTCAATTTTTCACGGGCTGCTGCCTGTTTCTTTTTTGCCCGGTGCAGGTATGTAATGGTTCCGGCACTTCCCAGAATCACAAAGGTTCCCGTAAGCAAAAGCGCCTGAAACGCACCCGCCCGTCCGCCTTGTCCCCGGCTGCTGCTTGTATGATGATGGGAAGAACCACCTCCGCCACCTCCGCCGCCGGAAGCACCTCCCGCTCTGGCAAAGGCAGTAAAAGATCCAAGAACCATCATGGCTGCTGTCAGGCAAAGCAGACGGACGAACGTTTTCCGGCACAGGCGACCTTTCTTTCCCACTCTGGAGCCCACCCTGATTCCGCCGTTTTCATTTTCTCCCCTGCTTCTCCCCGTTGCTTTCACATCTCTCATATGAATTCTCCTAAAATCTCCCACACCTACTCGTGCTGCTGATCCTCCGGCTCCCTGCAGACATCCACCCAGCCTTTCGCTCCGGACACTTCTTCCAACTCCGGGATCGTGAGACGTACCGCGCTGTGGTCGTCTCCTGCTGCCGGATAAACCGTCTCAAAACGCTTCAGGCTCTCATCCAGATACACTTCGATTCCATCCTTGATACCAAACGGGCAGACCCCACCCGGCGCATGACCGGTAACCTCCTCCACCTGCTCAAACGGGATCATCTTTGCTTTCACGTGAAACGTATCTTTATATTTCCGGTTATCCACTTTCGCAGTACCTTCTGTCAAAATCAATACCGGCTGTTCTCCCTGCAAAAAGGACATCGTTTTCGCAATCATCCCCGGCTCCACGCCTAATGCCTCCGCTGCCAGCGCAACCGTCGCTGTGGACTCTTTTAACTCAATAACATGATCCAAAAATCCGGCTTCCTTTAAGTAACTTTCTGCTTTTTCCAGTGACATGGCTGTTTTCCTCCCGCATCCTCTATCGATTGATCTGCCGTATCAATTTCTTATATATTTTAAAACTCTTTCATCCTTCCCATCATATCACACTTTCATTTTCCATATCAATATTTCTATAGACGAAAAAAGACGGTTCCCTGCATTTGCCAGAGAACCGCCCCCCTATTTCACTAATTCCTATTTTCAAGATTGTTCGGACCGCTTTTTGTAAAACCAACACAGATTTTTTGCAAATCTATCTCCAGATTTCAGATCCAAATTCCGGCTTTCTTCGATTCCCTCTTATCCAGTTCCGTCCTGTATTTATCACTTCTCCCCAAAAAATAATTCCACATCGCTCTCCACGCTGTCAATTCCCGCGATTCCAAACTTCTCCACCAATACATTTACCACGTTCGGACTTAAAAATGCCGGAAGCGTCGGTCCAAGATGGATATTCTTGATACCGAGTGAGAGAAGCGCCAGAAGAACAATGACCGCCTTCTGCTCATACCAGGCAATGTTGTAAATAATCGGCAGGTCGTTGATGTCATCCAGCCCAAAAATCTCCTGCAGCTTCATCGCAATGACCGCCAGGGAATATGAATCATTGCACTGCCCCGCATCCAGGACACGCGGAATTCCTTCAATATCTCCCAGATTCAGCTTATTGTAGCGGTATTTCGCACAGCCAGCCGTCAGAATTACCGTGTCCTCCGGCAGCGCCCTTGCAAAATCGGTGTAGTAAGTGCGGCTCTTAGCCCGCCCATCACACCCCGCCATGACGACAAACTTTCGGATTTTTCCCGATTTGACCGCATCCACTACCTTATCTGCCAGCGCCAGCACCTGTGCATGGGCGAAGCCTCCGACAATCTGCCCCTGCTCAATCCCGGTCGGCGGCTCACAGCGCTTCGCATGCTGGATGATCACTGAAAAATCCTTCTTTCCTCCGATTCCACCGTTGATATACGTGCAGCCCGGATATCCCGCCGCACCGGTTGTGTAGAGACGATCCTTGTAGCTATCCTTCGGCGGCACGATGCAGTTCGTCGTCATCAGGATCGGTCCATTGAACATCTCAAATTCCTCTTTCTGACGCCACCATGCATTGCCGTAATTACCCTTAAAATTCGGATATTTCTTAAATGCCGGATAATACTGCGCCGGAAGCATCTCTGAGTGCGTATATACATCGACGCCGGTTCCCTGCGTCTGCTCCAGAAGCATTTCCATATCGCGCAGATCATGTCCCGAAACAAGAATGCCCGGATTACTTCCGACACCGATATCAACCGTAGTAATCTCCGGATTTCCATAAGTCTCGGTGTTTGCTCGATCCAAAAGCGCCATTCCCCGGACACCATATTCGCCAGTTTCCAGCGTCAGGTGAATCAAATCATCCACACTCAGACCATCATCCAGCGTCGCCGCAAGCGCCCGCTGTAAAAATGCATCCGCCTCCCGGTCCTCCTGCAGCAGGACGTTCGCATGCCGGGTATAGGCAGACAAACCTTTCAAGCCATACGTAATCAAGCTGCGAAGGGAAATAATATCCTCGTTCTGCCCGATCAGAACGCCCGCTTCCGACGCTTTTTTTATAAATTCAGACGGCTCACCTGTCCAGCCAGCCGCCTCCGGCAGATTGTCCCGACGTTCCAGCTGCTCCCACAGTGCCGTCTTCATTTCCAGCGTCTTTTCAATCCTTTTTTCAATCGCCGCCTTATCAAAATTGGCATTCGTGATCGTCGTAAACAGATTTTCGGTAACCAGATGATTGACCTCATCTGCCACCGCACGTCCCTCCTCGCGAAGCCGTGTCGTCACCGCGCTGATACCCTTCGTCACCCACACAAGCAAATCCTGCATTGCCGCCACATCCGGCTGCTTACCGCAGACACCGACCACCGTACAGCCCTTGCATCCGGCCGTTTCCTGACATTGATAACAAAACATTTTCTGATCCATTGTTCGCTCCTCCTATCGCATCTATCGTGTCTTATATAATCTGCATTTCTCGTGATTTATATTCTTGATAGGGATAGAGCCAAAAGTTTACCGCTCCTCACGTTTGTTTGCACCCAGCACCTTGGCAATGCTCTGTGCAACCGAAGGCTTTTCAGCCAAAACTAATTTCATTTGCATCTGCTCCTTTCGCAAAAAAATAAGCAGCCACACACCGTAGTGCATGACTGCTATGTATTGAACCTTTATTCTTTTGGTAAATAACTCTTGTCGATTGAAAGATTAACGCAAGTTGCCGCCGCAATATATATCGCCAAAATAATAACCTCTAAAACTAAAACATTATACGGACGAGGGTAGAATCTTGCTGCAACACTTACAATAAATCTAATCGGGAAATAAAGCCCCAACCATGCAGAAATTTTATAGAACTTTTTGCGGAAGTTCTTTGTTTTCTCCGTGGCACTGGATGCTTTCTTTTGATACGCATATTCAAAGCCACCGATTGCTGCGACAAAAGGCAAGAAACTCAAAAATCCAAAAAACACATTTTGAAGAATCACAGTCGTCATAAACTGTATCAGCAACACCATCACTTCAAGTGTCACTAAATAAACCATGATTTGTCCAAGGTTATCATTCTGTACCTCTTTCACTTTAGGCAAATCATTGTCACTCTGATAATCATCGTTCAACAAGTAGTCGGTTGTAACACCAAACAACTTGCTAAGTTGAAGAATATTATTGGCATCGGGCATTGCAGTTCCCGACTCCCAACGAGAGATAGCCTGTCTTGAAACATCCAACTTTTCAGCCAGATCTTCCTGAGACATTCCATTGGACTTTCTCAGCCCGATAATCTTATCTGAAAGTTTCATATGAAATCCTCCTTTGCTTTGGTGATTTCATTGTATCTAAAATCACGATATTCCACCACCACATTGGCTTTACATATCCGCAACAAGAGTTTACATTGCTGATTTTCTTTGTTTTGGATTACCGCTTGATGATATTAACACGATTATATCATATATCTTATCCTTTGTTGTAACAGATTTATGACTTTGCTATGTAAAGGCAATCCGAAGATTGCCCCAGGCATCATGCCTGTTCGCTATTATACAGGTTCATTATCCTCATCATCTACGATGAAGTCAGCGTCATCGTCATCTTCCTCGACATAGCCGTAGTCCTCGTCATCGTCAACGTAGTCCGCATCAGGGTCAGGCTTCGCAGCTTCTTTTTCCTTTTTCTTGCCCTGCATCTTCTTAAAGACGAAGAAACCACCGCCGCCGATCAGAGCCACAACAAGCAGAACCACAGGAAGCATATTGGTCTTAGGCTTCTCCTCAGGCGCAGGCTCTGTGACCTTAGGCTCCGGTTCCGTCTCGGTCGGTTCTGGAGTGGTCTCAACCACAGGCTCGGTGTACTTGGCAGCTTCTTCCTCGCTCATCAGCATCAGAAGGTCGGCTTCGTCCACCTGATTCAAGAAGTGAACCGTCTCGTTTCCTTCATCGTCACGGTCGATGATGATATAAAAGTAATTGCCGTTCTTTGTGACCGCAGTAATGAATTGTTTGCCGGTTTTGTCAGGCGAGCCGACATCATCAACCAAAGTCAGGTTGCCATCAGGAGTAAGGGCGGATTCACTGGCATCTGCGCCGGTGTCCATATTCTGCATGAACATATTCATGAACATCATAAGCAGCGCCATATCCATTTCGCTGTTCTGCTCGGCTTCCTCAATCAGCTCCAGATAGTCGCTGTGGACATAGCCATTCTTTTCAGGAACTGTGATCTGATACCAGTCGCCATCAACTCCGATCACCTTTACTTCCTCGCCGGGGCGAAGCTGGTCGATGATCTCATAATTCATGCCTGCACCGGTACGCACATTCAGCCGGGAACCGTTCGTGACCACCTTGCCGGTTCCCATGCCATCGTCCTCGGTTTTCTCGGCATCATACTTCCAGTCCTCGCCATTGAAGGAGAACACCACCGTACCATCTTCATCCACAGATACGCTGTACGGTACTTCTTCCGTTTCCTGCTCCGTGGTTTCCGCAGGGGCAGTTTCCACGGTTTCGATACCGGAAGCCGCTGTCTCATCCGTATAGGCGAGAGCGGTTGTCGAAAACACGCTCATGCAAAGCACAGCCGCCAGAAAAGCGGCACACAGTCTTTTAATCTTCATTCTGCATCTCCTCCTCGTTCATAGCGTTGATTGTCTCAGGCTTCGGAGCCATATCCGCAGCAAACATACGGAGCAGCTCAGAAAGCTGGTCAGGGGTCAGGTTCGCAGCGTGAACCATCTCATGGATTTCGGAGTTTTCCTCCTCACGGTATCTGCGTTCCAGGTCTTTTACTCTGGCATCCCATTCAGCCCGTTTCCTGCGGGCTTTCTCAAGGTCTGCACCGATTCTGTCTAATTTGGCACCCAATAGAATGTCCTCCTTAATTTCGGATTCTGCCGAAGCAGTAAAAATGCTGTTGCCAGTAACTTGTTTCAATCGAAGCATAAGAGATCGGGTTTCCACAGTGAATCATCATCCCATTGCCGACATAAATACCAACATGCGATGCACCGGAGGTATCATAGGTGCCTTGGAAGAAGATAAGGTCTCCCGGCTTTGCAGAGCTTCGGGGGATAATGTCACATACACCCATCAGACCGTTTGCGGTCAATCTGCCAACGCTCCAGCCGTTGCCGCAGTTATTGATGACCCACGAAACAAAACCGGAGCAGTCAAAGGAAGTGGAGGGGCTGCTTCCACCCCAGACATACGGGTATCCCAGATACTTCTCAGCTTCCCGGATCATGTTGGCAAATCGGGTATCCGTCAGAGCTTCGCCCGGAATGTCGTAGTCGGTGTATTCGCCGGTGACTGCATAGATGTCGTCCCCGAAGATGTCCGGGCGGTTCCCGCTTGTCTGGAGGAGAATACGGTATCGCTCCATTTCATCCTCTGTCAGACCGGAGCTTCCGATTACACGGTTCAAGCCCTTGTTTACCAGCTTCACATTCAGGATATAATACTCATACTCAACCTCAACTTCGTACTCATATTCCTCTGTCGTAGTCTCGCCGGTTTCCGGATCTGTGGATGTCGAGGTGCCGGTACGGGTCTCTGTGCGGGTTCGGATTTCCACTTCTTCTGTCAAAATCAGCTCATACTGCTGATCGAACAGCCACCGCAGAGTGCTTTGCACTTCCTCACGGGTGTAATCCTCAAACTTCACCGTCAGATATGCCGCCAGCTCATAGGGATTGTGGTTGATCTCATCAAGGTCATAACGGTATTCATCGTAACCGCTGTGAGTGCGCTCGATGTTGTTGATCTGATTTCTCAGGGCAGCTTCCAGCGCCTTATAATCATTGTCCGCCCCGATGATGTCCTCGTCCTCGGCAGTAAAGGAAGTCCCCAGAATCACCTGCGTCCCGCCCTGAAACAGGGCAGCACAAGAGGAAAACATACTGGAGATAACCATAAAAAGCAGTCCCGCCACCAGAACAAGCAGAATGACTTTGGAGTGCGTGGTGCAAAACTCCGTGACTCTTTCTGCGATTGTCTTGGCTCCCTGGGCTGCTTTTTCCGCACCCTTGGCAGCTGTTGTCTTTGCCGTGGCAGCTGCATATTCTTTCTTGATTGCCTGTTTCTGCCGCCAGCGGGAAAACGGGTTGGAACCGGCATCGGGATTGTCCTTCTTGAACTTCTCATAAAGGGCATCCACATTGGCTTTATCTGACTTTTGCACCAGCTTATCAGCCTTATCATGGGCTTTCAGTTTGTGGCTGTAGATGGCGTGATCGACGGTGTAGGCAGTGGATTCCACTGCTTTTGTCGTTTCCTGTGCGGACTGAATACCGACATTATCATCTTCATACTCCGATACCGCCCGATGCACCTTGGATGTGAGTGTCACAGCCGTACCGCGGGTGGCAAGCTGTTTTGCCGAAGATGGGCGATCCACAGCCACGCTGTTGTCCGCCTTGCCGAAACGGAGCTTTGCCTTCCGGGAACCGGCAGCATCCGTTTCCTGACGTAGTTTGGTTGCCTTCTTTTTGGAAGCCAGCTTATCTACCGCTTTTTCTGCTTTATCAGCCGCCTTATCCGCACGGTCAGCAGCCTTCTTCACTTTAGAATCCGCAAGGTCATCTTCGGTGAAACGGAGTCGTGTCGGTTTCTTCGCCATGCCTTACGCCTCCTTTGTTGCCACCACCTCATTCAGCTTCGTGGTCATAATGCGGTAGAGTTCCGTATCGGTCGGGAACCGGTCAATAAACGGCAGGATTACATTGCCATAGAACAGGAGTCCTTCGCCCTCACCGGAATTGGTCACATAGGACAGCTGGTGGGGAGAGATATTCAGACGCTTCGCCAGAATCCCTCTGTCCTCGCTTGCCTGATTCAGCATATAAATGAAGTCAGAGTTTTCGAGGATATTGGCAATCTCAGGGGAACGAAGCAGGTCTTTGACATTCTGCGTGATGCCGGTGGGCAGGCCGCCCCATTTAC
>ERZ773107.1757-NODE-1757-length-18171-cov-17.621440_pt1 | contig 18171 bp, 13 predicted proteins | sample MGYA00580571_ERZ773107 | MGnify/ENA primary metagenome ERZ773107 (study PRJEB29015, sample SAMEA2737843) | human gut metagenome | biome: human gut; feature: human-associated habitat; material: faeces | place: China | collected 2012 ... | reverse complement strand
AATCGCCCTCCACGATGAACAGTTCGGTCTTGGAGGGGTCTTTTTCGTGGCAGTCGGCCAGCTTGCCGGGCATACGGTTGGATTCCAGCGCGCTCTTGCGGCGCACCAGCTCGCGGGCCTTCTTGGCGGCGGCACGGGCGCGGGCGGCCTGGGTCGCTTTTTCCAGAATCGCCTTCGCGACGGCGGGGTTCTCCTCAAAGAACTCGGTCAGCGCCTTGTAAACCACATTGTTGACCAGGCCCTTGATGAAGGTGTTGCCCAGCTTTGCCTTCGTCTGGCCTTCAAACTGCGCCTCCTGCAATTTCACGCTGACGACGGCAATGATGCCCTCGCGGGCGTCGGGGCCGGACAGGTTCTCGTCCTTGTCCTTCAAAATGCCCTTGGCACGTCCATATTCGTTCAGCACGCGGGTCAGGGCCAGCTTAAAGCCCTCCTCGTGGGTGCCGCCCTCGGGGGTGTGGACGTTGTTGGCAAAGCTCAAAAGCAGCTCGTTGTAGCTGTTGTCGTAGTATTGCAGTGCGACCTCGGCCACAGCGCCCTGGCCCTCGCCCTTCATATACATGACCTGCGGGTGCAGCGGCGTTAAGTCGCGGCGCTCGCACAGGTAGCTGACGAAGGAGCGGATGCCGCCCTCGTAGCACATCGTCTCGGTGCGCATCTCGCCGGACTGCTCGTCCTGGGGGCGGTCCGCGTCGGGGCGCTCGTCGGTCAGGGTGATCTTGACACCGGCGTTCAGGAACGCTTCCTCGCGCAGGCGCTTGAGCAGCGTTTCATAGCGATAGAGCGTCGTTTCCTGGAACATCTCCGGGTCGGGCTTAAAGGTGACTGTCGTTCCGGTAGAAGCCGCCGCGCCGATTTTTTTCAGGTCGCCGTCCGGCTTGCCGCGCTTGAAGCTCTGCTCATACTCGGCCCCGTCGCGGCGCACGCGGACGGTAAGCCACTCGGACAGGGCGTTGACGACGGACGCGCCGACGCCGTGCAGACCGCCGGCCACTTTATAGCCGGAGTCCTCGCCGCCGAACTTGCCGCCGGCGTGCAGCACGGTGTAGACGACGGTCACAGCCGGGATGCCCAGCTTGGGCTGGATGTCCACGGGGATGCCGCGTCCGTTGTCCGAGACCTCAATGATGTTGCCGGGCTTGATGGTCACTTCAATATGGGTGCAGTATCCGGCCAGTGCCTCGTCGATGGCGTTATCGACGATCTCATAGACCAGATGATGCAGGCCGGAAGGCCCGGTGGAGCCGATATACATGCCGGGGCGCTTGCGCACAGCCTCCAGACCCTCCAGGACCTGGATCTGCGCACCGCCGTAGGCATGGTCGGTAGCCGTCTCGCGGTTGGTTTCGGTGATGATTTCTTCTGCCATGAAATGATAGCCTCCTGTTGTGGGTGGGTATCTCTATACATCCCGTTTTCGGATGTTCTGTAGGGAGGGGTCTTGACCCCTCCGTGTTTACGCGGCTGCCTGTCTGCGGAGGGGTCAAGACCCCTCCCTACAAAGCAAGATAAACAGCAGCTGTAACTCTTAAAATTCCAGCCTCTCCGCTCTTTTTTTCAGCGCGGCGGGCGATAACTGACTGATATAAATGGTCTCGTCGGGGAAATCGGTGACAAGAAAGCTCTTGGGCAGCGTGCCCGGGGCGCAGAGATCCACGACGGCGCCCTCGCTCTCGACGTGGCGGAAGTATTCCTCCGTCCGCCGCGACGCCCCGGCTGTGTCCAGATCAAACACCCCGATCACATCCCGGGTATTCAGGACAAAGTCCTGGCCTGCGTGAAAGTACAAATCCTGCACCTCCCTGTAGGGGCCGGGTATGCCCGGCCTCTACGCTTCTTCGACCACTCCGCCCTTCACCATCACAATTTTCCCATTGGTACGCGCAAAAGCGGCGGTGTCGCAGGTGGTCACAATCGTCTGGTGCTCGCCCATGCGGGTCAAAAGGTAGGTCTGGCGCTCGTCGTCCAGCTCGCTCAAAACGTCGTCCAGCAGCAAAACCGGGTGCTCACCGAACAAATCACCGACCACTGTCGCCTCGGCCAGCTTCATTGCCAGCACGCAGCTGCGCTGCTGTCCCTGACTGCCAAACACCCGGGCGGGCTGGCCGTCCAGTAAAATTTCCAGATCCTCGCGGTGCGGCCCGGCCAGGCAGAACCCGGCGCGCAGCTCGGCACTGCGCATGGCCCGCATCTTTTCGGTCAGCGCCGCGGCGGTGGGGGCCGCGGTGCACATCTGGTAGTTCAGCGCCAGCACCTCGGCACCGTGGGAGATGTCCCTATAATTCTGCGCGGCGATGGGAGCCGCCGCCGCCAGAAACTTGCAGCGGTGCTCCATGATGAGCGCTCCGTACTCGGCCAGCTGCTCGTCGTAGGTGTCCAGCAGCATATTGCCGTTTGGCGTAATATCGTAGCTTTTCAGCAGGGCGTTCTTCTGGGCCGTCAGCCGCATGTACCGCCGCAGCGCCACAAGGTAGGGCCGGTAGACCTGGCACAGTGCGGAATCCATAAACCGCCGCCGTCCGTCCGGGCCGCCCTTGACCAGCCCCAGCAGGTCCGGCTCAAAGACGACGGCCTGAAAGTTCCCCGCCAGCGCCGCTGCGCGCCCAACGTCCGCGCCGTTTAATTTGCCGGTGCGGCCCGGGCGCTGGCTCTGCCTGCTGCCCACGGTCAGGCGGATGGATTTTTCCACGTCCTGTGTCTCAAACGCGCCCTCGATGACCGAAAAGTCACAGCCGCGCCTGATAAGCTCCGCGTCCTTTGACCCGCGGAAGCTCTTGCCGCCGGTCAGCAGCCAGACAGCCTCCAACAGGTTCGTCTTGCCCTGGCCGTTCGGGCCGCACAGCACGGTCAGGTGCGGGTCGGGGTGCAGCTCTGCGTGGGCAATATTGCGGTGATCCGTTACTTCTAAGTGCGTTAAGCGCATTACGCGCCCTCCGCGATCTGCACGGTCTGGCCGTCCAGCTCCACGGTATCCCCTGCGCGGCACTTTTTGCCGCGCATCGTGCAGACCTCGCCGTTGACCTTAACGGCCCCGCCCTGGATCAGCTCCTTTGCCTCGCCGCCCGTCTCGCACAGACCGGCGAACTTGAGCAGAGCATCCAGCTTGATAAACTCGGTGGTGATACGAATCTTTTCCATAATACATCCCTCTATCGTAACCCCGGCCGTAGGGGTCGGACATGTCCGACCCTCAGCCTTGCTGCAGCAGCCCTTTAGCCGGGCGGCTGATTTTATCTGCAGGGCCGGGCATGCCCGGCCCCTACAGCACAGCATTGCTTCAGCCCTCGTTCTTGAACCGTACCGGCAGCACCAGATAGATAAAGTCCTTGCCGTCCTCGGGCAGGAGCTTGACGGGGCTTAAGGGTCCGTTGATTTCCAGCACCATCTTCTCACACTTCGAGAAGCGCAGTGCATCCAGCAGATACCGGTTGTTGAAGCCGATCTCTACCGCGTCGCCCTCCATCGAGACCGGCGCGAACTCGTCCACGACTTTGCCCAGCGGCGTCTGGCAGCGGACCGTCACGCGATCCTCGGCAAAGGAGATGCGCAGCGGGTTCTTCAAACGCTCGGTAATAATGAGCGACGCACGCTCGATCGTGTCGATGAAGTTCTTGCATTCCACGGTAACACGTGTTTTTTTATCCTTCGGGATGACGCTCTCATAGTTGAGGAAGTCGCCCTCGATCAGGCGGCTCATGATCGTATAGCCGTTGGAGGTAAACACGACATAGCGGCGGTTCGCGTCGATCTTCACGTCGTCGTCCGCGCCGCCCATAATTTTCAGCAGCTCCTGCAGTGTCTTGGCGGGGATGATGATGCGGATGTCGCGGGTACACTCGACGTCGCGCTGAATAATGGCCAGCCGGTAGCCGTCCAGGGCCACGATCGTCAGGCTGCCCGGCTCAATGACGAACAGCTCGCCGGTGTGGGCGGGCTTTTTGTCGTCCTGGCTGACAGCATAGATGGTTTTCTCGATCATCTCGCGCAGCATGCCGCACTTGACGGTCATCGTATTGTCGGCGCCGGTCACGGGCAGGCTCGGATAATCGCTGGCGTTCAGCGCGGGGATCTCAAATTCTGCCACACCGCCGCTGATTTTTGCCTGGCCCTCGTCGTTCAGCTCAATGCAGACATCGCCCGCAGGCATACGGTTGACCATGGCGCTCAGCAGTTTTGCGTCAAGTACAGTTTCACCGGGCACAAGCACATTGCATTCAATCGTGGTCGTGATGCCCATTTCCATATCGTAGCCGGTCAGCGTCAGGTTAAAGCCCTCGGCCTTCATGTAGATGCCTTCCAGCACGGGGATGGCGGCGCGGTTCGTGATCGCGCGGGAAACGCCGTCGATGGCGCTGGCCAGCAGTGTTTTTTCGCATTCAAATTTCATGTTTCTATCTCTTTCTCCGGCTTTTTTGGAAAAAAGCCTCGGCAAAAAACGTTCAGCGGTCTCTAAGAAGGGTGCTCCTTCTGTTTTCCACAGCCGGAGCGGTGTTTTGTAGGTGTGAGGAAGTGTATTTTACGGTTCCGTTCACAGAAACTATTAAACTATGGTAGTAGTCGTAGTAGGGGGTGTTAGTTTCGTGGAAAACTCCGCGGGACCCGATTGCGCCGCGGAAAATCGCGGGTGGCTTGTTTTGAACAGTCTGTGGACTTTTCTGTGGAAAACCCGGAAAACGCCTTTTTTCAACAAGCGCCGTGGAATACGTGTTGTTGATAACTGAAAACTTTGTTGAAAAACGCGGCGTTCTTTCTTTGCAAAGAAAGAACCAAAGAAATTCTAAATGCTCGGGTGAGAATGTGCGATGCTTCGTACAGTACATCCCAAATCCCGTCCCCGGGATAAATTATTGAAAGTTCTTTGCCTACTTTCTTTCAAGAAAGTAGGTCAGGTGCGGACGTTTTTCATGATGTCGCTGCACATCTCTTTCAGGTGTTGGTCGCGCTTGATGTTTTCCTCCATCGTTTTGATGGAATACACCACCGTGGAATGATCGCGCTGGAACTCCTGCCCGATGGCCTCCATGCTCATGCCGGTCACCTCGCGGATAATGTACATCGTCATCTGCCGCGCCGCGCTCACATTCGCATTGCGCTTCTTGCCGCGGATGTCCGACGGCATCACATTGTAGGTGCGCGCGACCTCGTTCAGAATCTTCTCGATCGTGACCGGGATCGGCTGGCTGTCGTTCAGCGTGTCCTTGATCGCCGTCGTCGTCACGCCGATGCACGGCTCGATGCCCTCCAACAGATAGTAGGCGTTCAGCTTTTTGACCGCGCCCTCCAGCTGGCGGATGTTCTGCTTTAAGTGGTTCGCAATGTACTCGGCCACGTCGTTCGGCAGGTCCAGATTCAACAGCTCGGCCTTGCGCTTGACGATGGCAACGCGCGTTTCAAAATCCGGCGGCTGGATGTCGGCGGTCAGGCCCCACTCAAACCGGGTGCGCAGACGCTCCTCCAGCGATTTGATCTCCTTCGCGGGGCGGTCCGACGCGATGACGATCTGGCGGCCATCGTTGTGCAGCGTGTTGAAGGTGTGGAAAAACTCCTCCTGCGTGCTTTCCTTGCCGGCCAGGAACTGGATGTCGTCGATCAAAAGAACGTCCGCCTTGCGGTAGCGCTGGCGGAACTGCTCCATCGTTGCCGTCTTGATGGCGGTGATCGTCTCGTTCGTGAATTTTTCACAATCCACGTAGACAATGTTGAAATCCGGGTGGTTCTTCTGGATCTCAATTTTGATGGCGTTCAGCAGATGCGTCTTGCCCAGACCCGACGGCCCGTAGATGAACAGCGGGTTGTACGCGCCGGAGGGGTTCGCGGCCACGGCCTGCGCGGCGGCAAACGCAAACTGGTTCGACGGCCCCTTGATGAAGTTCTCAAACGTGAACTCGTACCGCCCGCTGGGCAGGTCGTTCTCGTCCAGCTTCGGCTTCTCGGCAGCCTTGCCGCCGTCCGGTGCGGGCGCGGCCAGCACAAACTTCAGCTCCACCTCAAAGCCGAGGATCGAGGCAAACGCCTCCTTGAGCAGATCGGCATAGCGCGCCGCCGCAAACCGCATGACGACGTCGTTGGGAACCTCCAGGATGATGATGTTCGTGCCCTCAAAATTCAGCAGATTGAGGTCCTGGATGAAAACTCTGTATGATGCATCGGATACTCGTCCTTTGCAGTACGCCTTGACGGCGTCCATTACATCATTGAAGGAATCCATGATTCTCGATACTCCCCACTTCCTGTTATAAGTGAACGCCCCATATCCAAACAGGGCGCAGAAATACTAAATACAGTATACCACAAAACCGGGTTTTAAACAACACCTATATATAATAAAGTAGGAATTTTTTTATACGCCGGAATTGTTGAAAATTTTTCCGCGGAGCAAAGAAAAATAAAAGTTTTCCACAACAGATGCAATTTTCAACAGTAAATAGTACAAAATGTAGTGGATAACTCTCTGTAGCTCCAATTCTTTGACGCGGGAGCGAAAAATTCTGCCCAAACCCCCTTGACAAAGTGGGGGTAAATCGCGTATAATCTAACTCTGCAAGGCTGCCCCAGTGTATGGGCGAAGCCCTGAGCAAACAGCCCATACCGGGATTTCAACAGGAGGAATGAAAAATGAAGCGTACTTTCCAGCCCAAGAAGCGTCAGCGCAGCCGCGTCCACGGTTTCCTGAACCGCATGGCTACCAAGAATGGCCGCAAGGTCATCGCCCGCCGCCGTGCGAAGGGCCGTAAGAGCCTGACTGTCTGATAACTTCAGAGATTAAGTGAACAAAAGGGTTGCTGATTGTAAAATCGGCAGCCCTTTTTTCAAATATGGCTTTACAGAAGCCGGGATTCATTATAATATATGTGTAGGAATGCCTTCCCCTTGGGGAAGGTGTCCGTGGCCCCGACCACGGACGGATGAGGGAAAACCTTCCGGAAATTTCCCGCAAATGGGTTTTGACCGAAAGGCTTGCCCTCATCAGCCGCCTGCGGGCGGCAGCTTCTCCCGAGGGAGAAGCCTTGGGAGGATACTACTATGCGTTACCGCACTTTAGATAAAAACTGGCAGTTCAACCGGGTGTATGGCCGGGGCAAAAGCTATGTGCATCCGCACTGCGTTTTGTATGTGGCCAAAAACCGGCTGGGCTATACCCGCATCGGGCTGACGGCCACCAAAAAGGTCGGCCATGCCGTGCAGCGCAACCGCGCCCGCCGCGTCATGCGCGCCGCTTTGTCGGAGCACCTGGCCCAGAACATCGGCGGGTATGACATCATCCTGGTTGCCCGCGGCCAGACCCCCCGCCTGAAAAGCACCCAGCTGAGCAAAACGCTGGGCAAGCTGTTTGCAAAGGCCGGTCTGCCCGACAAGGCCGCCCCGGCCCCCGGGCCCGAGACGGCCCCGCAATGATCGCCCGCCTTCTCATCGCGCTTTTGCGCGGCTACAAAAAATATATCAGTCCGCACCTCGGGCATCACTGCCGGTTCATACCCACCTGCAGTGAATACGCCATGCAGGCGCTCGCCGTGCACGGCCTTGTAAAGGGTCTGATTTTAACGGTGTGGCGCCTTTTAAGATGCCAGCCCTTTGCAAAATTCGGCTATGACCCGGTACCCGAAAAGGGAAAGTGGGTCAACCCGGAGCGAAGGCTGACGAAAGATAATAGATAAAAGATAACAAAAAACATACCGTAGGGGCGGATTCCATATCCGCCCGCGGCACCTGCCGGAAGCTGCACGGGCGCATATAGAATGCGCCCCTACGGCGGCAGAGATTTTTAAGCGGTGCGCCAGCACCGCGACCCACCAATTTTATTATCTATTATCTCCACAACATCGCCTCTCATGTCTTTGCACTGCGCAGCAGAGACCTACATAAAAATAAAGGTCCCGGGCGCAGACGGGGCAGAAGGAAAGGCTATGTCTTTTATGTATTTCCTGGCCGTATTGATCGGCCCGCTGGTGAAGATCCTGTACAGCTTCATCGGCAACTACGCGGCAACCATGATCGTTGCCACCCTCATCCTCAAGCTGCTGCTGTTCCCCCTGAGCATCCATCAGCAGAAGTCCACGGCCAAGATGTCCGTGTTCCAGCCGCTGATCACCGAGATCCAGCAGAAGTACAAGAACGACCCCCAGAAGCAGCAGGAGGAGCTGATGAAGCTCCAGCAGGAGCACGGCTACAACCCCATGGGCGGCTGCATGCCCATGCTGCTGACGATGCTGGTCCTGTTCGGCTTCCTGGGCGTTGTGTACTACCCCGTACACTACATCTTCGGCGTCAGCAATGAGGCCGTCAAGGCCGCGTGCGAGGCCATCGGCCTGGCCACGACCAACACCTCCACGATGCAGACCGCGCTGATCCAGGCCATCCACAACGGCGCGTCCATCGACCCGTCCATCATCTCCGCCAGCGTTGTGGCCGAGATCCAGAACTTCAACACCTCCTTCTTCGGCATGGATATGTGCGATGTGCCCGGCTTCCACCTGACCCCCATCGCCATCTTCCCGGCCATCGCTACGGTCACGATGTTCGTCAGCTACTTCATCACCCAGAAGCTCTCCGGCATGGATGCCCAGATGCAGGGCAGCATGAAGGTCATGATGCTCGTCATGAACCTGATGTTCGTCACGTTCTGCTTCAATGCCCCCGTCGGCTTCTCCCTGTACTACGGCGTGTCCAACGTGGTCCAGATCTTCCAGTCCTACGTGACCTACAAGATCTACAGCCCCGAGAAGTTCAAGGCCCAGTATGAGGCCGAGCTTGCCGCCAAGCGCGCCGAGAAGAAGAAAAAGCGCACCGTCACCGTCGAGCAGAACGGTAAGCAGGTCGAAAAAGAGGTCACCCTGGGCGAGGCCAACAAGCTGCGCCTGGAGATGGCCCGCCAGCGCGAGGCCGAACTCTACAAGGACGAGCGCACCACCCCACTGAATAAGGATTGATTACACAGCAAAAGAGGCGCGCTCCCGTTGCAGAGACTGTAGGGGCGAGCATTGCTCGCCCGCGCCGTTGGCGGCTGTGAGGGAGTGTATCCCCTGCCGCCGTAGGGGCGCATTCTATATGCGCCCGCCCCGCTCCCCGTTGTGATGAATGTAACGATAAGAAATAAGAAGGAGGTTCCCCCTATGCGCAGTATGGAAATGAGCGCCAAGACCGTTGAGGCCGCCGTACAGGCCGCCTGCGAGGCTCTCGGCGTTGACCGTGATGACATCAACGTAAGCTACGAAGTCCTCGAATTCCCCACCCGTAAGCTGTTTAAGACCATTCCCGCCAAGGTCCTCGTGAAGGTCGAGGAGCCCGAGGCGGAAAAGCCGGATGAAGTTTCCACAAAGCCCGCCGAGGTTGTTGAAATCTCTGACGAGACCGCCCCTGAAATGCAGAAGGAGGTCGTCGAGGATATGGTCGAGGAGGCCGAGTTGGCCCCCGTCCCCGGTGAGGAAGTCGAGGTTCCCCTTGACATCGACGCCGACCCGCGCCTGCAGGCCGCCGTTGACTACCTGACCCCGATCTTCAACCTGATGGGTGTGGAAAACTTCACCTTCACCGCCGTCAAGAAGGGCGCTGCCACGGTCCTGAAGGTCTCCGGCGAGCACATGGGCGCGCTGATCGGACGCCGCGGCGAGACGATGGAGTCCCTGTCCTACCTCGCCAGCCTCGTTGTGAACCGCATGGAGGGCCCTTACGTCAAGCTGGGCCTGGATGTCGGCGGCTACCGCAACAAGCGCGAGGACGACCTCTCTGCCCTTGCCAGGCGCATTGCAGACCGCGTCATCCGCACGGGCTGCTACTATGAGATGGAGCCGATGAACCCCTACGAGCGCCACATCATCCACACGGCCATCGCCGAGATCGACGGTGTGCGCAGCGAGAGCAAGGGCGACGGCCCGGCCCGCCATGTGGTGCTGTACTCCACCGACCCCGATGCCTGCAACCTGCCTGACCGCGACAACGCCCGCAACCAGCGCGGCGGACGCCGTGAGGGCGGCCGTGGCCAGCGCCGGGATGGTGGCCGGGGCTACCGCGGAAACGGCTCCAGAGGGCCCCGCAGTGGCCGTGACGGTGTCCGTGGTGGCTACCGTGGCCAGCGCAGTGACCGCGGCCCCCGCTACGGCGGCCCGCGCTCCAGCGTGCCCGCCCGCGAGTTTGCCGATACCCCGCGTGACCCGGACGCCAAGCCGATGGCACCCAAGACCACCGAGCGCATCCACGACGGTGACGATTTCGCCTTCGGTAAGATCGAGTTTTAAACAACAGTGTTGAAAAAAGCAGCTGCTCCTGTGCGGGCAGCTGCTTTTTGGCTTTTATGCGAGCGAAGCGCAGGCCGGAAGGGCTTTGACGGGGCTTCCGCAGTCTCCTGTTCCCCCGCTAAACTCTTTCCACACCGTTTTCCACAGTGATGTTGAAAACTCTTATTTTTCCACCGTTCACAACCGGCTATACAAGGGGCAAAAATGAACCGTTTGTAAACAAGATATAGGCGTAACCACGGCCCGGCACCCCTACAGGTACCCCTTTTCCACAGGAAAACCGGTTTTCCACCGTTTCCCGGGGTTTTCCCTGTGGAAAACTCGTGAAAACTGTGGAAAACTATAAAATAACGGTGTTTCGCAGAAAATGAGCAGAACTTTTTGCGAAAGGCTCTCTGCAGACCTTATTTTCCTGTTGAAAATGTTGAAAACTGCCTATAGTTGTAGAACCCCGCGGTGGAAAAGTCCGAAATGTTGTTAAAAACACAGATGTAGCTGTACTGAAAACAAAGTGGGATGCAATCGGTTATCAAACGTCCATGCCCGGCAACGAGGATACATTTTCAACTGTATGGCCAGCCCAATGTTGAAAGAAAAACAACAACCGGCGAACGGCATCCCGCATAAACTCGCGGGCGGCATATAGGCCGCCCCTACCGCGCGGCGGTGGGCAAGCCCCATACCGTCCGTAAACGCCCACGGAGGGGTCAAGACCCCTCCCTACGGACCGACCCATCAGCGCTTACGTGAATTACATCCGTAGGGCGGGGTGCCCACACCCCGCCGCAAGTTCGCGCGGCTACCCGTCAACGGGCAGCCACCTACGTAGGGGGCGGCGTCCCCGACGCCCCGGAAACCTTCTGCTGCCGCCCACCCCCGGGAAAACCCCCGGGCCGGGCATGCCCGGCCCCTACCGCGCGGCGGTGGGCAAGCCCCATGCCATCCATAAACGCCCACGGAGGGGTCAAGACCCCTCCCTACGGACTGACCCATCAGCGCTTACGTGAATTACATCCGTAGGGCGGGGTGCCCGCACCCCGCCGCAAGTTCGCGCGGCTAACCGTCAACGGGCAACAACCTACGTAGGGGGCGGCGTCCCCGACGCCCCGGAAACCGCCCATCCCCGGGAAAACCCCTGGGCCGGGCATGCCCGGCCCCTACCGCGCGGCGGTGGGCAAGCCCCATGCCGTCCATAAACGCCCACGGAGGGGCCAAGACCCCTCCCTACGGACCGCCCCATCAACGAGTGCCAGCCCCCTACCGCGCGGCGGTGCGGGAACGGCGACAAAAAACCGAGGCGATCCCTTTTCCCGGGACTGCCTCGGTTCTTTATATAAGCATATAAGCGCTTAATCGTGCCGGATGGCTTCCAGCGCACTGATCCTGACCGCCTTGTTCGCGGGCAGGATACCGGCTACCAGCCCCACCAGCGTGGCGAATACCAGCGCCGCCAGCATGAGCCAGGGCGGGATGATCGAAATGGCCGCGCTGCCGCCCCCGTCCATGTAGTAGTACCCGCCGCCCATCAGGCCGGACAGGTCCAACCCGCCGCCCTGACCGAACGCCGCTAAAATTGTGGAAAGGTTGTTCAGCACAAAGCTGGCCAGCAGGCTGAACGCTACGCCGATCAGCCCGCCGATAAACCCGATGGTCGAGCTTTCCAGCAGGAACATCGTGCGGATGCTGCCCAGCTCACAGCCCAGCACCTTCATGACGCCGATCTCCCGGGTACGCTCATAGATGGCCATCGTCATTGTGTTGATGATGTTGATGGCCGCCACAAACAGCGAGACCGCCGCAATGCCGCCGAAGATCATCTGGCTTTTTATGACCTGCTGCTGCATCTCCTCGCGCTGCTGGTTCATCGAGTAGGTGTTGGTGAAGCCCAGGTCGTGGATGGCCGTCTCAACGTCGGTGACGTTCTTCAGGTCATCGACCTTGACGTAGACCTGTTCGTAGCTCTTTTCCTCGGTCTTGGTTTTGGTCATGTCGTTGTAGACCTTTTGCAGCATCTTCATGTCCTGAATGCGCAGCACAATGCCGCTCTGGGTCCAGTAGCCCTTGGCACCGTCCGGCTCCAGCACGCCCACGACCTCCAGCTCCCAGCTGCGGGATTTTTCGGTCGAGCCTTCGCCGGTCCGGATGGTCAGGGTCATCTTATCCTTGTCGATGTCCACAAAGGGCGGCAGCTCCTTGCCGTTGGCATCGGTCTGGCCCTGCCAGCGGTAGCGCTTGGGGCTGTTGGGGCTCTTGCGCGAGTCCTGAAACTCATACCCGGTGGACCCGCCGACCAAAATCTGTAATTTCGCCGCCTTCTCGCTGGCGGGGGTGTTCGTGAGCCAGCTGCCGCTCTGCAGGGCGAAGCCCATCGGCTCCAGTGCGGTGGGGTCGATGCCGATCAAATTGTAAATTTCCATCGTGTAGCGGTCATTGCGGCCCGCTGTGATGGTGCCCTCCAGATTATACGCCTGCGCGTAGGGCGTGGCCGCCGCCACGTGGGGAATCTGCTTCAGGTTTGCGATGGCGGCATCGTCCAGATACAGCGGCTTGCCGTCGCTGCCGACCATCGTGCCGTAGCCGTAGATCTGCACCTGGGTCAGGTCGCCCCAGCTTTGCAGCATCTCCTCATTGGTTTTGGTCTGGGCGATGCCCAGCGAGATCATCAGCACGACCATGCAGGTGCCGATGACGACGCCGACGAGCGTCAGCGCCGTGCGGCCCTTGCGGCGCAGCAGGTTGCGCGCCGACAGGCTGATTTCATCAGAGATCTTCATCGCTGTCCTCTGCTTCCAGCGCGGCCAGTGCCTTGGCCTTTTTGCGCTTGCGTACCACGACCACGATGACCACGATCACGACCACTGCGCCGCAGACACCGATGAGCACCCACGCCCAGACCGGCATACCGGTCTGCTCGGGCTGGACGTCGTCCATCGACGGGTCATAGTTGAAGTCGTCCATGTTCATCTCCTCGGCACTGACAGAGAAGTCCTTCGAGAAGGTCTGCGGGTTGCCGGAGGCATCCTCATAGCTCAGCGTGATGATGCCGCTGACTGTGCCCGCAGCATCGGGGGCAATGTCAAAATCCACGCTGCCCTCGGTGCCGGCGTTCAGGTTGCCGAGATACTGGTAGCTGCCCGCGCCCAGATTAGTGCCGGTCAGGCGTGCCTCAAGGTTGCTGATGGGGTTTTTGCCCTTGTTGACATAGGAGAGGGAGACGCTGCCGGTGTCGCCGACATAGATCGTGTCGCCGGACAGCTCGAGCTGGCCGACCTCAAAGCGGTCGGGCTGGCTGACGGGCACGGAAATCGTCGTGGTGCCGCTGACCTCCTTGCCGGTGACAGAGCCGGTGCCGGTCATGTTGACGGTGATGCTGGCCACCGTGCCGGTAAAGCCAGAGGCGGGCATGACCTGGAACGTGACGTCCCGGGTCTGCTTGGGGCAGATGGTGCCGAGGTAGCTGGACAGGCTGCCGCCGTTCAGGGAGATGTTCTCGGGCAGCGTCAGCGAGACGATGACGTCGTCGAGGTTCTCATTGCCGTCGGTGGCGTAGAGGCCGAGGGAGAGGTCGAACGCCTGCCCTGCGGTGACGCTGTCGCCGTAGCTGGAGGTGCGCACGAGCAGGTTGGGCGAGGTCGTCTGGTCCTTGTCCACGCACTGGCCCAGCGTGACGCTGAACTGCTGCAGCGGCTTGGCGGTGTCCAGATAGGACAGGTTGATGGGCAGCGTGTTGCCGCCGCCGTTGTAGATGACGTCGCGGAACAAAATGACGTAGCTGTAATAATTATACTGCGCGTTCGCCGCAACCTCCTCCGGCGAGGCCGAGCCGTTGCGGACGTTCTGCAGGCGGGTGGCGTTGGGGTCGTCGTTGCTGTCGAACAGCTGGCCGATCTCGCCGGTGCCGGTGTAGGTGAACACGGCGGAGTTGATGCGCGCGGAGATCTCCTCCGGCTTGACGCAGTACCGCGCCGAGGCGTGGTCCACGACCTTGAGCACGATGTTGATCTTATCACCGACCTGCACGGTGGTGACCTCGCCGCCCGCAGTGTCGGTGACGGAGTAGGCGGAGACGTAGACGCCGTCGGAGTTGGTCGTGTCAATGGACGCCGTCGGCGTGGGGGTGGGGGCGGTGACATCCGGTGTGGTGACGTCGTCTGCCATAACCGGCGCACACAGCGCCGCCGCCAGAGCAAAGGCGGTCAGCAGGGAAAATAGGCGTTTCATGGTTGGTTTGTACCTCCAAATTTTATAACCCCAAGGCTTCCCCCTGGGGGGGGAAAGCTGCCGCCCGCAGGCGGCGGATGAGGGGAGAGCTTGTGTGGCGGCTCCGTGAGCGGGCCGCGGCGGAAACACGCCCCTCAACCGCCCTCGGTCGGGGCCTCGGGCTTATTACTTTTTCTGTTCCTTCGCTGCCTCCCCGCCAATATCCAGATTCCCTTCCAGATCGGCAAAGAGGGCGTCGCGGTTTTTCTTCTTCGTCTCCTCGTCCTGCACGACGTTGGAGCAGACCTTGCCGTCCAGGATCGTCACAATGCGGTCCGCGCACCCGGCCAGCTCCGGCTCGTGGGTGACCATAACAAACGTGACACCGCTGTTTTTGGACATTTCCAGCATGCGGTACAGCACCTGCTTGCTTGTGCGGGAGTCAAGGTTTCCTGTCGGCTCATCGGCAAAAATGACCTTGGGACTGCTGACGAACGCGCGGGCAATGCCGACGCGCTGCTGCTGGCCGCCGCTCATCTCGGTGGGCAGGTGGTTGGCGCGGCCCAGCAGACCCATGGATTTCAGCTCTTTGCGGGCGCGGGCCAGACGGGTCTTTTTGTCCACACCCTTGAACATCAGCGGCAGGGCGACGTTCTCCGCCGCCGTCATGGTGGGCAGCAGGTTGTAGCTCTGAAAAATGAACCCCAGGTGCTGCTGGCGGAACTCGGCCAGCTCGTTCTCGGTCATTTTGCTGATCTCGTGCTTTCCTATGTATACCTTGCCGGACGTCGGCTTTTCCAGCCCGGCCAGCTGGTTCAGCAGCGTGGACTTGCCGCTGCCCGACTGGCCGACGATACAGCAGAACTCGCCCTTTTCTATCGACAAATCGACATTATTCAGCGCAACGACGCGCTCCTTGCCGACGGCATAGACCTTGCGCAGCTTCTCTGTACGGATGATTGGTGCCAAACGCACACCTCCTTACGTGCAATATACCACATATTGTATCATATTTCGACGATGGTGGGAAGATGGGGAAGTTGTAAAATCTGTTCTTTTCCTATATAATAGACGACAAAAAGGGGGCAGACGTTACCATGGAGTACACAATTCATCCGATTGCGCATATCCGCACGGATTTTACGGATAAATTCGGCATCCCGCGGCAGAGCGGGCTGGTGCCGGAGTTGACGGCGCGCATCGTGTTTGAGCCGGAATACCGCGACCCGAACGCGCTGGTCGGTATCGAGGGGTATGACCGGCTGTGGCTGATCTGGCAGTTTTCCACCGTGGCGGCAGAGTATGCCGCGGGCAAAAGCTGGCGGCCCACCGTGCGCCCGCCGCGCCTGGGCGGCAACGAGCGCCGCGGCGTCTTTGCGACCCGCAGCCCCTACCGCCCGAACGCGCTGGGACTTTCCTGCGTGGAGCTGGCGGGCGTCGAAAACGGCGAGCTGATCGTCCGCGGGGCGGACCTTTTGGACGGCACGCCGATCTTCGACATCAAGCCGTATCTGCCCTATGTGGACGCCTACCCCGACGCCCGGGGCGGATTCACGGACACGACAAAGGAATACGCTTTGCAGGTGGTTTGCCCCGACGCGCTTTTGTGCAAAGTGCCGGAAAACAAGCGCGCCGCTTTGTCCGGTGTGCTGAAAAACGACCCCCGCCCCGCCTACCAGCACGACCCGGAGCGGGTGTACACGCTGGATTTTGGGGAGAATAAGGTAAGGTTCAGCGTGGACGGGGATGTGCTGACGGTGCGGGAGATTTTGTAAAAAAAGGATGTTTTTGCGCGGGCGAAGGACGCGAGAAAAGCCTCCCCTCACAGGGGAGGTGGCCGCGAAGCAGGCCGGAGGGGCTTTTGCGGTTCGCGGCGGCGGTAGGCCGCGGAGGGGTCAAGACCCCTCCCTACGATGCAAAAGATACATGGGCGGTAATGGCAAAGCCGCGGGCCGGGCATGCCCGGCCCCTACAGACTTCTGTTCCCGGGCAATCGTTCCGTTCAGCGGAACGCTGTCCTATAAACCGTACCCAAAAACGCCCTAAAAACCGCCTTGTTCGTCATTGTGGTCAAAATGCACACAACAGCTCTGAAAATATGTGCAACTTTCTGAACAAAACCCCTTTACGAAAAGGGGGGTTTTTTGGTACAATAAAGCTATGCAAAAGCGTTTGTCTGGAACTATGCCCGGAGCAAGATTGGGGCACGTGCCAAATGACGCAGGCTTTGTGCGGCCCTGACACCCGCACAGCTTTGTATGCAAAACTCTAATGAAAAACGGAGGAAAGAAAATGCCCAGAGCTAAACAGTCTATGGACGGCAATACCGCTGCGGCGCATGTAGCTTATGCATTCACCGATGTGGCTGCCATCTACCCCATCACCCCCTCCAGCCCCATGGCCGACACCGTTGACCAGTGGAGCGCTGCAGGCCTGAAGAACATCTTCGGCAACCAGGTCAAGGTTGTTGAGATGGAGTCCGAGGCCGGCGCCGCAGGCGCTGTCCACGGTTCTCTCGGTACCGGTGCCATCACCACCACCTTTACCGCTTCCCAGGGTCTTCTGCTGATGATCCCCAACATGTACAAGATCGCCGCTGAGCAGCTGCCCTGCGTCTTTGACGTTTCTGCCCGTACCGTTGCTACCCAGTCCCTGAACATCTTCGGTGACCACAGCGACGTTATGGCCGTTCGTCAGACCGGCTTTGCCATGCTGGCCGAGAGCAACCCGCAGGAGGTCATGGACCTGTCTCCCGTTGCCCACCTGTCCGCTATCGAGGGCCACGTTCCGTTCGTGAACTTCTTCGACGGCTTCCGTACCTCCCACGAGATCCAGAAGATCGAGAAGTGGGACTACGAGGACCTGAAGGAAATGTGCAACATGGAGGCTGTCGAGGAGTTCCGTGCCAAGGCCCTGAACCCCGAGCACCCCAAGATGCGCGGTTCCCACGAGAACGGCGACGTCTTCTTCCAGCATCGTGAGGCCTGCAACCCCGCTTACGAGGCTCTGCCTGCCGTTGTTGAGAAGTACATGGCCAAGATCAACGAGAAGCTGGGCACCAACTACGACCTGTTCAACTACTACGGCGCCGAGGATGCTGACCGCGTCATCATCGCCATGGGCTCCATCTGCGACGTCGCAGAGGAGGTCGTTGACTACCTGACCGCCAAGGGCGAGAAGGTCGGCCTGGTTCTGGTCCGCCTGTACCGTCCCTGGGTCTCCAGCGCCCTGCTGAAGGTCCTGCCCAAGACCGTCAAGAAGATCGCCGTTCTGGACCGCACCAAGGAGCCCGGCTCCCTGGGCGAGCCCCTGTACCTGGATGTCGCCACCACCCTGCGTGAGGCCGGCATGAACGACGTCGTCCTGACCGGCGGCCGCTACGGCCTGGGCTCCAAGGACACCCCGCCGTCCAGCGTCTTTGCTATCTACACCGAGCTGGAGAAGGACGCTCCGAAGTCCCGCTTCACCATCGGCATCACCGACGACGTGACCAACCTCAGCCTGCCTGAGGTCAAGCCCGCTCCCATCACCTCCGCCCCCGGCACCAAGGAGTGCAAGTTCTGGGGTCTCGGCGGCGACGGTACTGTCGGTGCCAACAAGAACTCCACCAAGATCATCGGCGACCATACTGACAAGTACATTCAGGCTTACTTCCAGTATGACTCCAAGAAGACCGGCGGTGTCACCATCAGCCACCTGCGTTTCGGCGACAAGCCCATCCGCAGCCCCTACTACATCA
>ERZ773107.1756-NODE-1756-length-18185-cov-3.157308_pt1 | contig 18185 bp, 16 predicted proteins | sample MGYA00580571_ERZ773107 | MGnify/ENA primary metagenome ERZ773107 (study PRJEB29015, sample SAMEA2737843) | human gut metagenome | biome: human gut; feature: human-associated habitat; material: faeces | place: China | collected 2012 ... | reverse complement strand
TACTGTGCAGTCTGTTAATCGGGGAAAATGTTCCAAGCTCATACCAGCGAGCTTCCATGTTATCAGACTTTTCTCCGAGCATATGTCCGCCGATATCATGGCTCCACCAGCCATATCCGATATTGGATGCTGTTGCGGTAAAATAAGGCTGAAAATCAAGCGAATCCCAGGTGATCCAGGTATCTCCGGAAAAGCCAACCGGATAACGATGGGAACCAGGTCCTGCATAGCGTGAGAATGTCATCTTTCTCTTTCCGTCCCTGCCGCTGTCCAGATAATGATAATGATTTAACATCCACAGCGGATCCAGTCCTTTCACAGAAGTATGTCCACCCTGCTGCCAGTCCAGCCACCAGAAATCCACTCCATCTTCCTCATACGGATGATGTACAATCTCAAAATAATTTTCCAAAAACTTCGGATCTGTAATATCAAACTCAACCGGTTCATCCGTCTTTGGATCTATCCCCATCGCCTCTGCCATCTTCTCATACATGCACTCATGACCTCTGACACCAAGCGCAGGGTGAACATTGAGTGTCACCTTCATGCCACGCTCATGCAGCCCTTCCAGAAAAGCATGCGGATCCGGAAACAGTTCTTTATTCCAGGTATATCCGGTCCATCCGGAACCATACTTCGGGTCGATCTGTGTCGTATGCCAGTCCATGTCAATGACTGCAACGGAAAATGGCAGCTTCTCCTCTGCGAAACGGTCCATCAGTGCTTCATAAGATTCCTGTGAATATTCATAATATCTGCTCCACCAGTTTCCAAGCGCATACTTCGGAAGCATCGGCGTCGGTCCGGTCAGCCGGTAAAAATCTTTCAACGCGCCTCTGAAATCATGCCCATAAGCAAACAGATAGAAATCTTTTCCATTTGCATCCCGCTCTCTGATCCAGCCGTCCTCTGTTAAAAGAATGGTCTTAGAGTCATCTAAAACAGCAAAACCATTCTGGGAAACAATTCCCTTCTCCAATGGAATAGCCCCATTTGCCATATCAAGGGTGCGCGCCGTTCCCTTTAAGTTGGCATCTTCCGGCATGCCATAATACCACTGTGCCTCACATCCACTGTCCGGGTGAATCACGCGGGCATTTAAAATGCTCTCCTCAAACGGCTTCTCATCGTAACGGATGACAAGCTTCTCCGTCTGGATCTCAAAAAATCCGTTCTTCTCTCTTCTCTCAAATGGTACCGTTCCAAGATCTCTGTACCAGACCGTCTGGGTCGCATCATCGACAAATCTGCCCTGGCTCTCATATTCGAATCTCACCAGTCTGTCCGTGATCAGGGTGATCCTGTACTGTTCCCCCTGAATTACATTTGCTGGATTCGGTACTGGTTTCATGCTGCATCTGAAGTGTTCTTTCATTTTTGTAAAATCCTTCCTGATTTTTGGTTTTTCTTTTATTTTACTTCTTATTTTTCCTGCTGTATATCTCTATTTCCGATTCTGTGGTTCTATTTTTCTACCTTTTTCCTTCGGTCATTTGCACTTTGTGTACTGGTTTCTTTTGTCTTGCCATAGTAAAAGACCCTCCTAATGATATTTATTTTATCATAGAAGGACCTTACTTTTTGTTATTTTACAGAAAAAGTTTCACAGGCTCATAAACTCTGCTTTAAAGGCTCCCCTGCGGAAAACACCTCTTAAAATTGTTTTCCACAGGGGGCTCCTCTTTCATCCGTAATATTCTTTATCCCTACTCGCCTTGTCTGTCCTCAATTGCCGGGCACCCTCTCATCGTGATAAGCGGTCCGCCCTTCTTCTCCACATACTCCTTCGTGATTGTCACTGTTCCAATGTTGTCATCCTTCGGAATCTCATACATGATATCGAGCATGAAGTCCTCGATAATGGAGCGCAATGCACGCGCACCTACCTTCTTCTCCTTGGCTTCTTTGGCAATCACATGTAATGCCTCATCATCAAAGATCAACTTCACTTCATCCATGGCGAGCAGCTTCTCGTACTGTTTGATGATTGCATTCTTCGGCTCTTTTAAGATACGGACCAGCATATCTTCAGACAGCGCCTCGAGCGTGAACATGATCGGCAGACGTCCTAAAAATTCCGGGATCATGCCGAACTTTCTCACATCTTCCGTCGTCACTTTTGCGAGCAGGTTCTCATCGTTATCATACTTGTCTTTTAAGTCTGCCTTGAATCCGATGGAGGCTTCTTTATTCAGACGCTCTTTGATGATCTCCTCAAGATCCGGGAACGCACCTCCGCAGATAAATAGAATATTTTTCGTATTTACCATTGTCATCGGAACCATGGCATTCTTGCTGCTTGCTCCGACCGGCACTTCCACTTCCGCACCCTCTAAGAGCTTCAACATTCCCTGCTGGACGGACTCGCCGCTGACATCGCGTTGATTTGTGTTGCGTTTCTTGGCGATCTTATCGATCTCATCGATGAAAATAATGCCGTGCTCTGCACGATCCACATCGTTATCCGCAGCCGCAAGCAGCTTGCTGACTACGCTCTCAATATCATCTCCAATATATCCCGCCTCAGTCAGGGAAGTTGCATCCGTGATGGCAAGCGGAACATCTAACAGCCTTGCGAGTGTCTTCACCAGATAAGTCTTACCGCAGCCAGTCGGTCCGATCATTAACATATTAGACTTTTCAATCTCAATGCCATCCTTCTCGTCCGCAGTAATTCTCTTGTAATGATTGTAAACAGCTACAGACATAACCTTCTTCGCATGCTCCTGCCCTATCACATACTCATCGAGTGCTGCCTTGATCTTGTGCGGTGCCGGGATTGCATTGATATCGAGTTCGGGCTTTGGCTCTTCTTTCGGTTTTTTCTTCTTGATTTTCTGGCTCTGTGGCATACCGCCCATCATATTCTGCAGATCAGACAGGTTGATCATGCTGATGCCAGGCATATTTCCCATTCCGCCAAAGGGATCTCCCATCGGAAATCCCTGCTGGTTTTTGCCCACATCAAAACCTTTCTGCATACAATCCACACAGATCTTAAAGCCGCCCACATCAAGCAGCTTTCCTGCGATATGTTCCGGTCTGTGGCAGACACCACAGAATGCTTCATATTCATTGTCATCCGGTTTCTCTTCGGTGTGAACTACTTCTGCATTCTCTTTGTTTTCCTCTGCAGTCTCTACAGTCCCAGAACTTTTTTCCGTGTCGTTCGGTTCCTCATCTATCACTTCTCTGAAATCGTTCTCTGACATTGTTTACTCCTCTATCTTCCCATAAAACTTTTCTTTACTTTCACATCCGGTTTCTTTTGCCGGAAATTAGTATAAACAGTAACATTATAATTCAAATAGCAGGGAATCACAACTGAATTGAAAAGATTTCATTTTTATTTTAGACTTTTTTAAGTAAAAAAAACATAAGTTCACCGCTGTTTCCAGCTATGAACTTATGTTTTACCTGTATATTCTGTTTACGGATTCGCTGTTCCGGTTGTCGCACTGTTTGCTCCGGCTCCATCATCGGTCAGGTCGTCAACGCCTTCTTCCACACCGTCGATGACATCTTTTCCGGCATCTCCGATACCGTCCACCACATCATCGACTACATTTCCGCCATCCGGCTGTATCTCTGTATCTGCGATGTTGTCCGGCTCCGTCATCTCTGTTGCCCGGTCGACCCGGTTATCGTTGACGGTATTTCCGTTGTTTTCTGTATTGACCATATTCTGATTCTCTTTTTTGTCATCCACCTTCGTGTTACCACAGCCCGTTACCGCACCAAAGGATAACGCCAGCACAATGCCTGCTATGAGCAGTCTGTTCTTTTTCATAGTCATTTCTCCTTTTCTTGTCTCAGTTTTCTACTGATTTCGAAAATTAGTATGACCATGATTTTTTATTTTATACACATTTTATCCAAGCTCCGCCTGCAGTCCGCGCTGTATGTTCTTCATCTCCGGTATCAGCTCTCTCACACGTTCCCCCGTCATTCTGCTGACCGGTCCGGAAATACTAAATGCATATTTTGCCTTCTTTTCATAATCTTGCAGGCTGACTGCGATACAGCGCACGCCGGTCTCGTTTTCCTCATCATCCAACGCATAGCCATCCTCTCTTACTTTGGCAAGCACCTGTTTCATGGTATCCAGATCGATAATTGTTTTTTCCGTCTTTTTTTCCAGGCTGCTTTCGTTCCAGATCTTCTCCACCTCTTCCTCCGGAAGCTCAGAAAGGATTGCCTTTCCCACTCCGGTACAGTACATCGGCTGCATCATCCCGACATGGGATGCCATGCGGATTGTTCCGACTTTTGCTTCAATTTTATAGAGGTAGAGGATGTTACTGCCCTCACGCTGCACCAGATGCACCGTCTCCCCGCTGATATCGGAAAGGTGCTCCATGTACGGTTTTACGATCTGTAACACATTTGACCGTTCTAATACTTTTCCCGCCAGCGTCACGATTTTGTAGGAGAGCATGTATTTTAGCGTTGTTTCATCTTGTCTGGCATAGCCCATGTAGATTAAGGACATTAGGAGGCGGTGGACCGTACTTTTATGAAGATCAAGAGCTGTGCTAAGCTCCATCAGACCCATTTCACCTTTTTCGGCTAACAGTTCCATCACCTGAAAAATGCGGGCTGCGGATTGAACCGGGTTCTTTACATCTTTTTCTTCTGGCATAATCTAAGGTTTCCTTTCTGTTTGGAGGATTGCGAAACTCGTATATAGGCTGTGCTGATCGGCATGTACGTTGATCTTCTCACTCACTCATTATCCTGATTCATTTTGTCTACGAAATCCATGGATAAGAAAGTGTGATCGTTCCGTATTCGTACCTGCCGTTATGATTCATTGCAATAATATGTACTATATTGATACTATGTTCCATAATATGAAACTTTTTCCAATATCTTACCCACCGGACAGAAAAAAGTCAAATGAAACAACCTTTTTTCGTTGACATGACAGCTTTGATTGCTATAATGTAGTTGTACCATTTTACGGAACGTAGTTTCATATTATGGAACAAAGAAAGATATTTTAAATTTTAAGATTTTTATTCAAGGCAATCGATATTTACAAATCATACATTTAACTCAAAACATAAGATTCCTTTACTGAATCTTCATGATACACAGCGAAACGCTTCACAAAAGTATCGTAAGATTGGGGGGAAGGAGGGAAACGGATCTAGACCTTGGGGAGCCGCCGGTACTTAGGTCGCGGACATGGTTATCAGGTCATGGCTTGCCAGGATCCTGATGACCGTGGCTGCAACCTTAGTACCGCTGCGAGCGACACGGAGCGAAAGCGTGTCTTGATCCGGTTCCCTCCTTCCTCCCAATCCCCACAACCTAATGCGGCGTTTCGCGTCCCTATTAAAAAACAAAAAAGGAGAACCCTCATATGACCCCAGTTTTAGAAGAAATATCCAAAATCGGTATCGTCCCAGTCATCGCCCTAGATTCCGCCGAAGACGCCGCCCCACTCGCCAAAGCCTTATGTGACGGCGGACTTCCATGCGCCGAAGTCACCTTCCGTACCGCCGCTGCAGAGAAATCTATCCGCATCATGTCCGAGCAGTTCCCGGATATGTTAGTCGGAGCCGGGACCGTGCTCACAACAGAGCAGGTGGACCGCGCTGTGAATGCCGGCGCCAAATTCATCGTAAGCCCTGGACTGAATCCAAAAGTTGTCTCCTACTGCATAGAAAAAGGGATTCCGGTTACACCAGGCTGCTCAAACCCAAGCGATATTGAGACCGCGATTGAGCTCGGTCTTGAAGTTGTAAAATTCTTCCCGGCAGAGGCAGCAGGTGGACTTGCCATGATCAAAGCCATGTCTGCGCCTTACACAAATATGAAGTTCATGCCAACCGGCGGCATCAATGCGAAAAACTTAAACTCCTACCTTGCTTTTGACAAAATCATTGCCTGCGGTGGTTCCTGGATGGTAGGCAAAGACCTCGTTGCTGCAAAAGACTGGGATCGTATTACCAGTCTTACAAAGGAAGCTGTTTCCACAATGCTTGAACTTAAGCTGCATCATATTGGAATCAACTGCGCTTCTGACGAGGCTGCTGCTTCAGATGCAGCCAAATTTGCCACCCTGCTTACTCAGTGCATCACAGGCGGACCGGTCTCTTATTTTACAGGTTCCTGTATCGAACTTATGAAGGAACCAGGACGTGGCACAAACGGTCATATTGCCATCGGAACCAACTCTGTTTCCAGAGCTATTTACCATCTGGAAAAACGCGGCTTCTCTTTTGACGAGACTTCTTTTAAATATGACGAAAAAGGGAATCTCCGTTTCGCCTACCTGACAGAGGAGATTGGCGGCTTTGCTGTCCATCTCACCAAAAACTGATTTTTCTGTCACTGATCCACAAGGGCTGTCTGCACCTGATGCAAACAGCCCTTTTCTTTTCCTCAAAAATACGTTATACTTCTCCTGTATTTTCATACAATAGCATGCACGCTCTGCGGACATTCTATTGCCATGAACGAAAACCTTCCCTACAGAAAGGACAAAAATATGAGAAATATCATTGATATAAATTCAGAATGGATTCTGTCCACAGAAAAAAAAGAGGAGGGCACTTCTGTCCACAAAAGAATCCTCCCTCTCTACAAAGAGGACGATTACGCTTATTATCTCGAGTTTTTGAGCGCAGCTCCTGTCATAGAGATTTCTTTGAACGGAGAAAAAATCGCTGTCCATAACGGCAGCTTCACCATCTTCCGCGTCGATGTCACGGACAAAATTGTCAACGGTGACAATGAATTGGATGTCTGCTGCACGGGTGACTGCCCTGCTGTGGTGGCAAACCTGATCTTAGTCGAATCCACCCATTTTTCCCTCGACCACTATGGGGATGCAGGAATGCTTGTACAGCCTTCTGAGGTGATGGCTTCCTCCGCTTCTGTGAAGCTGCGTGCATACACGAACTGCGTTCCGGAGGATGCCATGATCTCTTATACAGTTCTGACAACAACCGGAACTATGCTTGCCAATAAGAGTGTCCCTGCTTCCTCCCCAGAATATGTCTGCCATCTGAGCAATCCAAATCTGTGGCAAGGCAAGGCATCCCCAGCTCTCTACGTTGCAGTCGCAGCCTTTATCTCCAGCGGCAGGATCGTTGACCAGATCGTGCTTCCATTCGGACTGCGGACAGTCACAACTGATGCGAGGGATCACCTTGCCGTAAACGGAAGTCCGGTTCCGGAAAAAGAAGTGCTCCGGACAACCGAAACCGATCCTTATTTTTACGATGATATGGACGCTGCCGGCACATTTCTGTGTGCAGACCTCACACCGTTATGCAATAAGTGCACCGACACTGCCGACTGTGAATTACAGATCCGCGAATTTGTGTTGCAGCACTCCTACCATCCTTCCATTCTCTGCTGGAAGCTTCCTACAGATGCTGCAGATCTCGCGAACGTAATCCGAGAGGTAGATCCGTATCGACCGGTGTTATTATAGTTGTGAAACTCATAAAAAACGTATCTAATAGAATGCACGCTTCGCGAACACTCTATTGTCATGTACTTCCCCTGCCTGTGCCATCATCTCCGCTATCCCGCCTGTCTTCCCGGCCCGGATTGCAGTCGTGACAGCGGCACAGCAGTCGAAGAGTTCGGTCATGCCAAGCGTTCCCGATACACTTTTTAATGCATGGTATGAAACATTCCCGCAAATCTTCCGATTCCGTTCTCAAAGTCAATCCCAATCTTTTCCAGTGCATTTTGATCCATTCTGTATACCCCTGTCTTTCCTGACAGTCTAATTGTACTACTTCTTCATTTTCGGCCGAAAAATGATGCTTGCCAGATAACCGAAGATGAGCGCCGCCGAGATTCCCACCGCACTTGCCGTGAAACCTCCTTTAAAAATGCCGATAAAACCTGATTCGTCCACCGCCTCTTTCACGCCTTTCCAGAGTGTATTTCCAAATCCTAACAGCGGGACACTCGCCCCCGCACCGGCAAATTCTAAGAACGGCTCATAAATTTGCAATGCACCAAGCACTGCACCGGTACATACCAAAAGCACCATGATGCGTCCCGGCAGCATTTTTGTTTTTTCCATAAGAATCTGGACGAGAGCACAGATGAGCCCTCCGACCCAGAATGCATTGATATAATCCATAGATTCCTCCTTACTTTTTCTGTCACTCTGCATGCTCGATTACGACCGCATGTGCAATCCCTGGCACCGTCATCCCCTCGTTGAAAGAAACTGTGGAGAGCAGCGCCCCGGTCGGGACAAACAGAATCTTATTGAGCGTTCCCGTCTCTATTTCTTTCAGATAGCGGGCACTCAGAGTAACCGCAGAGCAGCCACAGCCGGAGCCCCCGGCACCTGTGTTCTGTTTTTGGGCATCATAGATCTCAATCCCGCAGTCCGTGTGCACTCCCTCGATATCGTAACCATCCTTCCGGAGCAGATCGATTAAAATCTCCTGTCCCACGGTTCCGAGATCCCCGGTGATGATCCTGTCATAATCCGACGGTTTCGTTCCAAAATCGAGGAAATGCTGCCGGATCACTTCCCTTGCCGCAGGAGCCATCGCTGCTCCCATATTCATGGAATCCTTGACTCCGAAGTCCACAATTTTCCCGGTTGTAATCCCTGTAATCTTCGCCCTGGATTTGGTTTTTCCAAGTACGAACGCTGCGCTTCCGGTGACAGTCCACGTTGCGGAGAGTGGACGCTTGTTGGCATATTGTAACGGAAAACGGAACTGCTTCTCCGCGCTCGCGAAGTGGCTTGATGTCATCGCCACCACATAATCCGCATACCCTGCCGCCACACACATTGCGCCGAGTGACAGTGATTCCCCACAGGTACTGCACGCCCCGTACAATCCGAACAGCGGCACCTCGAAATCCACCACTCCGAACGAGGTTGCGATCGTCTGTCCGAGCAGATCCCCGGCAAACAGATAACGGATCTGGGAGGATTCTAATCCGGCCTTCCCAACCGCTATCGTGAACGCCTCTTTCTGCAGGGTGCTCTCCGCTTCCTCCCACGTATCCTGCCCAAAGGTATCGTCCTCTCCCACCACATCAAACAACTCCCCGAGCGGACCTTCCCCCTCTTTCTTCCCGACAATATTTGCCGAACTGATGATAAAAGGAGCCTCCGCAAACCGGAGGCTCTGATTTCCCATTTGCATCTTCATACATGTCCCCTTTTCTTTTTGGTATTAGTATGAATCTGTCCTTCTTTCTTATTCACTTTCGTTTCTTTTTAGCTCACTGGCAATTTTTTCCGGCGAAATCTTTAAGTAGACACAAAGCCTTAAAAATTCGTCCGCAAGCAGCGGTTCCTTATAACCTGGTCTTAGTTTTTCCTCCGGAATCCCTGTTTTTTGAGAAACCAATCCTCTCGAAAGACTGTTTTCACACAGATATTTTATCATGTACTCTGTTACTTCAGACGTCTGTCCCATTCTCTATCCCTTCTACTTTCTCATCCTGTCTTTTTTCCGGCACACTCTCTGCCGTTTCCTCTCAGTCCGTGTATATTTCTCTGTTTTTATCATATGATATCCTATTATATTCTCAGCTACAAAGACTTTCAATCTTATTTTTCCTGCATATTCAGAATGAATTGACGCACAAAAATAAGTGGGATATGATACGTGTAAAAGAATTATTTTTTGGAAAGAACAGGCGGATTTTTGCATGCGGAATGAATACATCTCAAAAGCACTAAAAGAATATCGGAAGAAAAACCACTACTCAGTCAACGACGTCTCTTTGATGTTGGGAGAGCGTTCCATGGAGGTTGCCCCAAAGACGATTTACGGATGGGAAAGCGGTCAGTCTCAGCCGAGTGCAGACATTCTTCTGACTCTGTGCGAGATTTATCACATTCCAGACATCCTGTCCGCGTTCGGATACGGGAACAATAACGCAAAGCTTTTGCAGCTCACCTCCCATGAATGTGAACTGATCGCCTCTTACCGCAGCCATCCGGAATTGCAGGAAGCGGTCAATATTCTGCTTGACTGCAAGCCTCCTGAGTTGAAGAGGAAGCCGATGGTCAGACGGCATGCGGAGCATAGGGTGGAAAAATAGCAGCAAAAAACACACGCTGCTTTCATACAGCGTGTGTCAAATCTTCCGCGCCATCTAACAGCACAATCAGAAAGTTCTTAATGCGCTCGTCTGCGCACATTCACTCCTTCCCAAATTGTAAATAGTATCACCAAAATATGCCAAAATCAGTGTATCACACCTTGCATCTTTTTCTCAACAAGTATAGAATAGCAGTATTCGCTTATTTACAAGGGAGAGTCTTTTTATTATGAACGCATTTCAATTTATCTGCCAGTATATCAGACGGCACAGATTACAGTATGTTCTTGGTATTCTCACACTTTTTTTCGTCGACTATGCCAATATTTTTATTCCGAAGCTCACCGGTGTGATCACCGACGGACTTACCGCCCATTCGATGGACTGGGGTGATGTGAAGAAGAATCTTCTTTATCTCTTCCTGCTCGGTCTCTCGCTTGCGGTCGGACGGTTTTTCTGGCGCTATTTCCTGTTCGGGGCATCCCGCTCCATCGAGAAAGAGCTGCGGAACGATATGTTCGCCCATCTGGAAAAAATGGATGTCGAATATTATAACGAGCACAAAACCGGCGATCTGATGACCCGCTTTACCAGCGACTTAAATGCGATCCGCATGGCGATCGGTCCGGCTGTCATCAGTGTGTTCGATGCTTCGGTCATGACGTTTATGGTCATTTTCCAGATGATGTATTACGTCAGTGTGAAGCTCACACTACTCACCTTAATCCCGATGCTTCTTATTTTATTTGGGGAGATTTATTATGGAAAAATCATCCGTCCGCGCTTTACCGCCAGACAGGAGGCAGTCTCCGACCTTACGGACTACGTGCAGGAGAGCTTTTCCGGTATCCGTGTTATCAAAGCATTCGTCCGGGAGAAATCGCAGCGTTATCATTTTCTGAAGGAAAATACCAACACGATGGAGAAGAACTTAAACATCGCGAAGATTCAGTGCTTCATCATTCCGCTGCTCGATGTCGTGATCGGACTCTCCTCACTCATCACCTTAATTTACGGCGGTTACCTCGCCCTGTTAGGCGATATTACACTCGGCCGGTTCGTGGCTTTCAACCAGTATATCAATATGCTTGTCTGGCCAATGTTAGCCTGCGGGGATTCCGTCAATATGTTTTCCCAGGGTGCCGCTTCGATCCACCGTGTTCAGGAAATTTTTGACAGTAAACCGGAGGTTGCCGATACTGACAAAACTGAATCTGTGGACGAGATCAAAGGCGAAATCACCTTCAACCACCTAAGCTTCATCCACCGCGGACACAGTGAGCCTACCCTCGAGGATATCAATCTGCATGTCCCTGCCGGTACGACGCTTGCAATCATCGGCAGAACCGGAAATGGCAAATCCACACTCGTAAACCTGTTGCTTCATTTATATAATACGAAACCTGGCATGCTGCTCATCGACGGAAAAGATATCAACACGATTCCTCTTAAGACACTCCGTGAAAATATCGGCTACGTGCCGCAGGATAACTTTCTGTTTTCTGACACCTTAAAGTCCAACATTGCTTTCGGTTCAGAGGACGAAGATATGGGAGCGATCATATCCGCCACACGGGCTGCCTGCATCCATGAAAATATTGTTCAGTTCCCGGATGGATATGAAACAATTGTAGGTGAACGTGGCGTCACTTTATCCGGTGGACAGAAACAGCGAAGCTCGATTGCAAGAGCTCTGATGAAGAATGCCCCGATCCTCATTTTAGACGATGCCCTCTCTGCCGTTGATACAGACACCGAGGAACACATCCTGCACAATTTGAAGAAAAACCGTGCCGGAAAGACAACGATTCTCATTGCGCACCGTATCTCCACGATCCAGAATGCCGACATCATTATGGTATTAGAGAATGGTACCGCCGCCGAGATTGGAAACCATGCCTCCCTGATGGAACAACACGGCATTTATTATGATATGTTTGAAAAACAGCAGTTAGAGGCTGCCAAGGGCGAAGCACAGGGCAGATCAAACGGAAAGGAGGACTTCTAATCTATGAAACGTTTACTCGGCTATTTAAAACCACATAAATGGGTTATGACCGCAGCAACCGTGCTCGTCCTCTTTATCATCGTCGTCGAGCTCGCGCGCCCAATCGTCATCGGGGATGCCATCGACAATTACATCAACGGCTACTATACCCCTTACATAGAGACTACTGCAGACGCCCCTGGTGCTGTCGCTTATCAGGGTACCTGCCTCACCAGGGATTTTACCGCAGAGGATGGACAGGTCTATGACCAGATTTTTCTCTACGACAACCATTACTACATGGCAGAGCATCTCTCTGCTTCTGAGTGCGAAGATCTGAAAAATGCGGACACGGACACACTTGCATCCTACGCTGCAAGCCAGGGAACTCCACTTACGAGGGAGGATCTCAAAGCACTGCGCCACTATGATTTCACTGGCATTTTAAAGGCTGCCCTTCTGTACCTGTTTCTGCTTGCCGCCGGATTTATTCTGAATACATTAGACACATGGATTTTGCAGAAAATGGGACAAGAAATCATTTTCCAGATGCGCGAGGAAGTGTTTACCCACATCCACAGCTTATCGTTGAGCTTTTTCAACAATACACCTGTGGGCAAACTTGTCACCCGCGTCTCCAACGATACGGAAGCCGTAAACGAGCTATTTTCCACGATCCTTGTGAAGCTATTCAAAAATGTGGTAAAAATCTTCGGATACGCCGTTGTTATGCTCTCGATCAACGTGCGGATGGCACTTGTCTCTTTCGTGCTGCTCCCAGTTGTCACAGTGCTGACCTTTTTTTTCCGCTTTATGTCGCGGAAGGCTTACGAGATCACAAGAAACCGTATCACGGACTTAAATACCTTTTTATCCGAGCATATCTCCGGCATGAAGCTGATCCAGATTTTTGCCAGGGAGGATGTCAAGTATCAGCAGTTTGAGAAGAAATCTGAGGATCTTTTTAAGGCAAACTGGAGGGAAGTCATGACGTTTGCCATTTTCCGCCCATCCATTTATCTGGTGTCTGTCATCGCCATGATGATTGTCATCGGAACCGGAAGCTATTCTGTGTTAAGCCAGACGTTTTCGCTTGGAACGCTGTTTATTTTTATCACCTATATCTCCTCCTTCTTCGACCCGATACAGGAACTTGCCGAGCAGTTCGAAACATTACAGTCCTCCCTCGCTTCCGCCGGAAAGATCTTCTCTATCCTTGACGTGAAGCCGGACATTGTAAATCCAAAGCATCCTATCGATGTCCAGATCAAGGGACGCATCGAATTCCGCCATGTATGGTTTGCCTATGAGAATGAGGATTATATTTTAAAAGATATCAGCTTTGTCATCGAGCCTGGCCAGAAAGTCGCCTTTGTCGGTGCGACCGGTGCTGGAAAATCTTCGATCTTAAATCTGATCGGACGGTATTTTGACATTCAGAAAGGGGAAATCTTAATTGATGGCGTCAATATCAAAGACCTCGACACGGATGTGCTGCGTGCTGCCATCGGGCAGGTTCAGCAGGACGTCTTTATTTTCACAGGGGATATTAAGAGCAATATTTCGCTCGACAATGAGAATATTTCCATTGACGATGTGAAGCGCGCGGCAAAGATTGTGCACGCAGACTCTTTCATTGAAAAAATGCTGGGAGGATACGATGCACCTGTCACCGAACGCGGAAGTACCCTCTCCGCCGGACAGCGGCAGCTCCTCTCCTTCGCGCGGACGCTGGCCTACGATCCGACCATTCTCGTTCTCGACGAGGCGACCGCCAACATCGACACTGAGACGGAGGCACTGATCACAAGCGCCCTCGCAAAGCTGATGGAGGGACGCACCTCAATCATGGTGGCACACCGCCTCTCCACAATCCAGCACGCGGACAAAATTATTGTCATGCATCAGGGACGGATCCGCGAATCCGGATCCCATCAGGAGCTGTTAGCGCAGAACGGCCTTTACAAGAAGCTGTATGATTTACAGTTAGTAGAAGGATAAAAACAAGGGAGCAGTACTTTTTCCGAAAGTACTGCTCCCTTGTTAACTCATACAACCTCTAACCGTTCATTGATATACCGTTCCATCTCATTCTTCGGAATTCCGAGCGTCAGCGAAAGCTCACTGTAAAGCTCGTTCTCCGTCGCCTTCAGATACCGTTCATCTAATGAGGTAATCTTCTTTCCCTGTGCAATTCTCTGCTGTTTTCGGCAATATAGTGTTTTGATGATGCTGATCCAGGCTCGGTAATCGCATGTTTTCAATGCTTCCTTATACTTCAACTCACGCTTCTTCTCATCGGTGACCCAGAGCTCTTCGATGGACGGCATCTCTTTTATGAGCTGCTCCGCTTCTGACTTTGTGATAACTTTTCTCATGGTTACTTTTTCATTGTCAGTCGGCGCATATATTTTTCCTTTTCCGTCCCCATACGGCGCCAACACATAATACAGCCTGTCCTTATTGCTTCCCGGAATGTCGATATGCGTGATTTCTTCAATCAGGCAGACCCCTTTGCATCCATAAACAATATATTCTCCTACTTTAAACATTTTTCCTGATTCTCCTTTCCTTGCAGTTTTGCTTTTATGGGAATAAATCCCGGCAGTTATTATAATTTTACCATTTTTTCGATAAAAAAGTCAGCAAGTTTCCACTTTTTGGAACAATTTTGTGAAAGCTATCCAAAAACTGTCCGGTTGTATTTGATACATTTTAACAAGAAAAATACTTTCTTCCTGTACAAAAATGCGTTATAATCATTTATATGGTTTGTATTATAAAACAATGTTTCATATTATGGAACTTTTTTCACAGGAGGATCTTATGAATCAAAAATATGATGTAATCTCATTAGGAGAAATTTTATTAAGACTTTCCGCCCCGGTCAATGGAAGGCTGGCACAGGGAGATACACTGATGAAGCATGTCGGCGGTGCGGAGTTAAACGTTGCCTCGGTGCTTGGCATGCTCGGCTTAAACAGCGCCGTTGTCTCCAAGGTTCCTGACAACCTTCTGGCTTCTTATGTGCGGAATATTCTGCGTGAGGCAAAAGTCAGCGAGGAATATCTGGTGGAAGACACTTCTGCGGACAGCCGTCTCGGACTCTACTATTACGAATACGGTTCCTATCCACGTAAACCGCGGGTCGTATATGACAGAAAGAACTCTTCCATCAATAAAATAGAAAGGAGCGATGTACCGTCTTCCATGTTTGAAAATGCCAGACTGTTCCATACAAGCGGAATTACGTTAGGTCTCGGTGGAAATGCACGGGAATTCGCCCTCCAATGTATCAGAGAATTTAAAAAACATGGGGCGCTCATCTCATTCGACGTCAATTACCGTTCCAACCTCTGGACAGGTGAGGAGGCAAGAACCTGTATTGAGTCGATTCTTCCTTATGTCGATATTTTCTTCTGCTCTGCCGACACGGCGCGGCTTACGTTCGGCAAAACAGGAACGACCGAAGAGATCCAGAAATCCTTCTGTAAAGATTATCCGATCTCTGTTGTCGCATCCACGGAGCGCACGGTTCTCTCACCGAAAAAGCACAACTTTACCTCCGTCATTTACTCTGCCAAGACAGATTCTTACTACAGGGAAGAACCTTACAACAACCTGGATGTTATAGACCGCATCGGAAGCGGCGATTCTTATGTGGCAGGCGCGCTCTATGGATATTTAAAATACGGTGACTGTCAGAAGTCGCTCGAATATGGTAATGCCATGGCTGCGATCAAGCACAGTCTGATCGGGGATATGGCTTTCACCGATCTCGCCGAGATTGACGACATTATCTCACAGCACCAGAATACTTCCGGCTATCAGACTGAAATGAACCGTTAAGCAACTCTTAACTTCGTGTGGAATCCCGGATTACAATCTCCGGCTCCACCCGGATATGCCGTTCTGCCTCCGTCAGTTCCTCCCCGCGGATCAGCCGCAGCAAAAGTTCTGCTGCCATATGTCCAAGCTTATCCTGCGGATGGGACACGGTTGTGATCGGGATATGGTTATTTTTTGCCAGAAGGGAATTGTCAAAGCCTGTGACGGACACATCGCGCGGCACCTTTTTCCCAAATTCCCGCAGCGTCCGGATGACTTCCACTGCAATCTGGTCATTGTAGCAGACGATCGCATCCACCGGCATTTCTTCCTGTATCACTGTGCACACTGCCTCCCGCGGCTTCACCTCGCGGTCTTCGGTATAAAACCAGGTCACATAGTCCGGGTCGTACAGAATCCCTGCTTCCTGCAGGAAGCAGGGATTCATACCCTTTATGCCTTGCCTGCCCCTGCACATCATCCGCTTTGAAGATTCCAAGGATATGGCGGTGTCCAAGATCGGTCAGGTATTTCGTGATCAGATACCCTCCCTTCACATCATCCATGAGCACATAGGATTTCTCTTTCATCTGCTCAAAGTATCCCTGCACAAACACATACGGAATCCCATACTCATCCATCTGGTCATACAGGCTGGTATGGCGGCATGAAATCTGCGTCTTGCTTGGCTCGATGATGAGCCCGTCAATATCTTTCGAAAGCAGTTCCTCCATACAGCGCGCCTCGGCAGCCCTGGAATTGCGTGTTGTTTTAAGCAAAATGCTGTACCCGTTCGCAGTCATCACCTGCTCGATTCCCTGAATCAGCCTCGGGAAGATATAATCTGACAGGTAGGTGGTCACAACGGCTATGTTTTTTGAGGTTCTGGTATGGATGGTCCGCTCGGAGACGAAGGTTCCCCTTCCGTGCTCCGCATAGAGAAAGCCTTCTTCTGTCAGCTCGGCAATCGCTTTGCGCACAGTCTGACGGCTGATATGGTATTGTTCGGCGAGCATGTTCTCCGACGGGATTTTATCGCCGGGGTTCCATGTTCTGCGGATGATTTTCTCTTTTATTTCGTCTTTTACGTGACCGAATTTGGGTTCTTTCATATTGGACTCCTTTTCTGCGAAAATGAGGGGATTGACATGTCTGCGCTGCCGGACGTTAGGTTGTGTGAGCCAGGATTGGGTGGGACTGCCGGAAGATTCCCATTGGGCTGAGAACTCCGAGAAGCCTCAGGACAGCCGATTCTCTCAGCAAAGGCTTCGAGAATCGACTTGAGTCTTCTCTCCGTAGCCCAGGGGGAATCTTCCGGCAGTCCCACCCAATTCTGGCATGCGGTACGTTTTCTTGACGGCAGCTTGGATATTGGTTCGGCCAAGATATATAACCTGATCTTTTATTCCTCGGATATTTTCTATCAAGTGCATCCTTTGACAATATTCTTGGAATCTCTATTATTGCTCAATGTTCATAATAAATCTGCATTTAGGGAACTGTGAACATCCATAAAATTTTTTCCCTGCTTTTTCTCCTTTTTTCGCCACTCTTAAGACCATCGTCGCTCCACATTTCGGGCAGATTAATGTTTCTTCCTGTTTTTGTGTTTCCTCTTTTCCTTCTTCCTTTTTGCTTTTCACTTTCTCAATTATTTTTTTGTATTTTTCCACATAATCCTTCCGTTTTTCCGATGTTTTTGATAACAGACTTTCTGCACGTTCTTTCATTTGCTTTTTTGACGAAGCGATTTCCCCGGAATCCGCCTCCATCTTTTTTATGACCGCAACAAGCTGATCGGCACGGAGGACCTGATTTTTTATTTCTTTTGGTGCATATCTATCGTTGACAACTGTTTTCGGATTTGCAAGTACAATCAAGGATTTATAGAAATTGTCAAAGTACTTCCGGAATCCAAATCCCATAATAAGATTTTTCTTTTCTGCACAACATTCTTTTAATATCTCCATATGACGCATATTCTGTGTTATTGGCGAGTAAATCCCCTCTTTATGCCACTTCCCGCCATATTGCATATTCCGGATAAAATCTCCCTTTGCGTTAATTTCTATATTTCCATATAAATTTTTACATTCGATCAAATATGTAATTTTCGGCGCTATTACAACAAAATCAATCTGTGCACTCTGACCTTCTTCTGTCTCGATATAAATATCGTGTAAAATAACCAGATCCATATTACTGTTTTTTAATTCGAATAAAATATTGGCTTCTCCTGCTATTCCAGCTTTTGTGACAGCTATTTCCCGTTGTATCTTCTCCTTCACCCCATCCACTGCTTCCGGGAAAAGCT
>ERZ773107.1753-NODE-1753-length-18213-cov-3.595770_pt1 | contig 18213 bp, 18 predicted proteins | sample MGYA00580571_ERZ773107 | MGnify/ENA primary metagenome ERZ773107 (study PRJEB29015, sample SAMEA2737843) | human gut metagenome | biome: human gut; feature: human-associated habitat; material: faeces | place: China | collected 2012 ... | reverse complement strand
GAGAAGGCGCTCCAATGAAGAGACGTCCAATGCATAGAAGAAAAAAAGTTTGTGTATTCTGTGGTAAAGACAACGTAATTGACTACAAAGATACAAACAAATTAAAGAGATACATCTCTGAGAGAGGAAAGATCCTTCCCCGCAGAATCACAGGAAACTGTGCAAAACATCAGAGAGCTCTTACAGTAGCAATCAAGAGAGCACGTCACGTTGCTCTTATGCCATACGTTTGCGAATAAGATTTTTAGAGCAGATTAAGACCAGTTATCTTCGGATAGCTGGTCTTTTTTTTATTCATAGGAAAATACATCCTATGAATGAAAAACGCTCCGCGAGGGTCGCACTGTAGCGGCGATGTATTATGCCGCAAAAGCGACCCGCCGCAGGTGGGGGAATCCTGTTTACAGGATTCTTTCTTCTGTTGTAAGGAATACTTGCCGGTACGTTTCAGCAGCGGGCAGAATTTACCCGGGGAGAAAAATTCTCTCTGGGTCATTGTGAGAGATGCATAAAAAGAGAAAGTATTTTTGTGAACAATTCACGTATTGACATGTGTATATGTGTCATGCATAATCAGCTTATAGAGCCACGGTAACGTACACGTGAACGAACACAACAGATTTCAGAAATAGGAAAGGATCAGTTTTTGAAAAATGAATGTGGAAGAATTTAACAGAAAGTATGAAGGATTTTACCCGGTGCTCCATAATGGATTATACCGGGAGACCGGCAGCCAGAACCATTTCCTGGCAGGAATGGATAAGGATGGTTATCCGCATCTCTTCTGGTCACTCACGGGAAGTGAGTGGGAGGAGAAGAAGCTTCTGATCCGCTCGAATTTTGGAAGTGTGAGGAGACCGGAATCTGAAATGATAGAGATATTAGAAGAGCCGGATGAGGGGCAGATTTACCTCGTCTGTGCAGCAGGAGAGATTGTCATCCTGCCGGATTGCCCGAAGTGCATCACGATGAAATGGGTCAGGTTAGGGCAGGGCGTGTCGATTGTGGGGGCAGCATTGTCGGGAATGTCAGGAGACACTTCCGTAGAAGAAGGGGAAGAGCGCCGGCTGATTCTGAATTTGAGCGATGGGAGTAGAAGAGAGCTGCCGTTATCTTTTTTTCGGCAGTACAGAGTTGCGTTTTCTTTTGCAAGGAAACTGCAGGAGGCAGGTGCTGAACTGATTGATGTCGATGAGACAGAGGATGTCGAGGAGCTTCTGTCTGATAAGGATAAGAATCATTGTCTGATTTTTCTGTGCCGGACAGGACGAAGGGCGGATGAGGCAGCGGAATATGCCAGAAATCACGGCTTTCGGCAAGCGTATTCCGCTGGTGGCAGGGAAGAATGGGCGCATGTGGAGTGATAGAATATGGCAACAATAAAACAGATTGCAAAGCTTGCAGGAGTGTCAATCGGAACGGTTGACCGGGTTTTGCATGAGCGAGGGGGATTGGACCCGAATACAAAAGCCAGAGTACAGGCAGCGATAGAGGAACTTGGGTATGTACCCAATCAGACGGCACAGAGTCTGGCAGTCTACAAGAAGAGGCTGCACATCCTGTGCATTATCATAGAATCACCGATCTCTCCTTTTTTTCATGCAGTCAATAAAGCGATCCGCCGGAAGGCGGACAGCCTAAATCAGGCGGGTGTCAGGGTGACACTGGTGAATATTATGGATTTGCTTGGAGTGGTCAGTGTGGACGGAGGGCAGAGGTCAGAAACAGCAGTTGGGCTGATGCAGGATCAGTTCCTTCAACTGTTAGATGATGTGAATGCAGTGGTCTACCCGAATGTGGCGTATTCGCTGGGAGAATGGGGGACTGAGATTTTCAAACAGAGAAATCTTCCGTGGATCTGTTACAACTCGGGAAGTGAGGATGAGGGAATGCTCGCCTTTGTAGGCGCGGATTATGAGAAAAGCGGCCGTATTGCAATGGGGCTTACCGCACTTCTGGCAGGAATACATGCGAATGTACTTGTACTCTCAATCGGGATAGACTGCACGGAATCTTATATGAGGCGTATGCAGGGCTATTGCAGGGAAGGCAAGAAAAAATATCCGGGCATTCGGATCGCAGACATCCTGGAAATTCCGATTGAAAGTGAAAAACAGGAGGAGATACTTAAGAATACATTTGAAGCCCATCCGGAAATTGACATGGTCTATATTATAAATCCAGCAGATTATGCAATTTGTGACAGAATCCGGAATCTGGAGAAATCCGGATGCGTGAGGAACAATATTCCGGTTATCACCTATGACCTGACAGAGGAATCCTCAGAACGGTTGAAAAATGGCAGCATCACGGCTGTGGTGACCCAGCAGCCGGAGGTACAGGGGGAACTGGCATTAGACCTTATGTATAAATATCTTGTTTTCGGGGAGATCCCGGAGAAGGTATATTATACCAAACAGGAAATCTATATTGAACAGAATGTGTAAATGGTAACAATTATTCTGCAAAAATGGGGAGCAGAAGAAGTTATAAATAATGTATTAAGAAAGAGGAGGACATGTAATGGAGGCTTACAAAGACCAGAACAGAAGTTTTAAGGAGCGTGCAGCAGACCTGGTGTCAAAGATGACACTGGAGGAGAAGATCACGCAGGTAGGAAATGTGGCGAGTGCCATCCCGAGACTGGATGTACCGGCATACGACTACTGGAGCGAGGCATCCCACGGATTTTTCGGACCGTTCGAGGTGAAACCGATGGACGTAACGGCATATCCGGTGTGCCTGGCAATGAGCCAGTCGTGGGACAGAGAGAAGATCAAACATGTGACAAAGGAGATCTCCGATGAGATCCGTGCACATCACAATCTTAACGGGATCGAGCTTCATATGTGGTGCCCGACCATCAATATGGCAAGAGATCCGAGAAATGGCCGCTCGGATGAGAACTTCGGAGAAGACCCGGTTCTGGCAGGAACGATGTCAGCAGCTTATATTCAGGGACTTCAGGGGGCAGATGAGGATGATAAATATTTAAAATGTGTTGCCACACCGAAGCATTACGCACTCAATTCCAGTGAGAATAACCGCCACTGTGGATCCGGGAATGTAGATGAGGCAACACTCCGCGAATATTATACAAAGCAGTTCCAGTATGCGATCAGCGAGGGCAAGGCAGAGTCTATCATGACATCTTACAACCGGATTAACGGTGTGCCTGCATCCTGTAACGATACGCTGCTTACGACGCTTCTCCGCGAGGAGTGGGGCTTTGACGGATTTGTAGTATCAGACTGTGGAGCGGTTGCGGATACTTATGTTAATCCAATGTTTTATGCAATTACAAATTTAGGACACTTTTATGCGAAGAGTCTGGAAGAGGCATCTGCCATGACACTGATCGCAGGCACGGATGTGAGCTGTGGCGCAGAACACAAGAAGGCATTGAAGAATGCTGTGGAACAGGGATTAATCAGCGAGGATATCATTGACAGGGCAGCAATCCGTGCGCTGACTTCCAGATTCCGCTTAGGACTTTTTGATGATGCAGATAAGGTAAAATACAATAAGCTGACCGGCGTCTCTACAGAGGAAATGCATGCAGCATCCGTAGATATGGCAAATGATACGATTGTTCTTCTGAAAAATGAGGACGGACTGCTCCCAATCAGGCGCGATAAGGTAAAGAGTATTCTTGTAGTTGGACCGAATGCGTTCAGACGTCAGCTTGGCGGCTATTCCGCAGGACAGACCCCGATCGTTGACACACCAGTCAATGTGATGGCACTTGACGGAATCCGTAAGGAAGCCGGGGATGACATGGAAGTATTATTTGAAAAAGGCTGGACCACCGACGAGGAGAGAGGTGCAAAAGGAATGGAGGATATTCTTCTTCCAGGCTTTGACCCGGATGAGCTTCTGATGGACATTTCCCCTGAGATGATGGCCGGATTTATGGGAGAGAAGCCACCAAAGCGCCATGTTCCGGAAGACCCGGATCTGAACGCAGATGACGACATGTTGATCGCAAGAGCGGTGGAAGCTGCAAAGAAGGTTGATATGGTTGTTGTGGTTGCAGGAACAGACGCTTCCAATGCAAGTGAAGAGCATGACCGCGATACGCTGGATCTGCCTTATGGACAGGATGAGAAGATCCAGAAGATTATCGAGGCAAATCCGAATACAGTTGTGGTAATCACAGCACTTGGAGCAGTGACCGGAGCATTTGTCGAAAAGAGCCATACCTTAATCAATGCCCATTTTGCAGGCGAGGCACAGGGAACGGCAATTGCTAATGTCCTTTTTGGAAAAGTAAATCCAAATGCAAAGCTTACTGCTACCTGGTATAAGGATGTGAATGACCTTCCGGCATTAAATGATTACGGCATTAAAAAACAGGATACCTGTGACAAGAAAGCACGTACCTATATGTACTTTGACGGGGATGTTCTCTTCCCATTCGGACATGGACTCAGCTACACAAGCTTTGCGTACAGCAATCTGAGAGTCAATAAAACAGAGCTGGATGCGAATGAAACACTGTCCGTCTCTGTAGATGTGAAAAATACAGGGGTGATGGACGGAGCGGAGATCGTTCAGTTGTATGTCTCCAAAATTCTGGTTGGCAAACAGAAAGACAATAAGCCGATCCGTCAGCTCAAGAGCTATCAGAAAGTATGGATCAAGACAGGGGAGACTGTGACGGTCACAATGGAGCTTCCGGTAAGTGACATCAGCTTCTGGAGCAACCTGAAGAAGAAGTTCATCGTGGAGCCGGCATCTTACAAACTGGAAGTTGGAGCAAGCTCTGCGGACATCAGACAGACGACAGAAGTCACACTCTCCGGTGAGTGGAACGCAGCTCTTAAGAATGTATACGCGGTTGCAGAGAAGTACTGCTACAACGTCGGGGACGAAGGATATGTGAGTGTATCTGCGACACTTGAGGATACGACCCACCTTTGCATGAAGAAGTACGCGCCTGTATTCACGAGCTCTGATGAAGCCGTGGCAACAGTCGATGCGGACGGTAAAGTTACTGCAAAAGCTTCCGGTGTCTGCGAGATCACAGCAGCCGTTACCTGCAACGGCATGAAAAAGATAGCTATAGTACCGGTTGCAGTGAGATAATAATAGACATATTGCGGCGGGCGTGGGATAACCGTCTGCAGAATAGGATTCATGACAGGATAAAGGACGGCGTTTCGCCGTCCTTTGTTTTTGCATAGTATATTCCTTTACGATTTCTATCTTGCGTTTCACTGGCAGGATGATTACAATATCCATGAAAGTTTTTCTGCGGATATCTGTTGAAAACAGAATGGCTTCTGCGGATTCCGGGGGAAAATACCAGATAAGAGTAATGGAGACAGAGTATGAACATGAATTCCCTGAAAAATAAATTATATGATGCATCCAAAATAGACTGGGACAACCTGATGTTTTCCACAAAGAATCTGTGGATGTTATTGATCCCGATTATGGTGGAGCAGATGTTAAATTCCCTGATGGGAATGGCAGATACGATGATGGTCAGCAATGTTGGCAGTGTGGCGATGTCGGCGGTGTCGTTAGTAGATTCCATCAATATGTTAGTCATCCAAGTGTTTGCAGCGTTAGCGACGGGTGCGGCGATTATCTGTGCCCAGTACCTTGGAAGAGGGGACAGGGACGGTGCCAATAAGGCGGCAAGACAGATCTTTCTGACAGTGATTGTCATATCGACGGTGCTTGCGGCGGTGTGCCTGATTTTCTGCAAGCCACTGCTTCGGCTGGTTTTCGGTTCTGTGGAACCGGAAGTCATGGAGGATTCGATTATTTATTTCCTGATTACGGCGTCCTCCTATCCGTTTATTGCGCTGTTTAACGCAGGTGGTGCGTTCTACCGCGCCGGGGGCAATTCGAAGTTTCCGATGAAGATTTCCATTATCTCCAATGTGATCAATATTGTGGGAAATGCGATCCTTATTTTCGGATGTGGACTCGGAGTGGCGGGAGCTGCGATCTCTACGCTTGCCTCCCGGATTTTCTGCGCAATCGTCGTGCTTGTCTTTTTGCGGAAACCGCGGCAGGAGATCGTCCTGCGGGAATATCATACAATCCGGCCGGATTTCCCGCTGATCGGTAAGATTCTTGCAATCGGTGTACCGGCGGGCGTGGAAAATGGAATGTTCCAATTCGGAAAACTTGCGATCCAGTCCACGGTCTCGACACTTGGGACGGAGGCAATTGCGGCACAGGCGATGACCGTTATTTTTGAAAACGTGAACGGAATTGCGGCGATTGCAGTTGGAATCGGGCTGATGACGGTTGCAGGACAGGCATTCGGAGCCGGGCGGAAAGAGGAGGCAAAGTACTATATCTTAAAGCTGACCGGATATGCGGAGATTGTTATTATCATATCCTGTCTTGTGACATTTGCAATCAGCCGTCCTGTGATGCGGCTTGCGGGGATGGAGCCGGGCAGTATGGAAATCTGCTATCAGATGCTGATTGCCATCACGATTGTAAAACCAATTTTGTGGTCTCTGTCGTTTATCCCGCCATATGGCTTGCGTGCGGCCGGGGATGTGAAGTTCTCCATGATCACGGCGACGTGTACGATGTGGTTCTGCAGGGTTGTGCTTGCGGTGTATCTGATCCGTTTTCAGGGATTTGGTCCGATTGCGGTATGGATCGGCATGTTCGCAGACTGGGGAATCCGCAGTGTGATCTTTTCTGCCCGTTTCCTTTCTGGAAAATGGCAGAGATATCATGTGGTATAAGAGTTAAGGAAAGAAAGTCTTTAGAAAAATTAAGTTTTTTTAAGGACTTTTTTTTGCTATAATATGGTAATCTGTTCATAGATTGATAAAGATATGGAAAACGCCGGGGCAGGGAATTTGCGGTGCAGAAAACGGACAGCATGCAGGGAGACAGGATTGGAATGAAAAACAGGACATGGAAAAAAAGAATGAGAGTGGCAGTATGCTTGCTTTTGACAGCCGGAGTGTGGCTTCTGACCGGCTGTGGTCAGATGGAGGGAGTGAAAGAAGACGGATCCAAGATGGAAGATACCGAGGCTTCTGGGATAGAGACAGACGGGACGGAGGAAACGTATATTCCAGTGACGAATGTGGACACTGAGACGGTTTATGCAAAGATGGAACCGGATGGAAAGCTGGCAGCTTTTCTGACCGCCTATTATCAGATACCGGACGAATATCTGCCGGAAACCCGCTATTATTATGATACACTTGATCTGAATTCGGATGGAAAGGATGAGATACTCGTTGTTGTGGTAGGGGAATACACGGAGCAGGAGGGCGGCGATCCGGCGTTGATCTTATCGGAGACGGAGGACAGCTATGAGGTGCTGGAGGATTTTCCATTTTTACGTACACCAGTCTATGTGAGCGAGGAGAAACGGGATGGCTGGTCAGATCTGATCGTGCCATTTCACGGGACGGGTGACGGCAATGGCTATCTGCTCTGCCATCACACTCCGGAGGAGGGGTACCAGAGCGCGGAAAACGAATTTTTAGAAAGTTTTGATGAGAATTTCTGTGGGAAGAAGATCCTTGCCAACAATTTCATTGACGACATGGATAAGGGGAATTACCTGACGCTGGCGGATCAGTGACAGAAAATATGAGAAATACCTTTATCTTATGATTTGAAAATGGTATAATTCATTATAGTTTTGTCAATTGAGATAATACGATAAAGGATGCCGAGATGAAAAAGAGTCATATAAAGCTGAAGGGAAAGCTGCGCCGCTATCTGTACTGGCCGCTTTACCTGACTATTTTACTGGTAATAATGAACATCGTCATGTACACGGAAGATGTGAGGATGGGGGGGATGTTCACAGGCTTTGTGGTGGTCTATCTTGTGGTGGTAGTGGTCGCGGGAAAGCGGAATAAGCCGCTGCTTGTCAATGAGCTTGTGAATTTTGCAACACAGTATGCGACAGTGCAGAAGCAGCTGTTGAACGAATTTGAAGTTCCGTATGCGCTGCTTGATTACAATACCCGTTTTCTCTGGGTGAATGAGAAGTTCACAGAGATCACAGGGAAGAATAAGAACTATCATAAGTCTGTGACGACGGTGTTTTCAAACCTGACGAAGGAAATGTTACAGAAGACAGATGCGGTGGAGTCTGTGAATGTCGTGCTCGATGAGCGGAATTACCGCATTTCCATGAAGCGTATCTACTTCGATACAATGGCGAAGGGCAGCTCCATGGTGACTATGGGCGAGGGCGATGAGTATCTGACTGCCATTTACCTGTTTGATGAGACAGAGCTGAACCGTTACATCCGGGAGAATGAAGAGCAGAAGCTTGTGGCAGGTCTTGTATACATTGACAACTATGAGGAAGCATTAGAGAGTATAGAAGATGTCAAGCGTTCCCTCTTAATCGCGCTTGTCGATCGGAAGGTCAATAAATATTTTACAGAAATCGATGCACTTGTCCGCAAGATCGAGAAGGACAAGTATTTTGTCGTATTCAAGTATAAGTATTTAGAGAAGCTCTCCGCAGATAGGTTCAGCCTGATCGAGGATGTCAAGAGCATTAAGGTCGGAAATGAGATGGCGATCACCTTAAGCATTGGGATCGGTGCCAGCGGAGCCAGCTACACGCAGAATTACGAGTATGCCAGAATGGGAATCGACCTTGCACTCGGACGTGGCGGCGACCAGGTGGTTGTCAAGAAGGGTGAGGAGGTCTCTTACTATGGAGGCAAGACGAAGCAGGTGGAGCGCAATACGCGTGTGAAAGCACGCGTGAAGGCACATGCGCTGCGTGAGATTATTGAGAGTAGAGAGCACGTCGTGATCATGGGACATAAGATCAGCGATGTGGATTCCCTGGGAGCTGCAATCGGTGTATACTGTGCGGCAAGGGTACTCGGCAAGAAGGCACAGATTGTGTTAAATGAAGTAACGACTTCCCTGCGCCCGCTAGTGGAGTGTTTTACGGAGGAGAAGGGCTATCCGGCAGATCTGTTTATCAACAGTGAAGAGGCTCTTTTAATCACGAACCGTAATACGCTTGTGATGGTGGTAGATACAAACCGCCCGAGCTATACGGAGTGCCCGGAGCTTTTGAAGCGCACAGATACGATTTGTGTGTTTGACCACCACAGACAGAACAGCGAAGTGATTGAGAATCCGGTGCTCTCTTATATTGAGCCGTATGCATCGAGTGCCTGTGAGATGGTTGCCGAGGTGTTACAGTACTTCTCTGAAAATATTAAATTAGAGCCGAGTGAGGCGGACTGTATCTATGCGGGAATCCTCATCGATACCAATAATTTTATGACCAAGACAGGTGTCCGGACTTTTGAGGCGGCAGCATACTTAAAGCGTGCCGGTGCCGAGGTGACACGCGTCAGGAAGATGCTGCGGAATGATATGGCAGCGTACAAGGCGAGGGCGGAGGCAGTCCGTCATGCAGAAGTATACCGCGGAGCTTTTGCGATTTCTGTCTGCCCGGCAGATAATATCGAGAGTCCTACAATTGTAGGGGCACAGGCGGCAAACGAATTATTAAATATCGTAGGGATCAAGGCATCCTTTGTCCTGACCGAGTATCAGGGAAAGATATATATCAGTTCCAGATCCATTGATGAGATCAATGTCCAGCTGATCATGGAGCGTATGGGTGGCGGTGGCCACATGAATGTGGCGGGCGCCCAGTTGGAGAACTGTTCCATTCAGGAAGCAAAACGGATGATTGAGGACACCCTTGATGAAATGTTAAAAGAAGGAGATATTCAGAAATGAAAGTAATATTATTGCAGGATGTAAAAGCATTAGGAAAAAAAGGGGAAGTGGTAAATGTCAGCGACGGATACGCACGCAACGCGATTTTCCCGAAGAAGCTTGGCGTGGAGGCAAATGCAAAGAATTTAAATGACTTAAAGCTTCAGAACCAGCATGCGGATAAAGTGGCACAGGAGAATTATGAGGCAGCCCTTGCGTTGGCAGAGAGCTTAAAGGATAAGAAAGTAACTGTTAAGATGAAAGCCGGGGAGGGTGGAAGAACCTTTGGTTCTGTATCCACGAAGGAGATCGCCGCAGCGGCAAAAGAGCAGCTTGGACTGGAATTAGACAAGAAGAAGATGCAGCTTTCTGAGCCGGTCAGAAGCTTTGGCGTAGTGGAAGTGCCGATTAAGCTTCACACAAAAGTGACAGGTAAACTGAGTGTCCATGTAGTAGAGGAATAAAAGGAGCATTTTTATGGAAGAGACGCTGATCAAGCGAATAATGCCGAACAGCCTGGAGGCAGAGCAGTCTGTGATTGGTTCCATGATCATGGACAAGGATGCGATCTTAACAGCCATGGAGATGTTAAACAGTGAAGATTTCTATCACAGGCAGTACGGCGTGCTGTTTGATGCCATGATCGAGCTATACAGCAAGGGGCTTCCGGTTGACCTGATCACATTACAGAACAAGTTAAAAGAGAAGGACGTCCCGCCGGAGATCGCAAGCCTTGACTACGTCAGGGAGCTGATCACTGCGGTTCCGACTTCGGCGAACGTGAAGTATTACGCGAAGATCGTCAAAGACAATGCGATGCGCCGCAAGCTCATTAAGCTGAATGAAGAGATTGAGAACGAGTGCTATGCCGGGACAGAAAGCATCGATACGGTGATGGATATCACGGAAAAAAAGGTGTTTGACCTTCTTGCAACACGAGGAGGCGGTGGGGATTACGTGCCAATCCGGCAGGTTGTCATGAACGCATTGGAGAAGATCGAGAATGCGGCGAAGACGACCGGAAATGTCACCGGTATCCCGACCGGTTTTATCGATCTGGACTACCGGACAGCCGGATTGCAGCCGTCCGACCTAATTCTGGTTGCAGCCCGTCCTTCTATGGGAAAGACGGCATTCGTTTTAAATATTGCACAGTATGTGGCATTCCATGAGGATATGTGCACTGCAATCTTTTCTCTCGAGATGTCGAAGGAACAGCTGGTGAACCGTCTGTTCTCCCTCGAATCCCGTGTGGATGCACAGGTGCTGCGTACTGGCAATCTGTCTGACAGTGACTGGGAGAAGCTGATCGAGGGAGCCGGAACCATTGGCAATTCAAAGCTGATCATCGATGATACCCCTGGTATCTCGATTGCAGAGCTTCGAAGCAAATGCAGAAAGTATAAGTTAGAGCATGACTTAAAGCTGATTATCATCGACTACTTACAGTTGATGTCAGGCTCCGGCAAGAGCAGCGATTCCCGTCAGCAGGAAATCTCGGATATCTCCCGTTCCTTAAAGGCGTTAGCGCGAGAACTCTCCGTGCCTGTAATAGCACTGTCACAGCTGTCCCGCGCCGTGGAGCAGCGTCCGGACCACAGACCGATGCTTTCCGACCTCCGAGAATCCGGAGCGATTGAGCAGGATGCCGACGTAGTAATGTTCATTTACCGTGACGATTACTATAACCATGACTCCGAGATGAAAGGTATCTCCGAGATCATCATCGCGAAGCAGAGAAACGGTCCGATTGGAACGGTGAACCTTGTATGGCTGCCTCAGTATACAAAGTTTGCAAACATGGAGAAAAACTAGCTCACTCGAGGGGCAAAGTCCACCCACGCCATTCGCAAAACCGCACCTTTGATGCTCTCCGCTGCTTCGCAGCTATTTTTGCTCATCACATGGCGCTCCCTTCGTATATTCATGCGGTCAGATTTTCATGCGAGCATGAAATCTGACCACACGAATATACGAGTGAACTTTGTCGGAAAAAGACGACCGGTTTTTCTTGTGGCGTGCGCATATGGCGCTTATAATAAGCATAGAGAACAAACAACAGAAAGTACAAAATATTCTGTTGGTATAAAAGGACATGATACGAAAGAATGCATTCTGCTGTATCATGTCCTTTTTGGATGGGAGGATTTATGGACAGAGTACGGTATATGATTTCCGATGCAGCCGGTCTGGTGAACGTGGAATCACATGTATTGCGTTACTGGGAAGAGGAACTGGAACTCGACATTCCGAGAAATGAGTTGGGGCACCGGTACTATACACAGGAGAATATCAGGGAATTTCAGCAGATCAAGGAGTTGAAGGAGAAGGGCTATCAGTTGAAAGCAATCAAGATGATCATACATAATGGAAATGTGGAGCAGAAAATACCGGAACTGACCGGGATGCCGGATGCGAAGACACAGATGGATGTCTCGGATATCAAAAAGCAGCAGGTCTATTTCAAAAATCCGGAGATGCTCACACTTGCAGAATCCAGACAGAATGTGTTGGACAACACGGACCGCATGACACAGTTCCGGGAGCTGATGTCTGACATTGTTGGGAAAGCGATCGCGGAGAATAACGAGGAGCTTGGCAGGGTCATAAGCGGCGAGGTCGGCGAACAGGTGGTAAAAGAGATGAACTATCTTATGCGGGAGCGCGAAGAGCTTGAGGAAGAGAGGTTCGCACAGTTGAATGAAGTAATCCGGGGCAGCCTAAAGGACCGGAAAAAGAAAGAGCCGTTTTTAAAAAGATGGGGGAAGAAGTCTGCTCCCCAGACAAAGAAAAAGAACTCTTAAAGAAAAACAGAAGTACAAAAAAAGAGAGCCGGTAACCGACTCTCTTTCTGCTTTACGAATTATTCTTCGCTGATTGCTCCTGTAGGACAAACTCCTGCACATGTTCCACAGCTAACGCAAGAAGAAGCGTCAATCTGGAACTGGCTGTCTCCCTGGCTGATAGCGCCTACTGGACATTCAGGTTCGCATGTTCCACAGCTAACGCAAGAATCAGAAATTACGAATGCCATTGTTATTCCCTCCTTATAATATAAAAAATAAAATCATTATCTGCCACCGCATCTCTTCGGTAGCTTTGACCCCATTCTAATACAAAAGTGACCGGTTTACAAGTGGATAACCGAAAAAAACATGTATTTTAATTAGGACAAAACCGGGAGAAGTTCTCCTAGAAGGTGGAAAAATGGTACAGCGTCTTGGAGCGGAATGTCTCATCCGGGTGAAGCACAACACTTGGAAAATTGTCGTGGTTGACAGCATCCGGATAATGCTGCGTCTCTAAGCAGACACTGCCAAGCTTTCCATAAGGGACACCGGATTTGCCCGGAAGGCTCATATCCTGGTTTGCAATATAAAGCTGGAGTCCCGGCTGGTCGGTAAAACAGGTCATGCGGATGCCGGATTCCTTCGACTGTAAGACAGCTGCCTCCCTGAGACCGGTTCCATTGATGACAAAGTTGTGGTCGTAGGTTCCGAACTTCCGGAGTTGTTCATAGTCTGCGTAGTAGAACTTGCCGATTGTGTGCATTGTGCGGAAATCGAATGGTGTGCCGTCAACCGGGATAAATCTGCCGGTCGGTGCCTGGGTATCATCTAATTCGGTGATCTCATCGGCATCAATAAAAAGTTCGTGGGAGAGAATATCACCGTGTCCTTCGCCATTTAAATTGAAATAACCGTGGTTGGTTACGTTGATCAGAGTATCCGCATCTGTGGATGCTTCATAGAGGATGGACAGTTCATTGTCCTCCGACCAGCCATAAGTAACGGTTAAGGTCAGATTGCCCGGGTATCCCTCCTCACCGTCGGAAGAATGCATCGTGAGGACGATCTTGTCATTCTGAATCTTCGATTCCCAGAGCTTGGAACCATATCCGACGTTCCCTCCGTGGAGATGGTTGGAACCGTTGTTGCATGCGAGCTGATAATCGGTTCCGTTTAAGGAAAACCGCCCGTCCTTAATGCGGTTCGCCACACGTCCGCAGACAGCGCCGAGACTGCCATTATCCTTCGTATAGTGCTCAGCGGTGGTGTAACCTAAACATACATCTATCAGGCTGCCATTATGGTCCGGTACAACGATCTTGGTCAGACGGCATCCATAGTCAATAATTTCAACATAGGCGCCACTTGCATTTTCCAGATGGAACAGGCTGATGCCAGATCCATCCGGGGTGGTGCCGAAGTCAGATCTTGTAATTTTCATAAATGCGCTCCCTCCAATAGAAAGATTTCTTCCTATATCAGTGCCGTTCACACGTGCCATTCGCAAAGGCGCATCAGGTGAACTGCAATATAAAATATTATGCCACATTTAGAAAAACATAGCAAGTAGGTTGCCTAATTTTCGGAATTGTGAGATAATACTAGGCGAGAATTGCTTCATGGAAAGCAGTCATTTATTTGGAGGAAAAATGCAGACAAAGGTAGTAAAAATAGACCCTGCACAGATAGATGAATCGAAGATGGAAGAGGCGGCAAAGCTCATCCGGGAAGGGGAGCTGGTAGCGTTCCCGACGGAGACGGTATACGGGCTTGGAGCAGATGCACTCCATCCAGAGGCTTCGAAGAAGATCTATGCAGCAAAAGGAAGACCGTCCGACAATCCGCTGATCGTACACATCTGCAGATTTGAGGAATTAGAATCCATAGCGAGGGAGGTTCCGCCGCAGGCGAAGAAGTTAGCCGATGCATTCTGGCCGGGACCGCTTACGATGATCGTATGGAAGAACGACAGGGTGCCGTATGAGACAACAGGAGGCATGGAGACTGTAGCGATCCGTATGCCAAACCATCCGGTCGCATTGAAGCTGATTGAGGAGAGCGGATGCCTGATCGCCGCACCGAGTGCGAATACATCCGGCAAACCAAGTCCGACCGAGGCAGCCCATGTGGCGCTTGACCTTGATGGAAAGATCCCGATGATCTTAGACGGAGGACCGGTTGGAATCGGCATTGAGTCGACGATCATCGATCTGACAGAGAAGAAACCAATGATTTTACGCCCGGGATATATCACGGAGAAGATGCTCTCGGAGGTGCTCGGTGAGGAAGTCAAGATTGATCCGGGTATCATTGCAGCAGATTCCCTGACGAAGCCGAAGGCACCGGGAATGAAGTACAAGCACTATGCACCGAAGGCGGACTTAGTCTTAGTGGACGGGGAAGCGCAGGCGGTTGTTAAAAAGATCAATGAACTCGTGGAAGAGAAGAAGAGCCACGGGCTTAAGGTCGGAGTGATTGCGACAGATGAGACGAGAGAGCAGTATACCGCCGATTATGTCGTGAGTATTGGGGCAAGGGATGACGAGGATGCGATTGCGAAGCACCTCTACAAGATATTACGTGAGTTTGACGACTGGAATGTGGATGCGATCTATTCGGAGAGCTTCTCCACACCGAGAATCGGACAGGCGATTATGAACCGTCTTTTGAAAGCAGCAGGACATCAGGTACTGCACGCATAGAAGCGGGGCTAACTGGAGAGATATCAGAATATGGAGCAATATAACAGAATTATATTTGTGGCGGAGAGCGGCACATGCCGTGCCCCGATGGCCGCAGGAATTTTGAATGAATACACCTTAAAACATCCGGTGACAATAGAATGCAGGGGGCTTGTCGTTCTGTTTCCGGAACCGCTGAACCAGAAAGCGGAAGCTGTTATGATCAGCAATGGGATCAACTATGACGGATTCACATCCACACAGCTTACCGAGGAAGATTTTACTGAGGACACACTGGTTCTGACCATGGAGCATGCGCAGATGGAGAAGATTCTTGAGAAGTATGCGAATGCGAGACCGGAACAGGTACATGTCCTGACCGAGTTAGTCGGAGACGAGCTTGAGATTTTAGATCCTTATGGAGGCTCGTTGCAGTCATACGGACTGTGCTATGAGACCATGCGCAAGACCATCATTAAATTAGTAAAACTTTTAAACGAAGGAGAATAAAAAATGGCAAAAGTAGTAGTAATGGATCACCCGTTAATTCAGCATAAGATCGGTATCATGAGAAGAACCGAGACCGGTTCCAAGGATTTCCGTACCTTAGCAGGCGAGGTCGCAATGTTAGAGTGTTATGAAGCGACCAGAGATTTAAAGCTTACTGACGTAGAGATCGAGACCCCGATCTGTAAGACAACAGTAAAAGAGTTAAAGGGAAAGAAGCTCGCAGTTGTTCCGATCTTAAGAGCCGGTCTTGGAATGGTAGACGGAATGCTCGCTATGATTCCGGCAGCAAAAGTCGGACATATTGGCTTATACCGTGATCCGGAGACACTTGCACCGATAGAGTACTATTGCAAATTACCGGATGACTGCGCAAACCGGGAGGTATTCGTTGTTGACCCGATGCTTGCAACAGGAGGATCTGCTATCGCAGCAATCCAGATGTTAAAGGACAAAGGAGTAAAGAACATCCATTTCATGTGCATCATCGCAGCTCCGGAAGGTGTGAAGAAGATGCAGGAAGCTCATCCGGATGTGGATATGTATATCGGTTCGTTGGATGACCATCTGAACGACCATGGATACATTGTCCCTGGTCTTGGTGATGCAGGAGACCGTATTTTCGGAACCAAATAATAATACCTGAATTGATCTGAGGAAATCATATATGAGTGATAAGCGTAAGGATTACATTAGCTGGGATGAATATTTTATGGGAGTGGCAATGTTAACAGGCATGCGCTCGAAGGATCCGAATACACAGGTTGGGGCGTGCATTGTGAGTGCCGACCATAAGATTTTGTCCATGGGGTATAACGGACTTCCAACAGGCTGCTCCGATGACGAATTCCCATGGGGCCGGGAAGGGGATCCCCTGGAAAATAAATATTTGTTTACGACACACAGTGAGCTGAATGCGATCTTAAATTACCGTGGCGGAAGCCTGGAGGGTTCCACGATTTATGTGTCGTTGTTCCCGTGCAACGAATGTGCGAAAGCCATTATCCAGGCGGGAATCAAGCGGATCGTCTATGACAGCGACAAGTATGACGGTACACCGTCCGTTATCGCGTCGAAGCGGATGCTTACCACAGCGGGCGTGACGTTACAGAAGTATGTCCACACGAACCGTGAAGTGACGATCGTGCTCTAGGCAGAAGGCAGGATTTATGAAGAATCAGAAAAAGGTATTTCAGTCTCTGACACTGATCTTACAGTTCGGGCTGAATATGATCGTCCCTATTGTTCTATGCACCATGCTTGGAGCATGGATCGGAAAGAAGTATGACATTCCGGTGATCACGGTGCCGCTTTTTATCATGGGCGCACTGGCAGGCTTTACCAATATCTACAAGATGGCAAAGAAGATCTACGGACTTGGTAAGACAGACAGGAAGGGACAGGATGTTAAGAAGATTAAATGATGCATTACCGGAACTGGTATTAGGAATTCTTTTATATGGAATTGCTGTGGAGCTTGCGGGCGTGTGGTTTGTGGCGGACAAAATACGTTACACGACCGGTCTTCTGGTCGGGATCGCGCTTGCGGTCGGGATGGCAATTAATATGGCAATTGTGCTGCAGGATGCCGTAGATCTCTACGGCGGGGAACATGCACAGGGAAAGATCATCGCAAAGTCGATCTTACGGTATCTGATCGTAGTGGTTGTGTTCTTTGTGATGATGAAGTTTGAACTCGGGAATCTCTATACCGCGTTCATCGGAGTATTCGGGTTAAAAGTTGCTGCTTATATGCAGCCTTTAACACATAAATTAATTTTAAAACTGCTAGGAGGGAAAGCAACACCGACACCTTCAGACAGCGATAAAATGAAATCTGAAAAGGAGGTGAAACTGTGAGTAACGCAATCCTAATGTCGAGTGGCGCAGACAACATTGACTTTATGATTCATGGACTTTTTTCCTATGAGCTGTTCGGTCATACCGTCTGGATCACCACTTCGCACGTATGCATTTTGATCGTTATGCTGGTACTGCTGATATTTTCCATTATCGCAAACCGCAAGATGAAACATGCAACAGAGGTACCGGATGGCTTCCAGAATATTCTGGAGCTGATTGTCGAGAAGCTTGACGGAGTCGTCTATGGCACGATGGGAAAGGTTGCAGCACCGAAGTTTGTGAACTATATCAGCACAATCTTCGTGTTTATCTTTATGAGCAATATTTCCGGTCTGTTTGGCTTAAGACCGCCGACAGCAGACTATGGTACCACACTGGCACTTGGTCTGATCACGTTCTCCCTGATCCATATTACGCAGTTCAAGAATCTGCCGCTCAAACAGATTTGGGTAGATATGTGTTCACCGTTACCGCCATGGTTACCGATTTGGTTTCCAATTAACGTAATCAGTGAGATTGCGGTACCGATATCCCTGTCATTACGTTTGTTTGCGAACGTATTATCAGGAACAGTTATGATGGCGCTGGTTTATGGTCTTTTGAGCAAGATCGCAATTATATGGCCGGCAGCACTTCATGTGTACTTTGATTTGTTCTCAGGAGCA
>ERZ773107.1736-NODE-1736-length-18352-cov-4.515057_pt1 | contig 18352 bp, 15 predicted proteins | sample MGYA00580571_ERZ773107 | MGnify/ENA primary metagenome ERZ773107 (study PRJEB29015, sample SAMEA2737843) | human gut metagenome | biome: human gut; feature: human-associated habitat; material: faeces | place: China | collected 2012 ... | reverse complement strand
AGGTCAGAAAGCCCCAGCCGGAGGAAAGGTCGATGGTGCGCGGGTTCTGCAAAATGGAGAGCACCGCAGGCACCAGCAGGATGCTGCCCATGGCAGCGCCCAGCAGGCTTTCAAAGGCCAGCAGCCCGAACTTTTTTGCAGTGAGACGGAAGTCCCTTGTGCTGAGCTTGCAGATGAAGTAGATGGCCAGAAACACCACCTGACCGATGAAGAAGAAGTAGTTGTTGACAAGGTTCACCGCCACCCAGAACGCAAACCAGCTGCGGCGGTCGTTGTAAAGGGCCTCGTCCGCGCCGTGTTCCGCACCGAAGGGTTTCTGATATGCGGTCTGGGCGCTGTCGCCGGCATGACGCTGGGCGTTGCCACGACTCTCTCGCAGCAATATTTCGGGCTGATCGAGATCCCGGCCGAGACCTTCCTCACGAAGAGCTATCCCGTCGAATTCCGACCGACTGATCTGGCGGTCGTCGCCGCGTCGTTCGCCGCCGTGGCCGCCCTCCTTTCGAACATCACCGTCCGCAGTATGATTAAAACCGACCGATTATGAAACGATTCCTCCGCATGGCGGCATCCGCGGCCTTCGTGCTGCTGCTGTCCGCCTGCGCCCGCCACAAGATCATCCCCGACGACACGCTGGCGCAGATTTTCCACGATGCGTTCCTCACCAACGCCTACATCGGCAGCGAGGGCGTGAAGACCGACTCGCTGCGCATCTACGAGCCGATCTTCGCCCGCTACGGCTACACGACCGACGACGTGCACTACACCATCGGCAACTTCTCGAAGCGCAAGAGCGCCCGTCTGGGCGACGTGGTCGAGCGGGCCATCGAGATGCTCGAACGGGAGGGTAAGATCTATAACCAGGAGGTCGCCGTGCTCGACACGATCGACAACGTCGCCCGCCGCACCTTCACGCGCACGGTGCTCGCCGATTCGCTCATCCGCGTCGGGTCGCTGCGCGACACGGCCCGTCTGAGCTTTACGCTCGACGTCGAGCCGGGCGAATACAGCCTTTCGCTCAAATACCTCGTCGATTCGCTGGACCGCAACCAGCGGGGGCTGAAAGGCTCCGTGTGGCTCGAACGGCGCGACAGCTCGCGCACCAACGTCTACACCGCGACCCTGCGGCGCAACCGCGAGGAGAGCTTCTCGCGCCGGTTTACGACCGACACGACGCACCGCCGCCTGCGCATCGACTTCCTGACCTTCAACGCCAGGCCCGAGCGGCCTTCGGTGACGGTCACCGACCTCAAGGTGGAGTACATTCCCCCGACCCGCACGGCCGTCGAAAAACTCTACGAACAGCAACTCGACATCCGGATTTTCGCCGATGACTTCCTCCGCGCCGCGGCCATCCCGAAGGATAGCCTCTAACCTGCTGTGGACGCCGCAGGGCCTCGTCCGGCATCCGCTCCTGACACTCGGGGCGGACGGCCGCGTGCTCTCTGCGGAGAGTTGTCCCGATCCGGACCGCCTCGCCGCCACGGAGTTCTATGCGGGGCTGCTGGTCCCGGATTTCCCGGCCGACTACCGCGCCGCGTTCGACGGCATGCGCGCCGCCGCATTGCCGCTTTCCGAACTGCTGCCGCGAATCGTGACGCCCGGCGGGGCGCTGGTCGTCATCTCGGGACTCGACTACGACTCGCTGCGGCTCACGCCGCAGTCGCAGATCCGGAAGTTGTGAGGCTGCCGTATCCGGGCCGAACGTACGCCGTCCTCCTCCCTGAAGGAGAAACGGGGCGGGTTCGGATGGGCGAACAGGGCCGGAGGCCGTGGGAGCGGCGGCCGGCGGTCCGATTTTTCGACTTCCGGGGTTATATCGGTAAATGCTCCTCGACCGTGCGCCGCAGGTGCTCGCGATCGAGGTGGGTGTAGATTTCGGTCGTGAGGATGCTTTCGTGCCCCAGCATCTCCTGCACCTGACGGATCGAGGCGCCGCCTTCCAGCAGGTGCGTCGCGAACGAGTGGCGGAAGGTGTGGGGGCTGATGCGCTTTTCGATCCCGGCCCGACGGGCGGCCTGCTTGAGGACCGTGAAGACCATCACCCGCGTAAGCTGTCCCCCGCGGTTGTTCAGGAAGACGATCTCCTCACCGGTCCGGACGCTCCGCCGCTCTTCGAGGTAGCGCTGGATGCGGTCGCGGGCCGTTGAACTGACCGGCACGATCCGCTGTTTGTCGCCTTTGCCGATCACGCGGATGTACCCTTCGCCGAAAAAGAGGTCCTGCATGCGCAGCGACGTGAGTTCCGAGACCCGCAGTCCGCACGAATAGAGCACTTCGAGCATGGCGCAGTCGCGCAGCCCCTTCACGGTCGAGGTGTCCACGGCGGCGATGATGCGGTCGATCTCGGCGGTGGTCAGCACGTCGGGCAGCTGGCGGCCGAATTTGGGCGTCAGGACGAACTCCGCGGGCGACGATTCGATCTTGTCCGAGATCATCAGGAAGTTGAAGAAACTCTTGATGCCGCTCAACGCCCGGGCCTGCGAGGTCTTCTCGCGTCCCCGCTCGTAGAGCCACGCCATGTAGCGTTCGACCATCTGCGGTTCGACCTTGTGGGGCGCGACGTCCCACTGGCGCAGGATGAAGTGCGCGAACTGCATGTAGTCGCGCATGTACGATTCGACGGTGTTTTCCGAGAGCCGCTTCTCCAGTTTTATATAGCTACGGTAACGGCGGCCGGTTTCGTCCCACTTTTTTGTATTTTCTGCCATCTTTTGGTCCGCTGAATCCGGGATTATTGTAACTTTGTCCGAACGAAGGTACGAAAATTTTACATAATATGGATTATACGGTTCTCCATATCGCGGTCTCCGACGACGAACAGGCTGAAATCCTGACCGCCGAACTGGCCGATTTTCCGTTCGAGAGTTTCGAAACCGAAGACGGCCTGCTGAAAGCCTATATTCCGGCCGTGCGGCTCTCCGGCTGCAAGACCGATGTCGACGCCCTGCTGGCGCGCCGCGGGGTCGAAGGGCGTTATGCCGTCATCCCGACCCAAAACTGGAACGCCTCCTGGGAGAGCGATTTCCCGCCGGTCGACGTCGAAGGCCGCCTGCGCATCCGCGCCCCGTTCCACGATCCGGCTCCTGCGGGGGAGATGGAAGCGGTCGTGCTGCCCCGGATGTCGTTCGGCACGGGTCATCACGCCACCACGTGGCTCATGTCGCGCGCGGTGCTCGGCCTCGGAGTTGCGGGCCGCACGGGACTCGACATGGGCAGCGGCACGGGCGTGCTGGCGATCGTCGCCGCCAAATGCGGCGCGGCGCACGTCGACGCTGTGGACATCGACGACTGGGCGGACGAAAACTGCCGTGAAAATGTCGCCGCGAACGGTGTCGCGGACCGGGTCGAACCGATGCTGGGCGACGTAGGGCGGATTGCCGGGCGGCGCTACGACTTCATTCTGGCCAATATCAACCGCAACGTTCTCGTGGCCGACATGCCGGCCTATGCCGCGGCGCTGGTCCCGGGCGGCGACCTGGTGATGAGCGGATTCCTCGAAGCGGACACTGCGGCCGTCACCCAAGCCGCTGCGGAACAGGGCATGGAGACCGTCGCGGCCGAAACCCGCGAGGGCTGGATGATGATACGTGTTAAAAAGAAGAAGTAATCCCGGTCGCATGCGATAAGTCCCCGCCGAGGCGGGGATTTAGGGGTGGGTCAGACTTGTAAACGCGGCGTTCCGCCGCGGGAACAGCGGTCCGATCCGGAAAGCGTTCAGGAAAAGAGATTAATTCTGTGATTTGAAAACCTACAAGGGCCGCGGCATCGTGCTGCATACGCTCAAATACGGCGACACGTCGATGGTCGCCTACCTGCTGACCGATGTCGGAGGCCGCCGCAGCTACATGGTGCAGGGGGTCCGCAGCCGCAGCGGCCGGGGTTCGAAGCTGGCGCTGTTCCAGCCGATGTTCCCCGTCGAGTTCGAGGGGCTGGAATCCCCGCGGCAGCAGATGGACCGCTTCAAGGAGGTGCGCGCGGGGTTCGTGCTGCAAAGCCTTCCGTTCGATGTCCGGAAATCGACCATGGCGTTGTTTATGGCCGAGGTTTTGTACCGCCTCGTCCGGGAGAGCGAGCCGAACCGGCCGCTTTTCGATTTCGTGTGGGGTTCGGCCGAGGCGCTGGACGCCATGGACGAAGGGGTGCCGAATTTCCACCTCTGGTTCCTGGCCAACCTGAGCCGTCTGCTGGGTTTCCGTCCCGGCAACGACTATACGCCGGGGGCGTGGTTCGACATCCGCGAGGGACTGTACAGCGTCGTGCGGCCTGCGCACCCGGGAGTGATGACGCAGGAGTGCGCCTCGTTGCTCGACCGGATGCTCTCCTGCGACGTGCGGCGTCTGGGCGACGTGGGGCTGAACCGCGACCGGCGGTCGGAGTTCCTCAACGCCATGCTGGCCTATTTCGGCTACCACCTCGACGCCATCAGCGCCGTGCAGTCGGTGCGCATACTAAAAGAGGTGTTTTAACGTTAAATTCTAAAGATACAAGGGAAGAAGATTATGAGAAAGATGTTGCTTGCGGCCGCAGCGCTCGCCGTAGCGCTCGCCGCCTCGGCCCAGGAGCCGAAATTCGATTTCAGGCGCGACTCGACCCGTACTTCGGGCTTCACGCTTCCCGATTCGCTGGCGCACATGTCGCCGTGGAAACCCGACTACAAGACGATGGCCCCGGTCAGGACCAAACCCACGGTGTCGATGACTTCGGTGGTGGTGATCCAGAAGGAGAACCTCCCCTCGCGCATCACCGTCATCGACAACAATACGCTGCGTCTGGGTCAGCATTTCAACCTCTCGAACGGTCAGGCCTGGAACTGGAGTCCTTTCCCCGACGCATTCCTCGACGCACGTACGCTTTCGTTCCCCATGCCGCGGTAACGCCGTCGCAGGGCGTGTTGACGGAAAAAGGCCGGATTCGTCCGGCTTTTTAGGTATTTACGCGTATTGATCCGCAGCGATGAAATTCCGAATTTTGCATCCGGAAAGAATCACTGCCAATGAAACCGATTATTATACTGTTGTTGTCGCTGCTCCCGTTCGGGGCATTCGCGGGGGAACCGGCTCCCGCGTCCGCAGCGGGCGAACCCACCGTCGCCGAACTTTCGGCCCAGCTCGAAGCGCTCAAAGCCAGGACTTCGACCTGGGATAAGATTGCAGCCCGCCTGCCCCGGATCTCGGGCTACGTGCAGACCGGCTACGAGTGGTCGGAAACCTCCTCGACCTTCTTCATCAAGCGCGTGCGCCTGAACCTTGCGGGCGACATCGCCGAAAAACTCGACTACCGGGTGCAGATCGAGTTCTGCGGCCCGAAAATCGTCGACGCCTACATCCGCTACCGGCCTTTCGAACAGCTGAATTTCCAGCTGGGAGAGTACAAACTGCCCTTTTCGATCGAGAATACCGACTACGTGCCCCTCAAGTACGAGTTCATCGAATACCCGCTGTCGCTGCGCCGGCTGATGGGCTTCAACGACGTGTGCGGACTCTCGGCCACGGGCCGCGACATGGGCGCCATGCTCTACGGCGGGTTCTTCAATCGCAAAGGGTACAGTGTTCTGGGCTACAACTTCGGCGTGTTCAACGGCGAAGGGCTGAACGTCAAGGACAAGAACAAATCGAAGGACCTTGTGGCGCGGCTGACGCTGCGTCCCGTCCGGGGATTGCAGATCGCCGGTTCCTACTATTGGGGCGAGTATGGCTCCGACTACCTCAAGCGCGTCCGCTACGGTGCGGGCGCCTGCTACGACGAGGGACCGTTGGTCGTGCGCGCCGAGTGGATCTGCGGCACGACGGGGCTTCCTGCGGGCGGCGAACTCGACAGCGACGGCTGGTACGCCGTCGGCGGGTGGCGCGTGACGCCGTCGCTGATGTCCGTGGTGCGCTACGATACGTTCCTCGAAAACTCCTCGGAGAGCGCCTCGCGGCAGACCAACTACACGGCGGGCGTCGTGTGGCAGCCCGTGAAATACCTGCGCTGCCAGCTCAACTACACCTACGAAGATTATGCGTCCCGCGCCGCCGCCAACCGCAATGTGGTGTCGCTGATGCTCTCCGGAATTTTTTAATTGAATTGCCATGAAAAACTTTTTCGAAAAACTCCGCGTCGAGGACTGGGTGGTGGTCTGGGTCTCGATCCCGCTGCTGCTGCTTGCGGCGCTCATCCCCGCCGACCTGCCGAGCGTGCCCGCGACCCTCGTGGGCGAAGTGGCGTGGTATAACATCGGCCTGCTGTTCGCCATCGTGCTGGTGGTGCTCTACGTCGGCTGCCTGCTGCTGCGGCGTCCCCTCAAGGGGTTGCTGCCGTCGCTGGTCGTGGTCTTCGCCGTTTCGCTGCTGGCGCAGGTCGTGGCCAAAATCCCGGCCGTCTCCTACTATGGCTTCGAGTCGGTCTTTTTCTCGGTGCTGTTCGGCCTGGTGATCCGCAACGTGTGGCGCGTCCCCGCGTGGATGAAGCCCGCCATTCAGGGCGAGTTCTTCATCAAGATCGGTGTGGTGTGCCTCGGCGCCACGATCCTTTTCAGCGACGTGATGAAATCGGGGGTCTTCGGACTCGTGCAGGCCTGCCTCGTGGTGGCCGTCGTGTGGTTCTTCGCCTTCCGCTTCTCGCGCCGCATGAAGGTCGACGAGCGTTCGGCGATGATTCTTGCGAGCGGACTCTCGATCTGCGGCGTCTCGGCTTCGATCACCGCGGCGCGCGTGGTCGGCGGCGACGACCGGAAACTTTCGTATATCGTTTCGCTGGTGCTGATCGTCGTCGTGCCGATGATCTACCTCATGCCGTGGCTGGCGAACCTGATCCTGCCGCACCTGTTCGCTCCCGAAGTGGCCGAGGAGGTCGCCGGGGCGTGGATCGGCGGCACGATCGACACCACGTCGGGCGTCGCCGCGTCGAGCATGATCGTCGGCGAGGTCGCCAACCAGCACGCCGTGATCATCAAGGCGGCGCAGAACGTGCTGATCGGCGTGGTGGCGTTCTTCATTGCGCTTTACCTCTCGACCCGCGGCGAGAAGGGCGGGCAGGCTCCCTCGCTGGGCATCGTGTGGGAGAAGTTCCCCAAGTTCATCCTCGGGTTCGTCGCCGCGTCGCTCGTCTTCAGCCTCTGCCAGTCGAACGGTCTCTTTACGTTGGGCGCCAAGGGCAAACTGCTCGAACCGGGCGTGGCGAAGATGTTCTCGACGGTCTTCTTCTCGCTGGCCTTCGTCTGCATCGGTCTCGACACGCGTCTCAAGGACATCGTCTCGAAGGAGAACCGCAACGTCCTGCGGTCGTTCCTCGTGGCGCAGACATTCAATATCGTCGTGACGTTCGTGATCGCTTGCCTGCTCTTCGGCCTGCTAAAGCCGGCGCTTTAAGGACGCGCTTTCAGGGGCGGTGGTAGGGCGGCCCTTTCCCGGTCCGGCTCTGCACGGCTCCCGGTCCGGTCACGAAAAAAGGCTGACGAAACCGTCAGCCTTTTTTCGTGAATTTCCGTCCCGGCCGGAATCCCGGACCGCTCTTTCCGCGGGTCTCTTTCCCGCGTGCGGGATGGCCTGCGCCCGGTTGCCCCATGGCCGGCTTTTCGCCGAAGAAATACGCCTTTTGCCGCCGCTTCTCGTCCTGCGAGCGGGCGACATAGACTTTCTCGTGCGTGTAGGGGTTTTCTCCCGTGTAGAACATCACCGACGAGAGGGTCATCGGCGTGGGCGTGAGGTCCTGCACCTGCTCCAGATTGAAATGCAGTTTTCCCAACACCTTTCCGGCCAGCGACTGCATGTCCCGCTCGGTGCATCCCGGGTGCGAGGAGATGAAGTAAGGGATCAGCTGATAGGGCAGATGTTCCTGACTGCAAATGCGATGGAAGTCGGCGGTCAGCCGCTCGAAGAGCGCGAACGGCGGTTTGCGCATCAGGCGCAGCACGTTATCCTCGGTGTGTTCGGGCGCCACTTTAAGCCGTCCCGAGGTATGGTGCTTCAGCACAGTCTCCAGATAGGGCGAGCGGTCGAACAGGTCGTAGCGGATGCCGCTGCCGATAAAGGCCTTCTTGACGCCCTTGACGGCCCGGATTTTTTCATACAGGGCCAGCAGCGGCCGGTGGTCGTTGTCGAGATTGGGGCACATCTTCGGGTGGAGGCACGACGCTCGGCGGCACTTGCGGCACAGCTCCCTGTCGCGGCCGCCCATGCGGTACATGTTGGCCGAGGGTGCGCCGACATCCGAGAGATAGCCCTTGAAACCGGGCGATTTCACCACATGCTCCACTTCGGCGAGGATCGACCGCTCGCTGCGCGAATTGATGAACTTGCCCTGATGCGCCGAAATGGTGCAGAACGAGCAGCCGCCGAAGCAGCCGCGGTGGATGTTGACCGAATGGCGGATCATCTCCCAGGCCGGAATGTCGCCCTTGCCCGCATAGCGCGGATGCGGGGCGCGCTCGTAGGGGAGGTCGAACGAGTGGTCGAGTTCTTCGGTCGTGAGCGTCGTGTTGGCGGGCGTCACGACCACGCACCGGTCGCCGACGGCCTCCACGAGTGTCGCCGTGGGTTCCATCAGGTTGCTCTGGGTCTCGATAACGGTGAAGTTCTCGCCGAAGGCGGTCTTGTCGGTCAGACACTCCTCGTAGCTGCGGAGGCGGATCGTCGCGGCGGGGTCGAGCCGCGCGACGTAGCTTTCGTCGGAGAGGAACGCCACCTGCCGGATTTTGCGCAGCAGTTTGGCGTTATAGCCGTTGCGCATCGCCCGGGCCACCTGCTGCACGACCCGTTCGCCCATGCCGTAGATCAGCAGGTCGGCGCCCGATTCGGCCAGGATGGAGGGTTTCAGCGCGTCGCTCCAGTAGTCGTAGTGGGTCAGGCGGCGCAGCGAGGCTTCGATGCCCCCGATGACCACCGGAACGTGGGGGTAGAGGCGCTTGAGGATCTGCGAATAGACCGTCACGGCACGATCGGGGCGGAATCCCGCCTTGCCGCCGGGCGTGTAGGCGTCGTCGTGGCGCAGGCGGAGGTTGGCGGTGTAATGGTTGACCATCGAGTCCATCGAGCCGCCCGAAATGCCGAAAAACAGGCGCGGAGCGCCCAGTTTGCGGAAGTCGCGCAGGTCGTCGCGCCAGGGTGTCGCCTGTATGCCGTACCGGGCTGACCGTCAGGATGATCTGCTTTCCGGCGAGCGGCCCTTCGATCAGCTCCGCGAACGTCTCGACGATCTCCTCCACCGAAAGCCGTCTTCTGGAAAATTCCGCGGCGGGCCGGCGGTGGCAGTTGGCGACCGCTTCGCCCTGACGCTCGTAGACCCATGCCGTGCCGAAGGTGAGGACGATGCGGTCGGCCGTGCGGAGTGCGTCGGCCCCGGTCTGCCGCGCGGCGTTCATTTTTTGCAGGGCTTCGTCGGCCGTCGGGGCCGAGAAGTCGCCGTGGAACCCGAAATGGTGCCACACCTCGCCGTCGAACCCCAGCTCCCCGCGCGTCACGGGCGCCGGGTCGGCATAACTGCGGATCGCCGCGGCGATGGAGAGCGGATTGAAAAGGATGCCCGAGGGGTTTTCCGCCACCCGGAATTTGGCGCCGGCGAGTTTTCGGGCGATGTGCGCGGCGAAGCACGACCCGAGCGCGAGCACCCGGTTTTCGTAGCTGATTTTCACCCCGAGGGATGTAATTTCGATTTCGGTGCGGAATTTCATGGCGTACAAATGTACAAAATTTCTTACCTTTGTTCTATGATTCTGAAAGCAAACTGCAAAATAAATCTGGGTCTCGACATCCTGCGCCGTCGTGCGGACGGGTTTCACGATCTGGAAACCGTCATGTTCCCCGTTGCGGGCCTTTATGACGAGGTGGAGGTGGTGCGCACCGCTGCGCCCGGCGCGGAGTTCCGCGCCGAAGGGCTGGCCGTGGACTGCGCTCCCGAAGAAAACATCTGTCTCAAAGCCTTCCGGCTGATGCAGCGGCATTACGGCGTGGACGGGGTGGCTATCCGCCTCGGCAAGCGCGTGCCCTTCGGCGCGGGGCTGGGCGGGGGATCGTCCGACGGCACGGCGGTGTTGCTGGCTGTCAACGAGCTGTTTGCATTGGGGCTGTCCGACGCGGAGCTGATCGCCCGGGCCGCAGAGCTGGGCAGCGACACGGCGTTTTTCGTGCGCAACACGCCGCAGTTATGTAAAGGAAGAGGTGAGGTGATGGAGCCTTTCGCGTTGAATCTGAAAGGAATGACGCTCGTCATCGTCAAGCCCGGCGAGGGGGTTTCGACCCGCGAGGCTTATGCCGGGGTGCGGCCGCGGATTCCGGAGGTGCCGCTCGCGGAGCGTCTCGGGAGGCCTGTGGCCGAGTGGCAGGGGCTGGTGACCAACGATTTCGAAGAGCATATCTTCGCCGCGCATCCGGCCATCCGTGCCGCCAAAGAGCGCCTGCTGGCCGAAGGGGCCGTTTACGCCTCGATGTCGGGCAGCGGCTCGGCGGTTTTCGGACTCTTCGCGGGGCATGAAAAAAGCGAAAGGCTGTGCAGCCTTTCGCCTTTCGTATTCGGTCTGTAAACCGCTGCGCCGGGGCTTCCGGCGGCGGTTTCCTGCTATTTTGCCGGAAGCGAATCCGTGGGCTGCCGCGCCGTTTCGGTCCCGTTAGTTGCGTCCCCGTCCGCTTCAGCCTTATCAGTTTCGGTTCCGTCCGCTTTGGTCCCGTCGGTTTCGCGCCCCTCGTTGAGGGTGTCGGCGATGCCGTCGGCAACGTGCTGCAAGGGGCCTGCTTCCGCCGTTTCCGGCTCTCCGGAGCGGGCGACTCTATTTGCAGCCCGCCACGGGCATCTTGGCGATGCGCGCGATATGGCGTCCGCCTTCGAACTCGGCGGCGAAGTAGGCGTCGAGCATCTTGACGGCTTCGTCGTTGGTGATGAAACGCGCCGGGAAGACGATGATGTTCGCGTCGTTGTGGCGGCGGATCAGCGACGCGATCTCGGTGTCCCAGCAGAGACCCGCGCGGATGCCCTGATGTTTGTTGAGCGTCATGGTCATCCCTTCGCCCGAACCGCAGAGCGCGACGCCGCGTTCCAGTTCGCCGTTTTCGATCGCTTCGGCCAGCGGGTGGGCGAAGTCGGCGTAGTCGACGCTCTCGGGCGAGTGTGCGCCGAAATCGAGCACCTCATAGCCCATGGCGTTGAGGTAACCCACCAGGAATTCTTTCATTTCATAGCCGGCGTGGTCGCTGGCGATACCTATTTTCTTCATCGTATTTCGGTTTATTCGTGTTCGGCATTACAAAGATACAAAAAAACGGGCGGTTGTCAAACCGGATTGCATGCTGCCCGGCACGGTAAGACATTCCGACTCCGAAAAGGAGCGTTGCGGTCCCGGCACCAAAGATAAACAAAAATCGTGTCGCACGGCATTTCCCGGTCCCGAATTTGTGTTATTTTTGCACCGTGAAGATTTTTCTCGCCATACTGGGCTGCGCGGCGTTCGTGCTGGGCGTCGTCGGCATCTTCGTGCCGCTGCTGCCCACGACGCCGTTCCTGCTGCTGGCCGCGGCCCTCTGGGTTCGCTCCTCGCCGCGGCTCTACGAGTGGCTTCTGGCGCACCGCTGTTTCGGCGGGTATATCCGCAACTTCCGCGAAAACCGCGCCATACCGCTGCGCGCCAAGGTCGTTTCCATAGCCCTGATGTGGGGCACGATGCTCTACTGCATCTTCGGACTGCTCGACGGGAGGTGGTGGGCGCAGGTCGGCCTGCTGGCCGTGGCCGTCGGCGTCACATGGCACATCCTTTCGTTCGCAACGCTGCGCAAGTGATTTCCCGGCTTAAAAAGCCGGTTTTAGAGGCGGAGGCGGGACGGTTCGTTTCCGGTCCGGATCTGCGCAGTCCCCGGTTCATTTATCCGGTATTCCTTCGGAAACCTTTTCCTCGCTCGAAATCAGCTTCGTCAGGCGGTATTTCACCTCGTAGCCGCCCTTTGCGTCGTCGTATTCGGCGACGGGACGGACGAGGAGCCGGGTCTCGAAGCCCGGTTCGAAATCGAAGCCTTCGATCTCCCACGGGAACGGCTCCCACTGCGGGTCGGTGTAGCGCATGTCCTTGATCCAATAACCACTCGTTGCCGGACTGTCGGCGCGCCGGGAGGCGATGGTGACCTCGAACTCCGGACTGAATTGCAGCGGGTCGATGGCCGGCTGCATCCGGGTGCGCGAAATCAGCCGTTCCATCGTGTAGCGGCGTTCGGGGCCGTCGGCCGGGGGATTGGGGATGGGGTCGATGCGGACGAGCATTTCGGTCTGGTACCCCTTTTCGAAGGTGAAATTCGCGATGGAGCCTGAAAACGTGCGCCATTCGGCGTCAGGGGCGGTCTTGACGATGTAGGCCGGGACGTGGCCGAAACTCATCACGATGCCCGCGACGCCCTTTTCGGGGGCGACGGTCCAGGTTTCGGTGCGCGGTTCATGGCCGTCGTCGCAGCCGCCGAACCCGAGCGGCAGCAGCAAAAGCAGGACGAAGCATTTTTTCATAGAGGTCGGTGATTTTCCTAAAAACGGAGCCAACACCCTGATACTGCACGGTCTGGCACAAAAAAAACGGACCGGAGTCCGTTTTTTTTCGTATAGTCGGGTCGCGTTCGCTCGATAAGAAGCGGACGGGTTATTTCGCCGCGCGTTTGCGGTCGTTCTCGTCGAGCAGGATTTTGCGCAGGCGCATCGAGTGCGGCGTGACCTCGACATACTCGTCGCCCTGGATGTATTCGAGCGCCTCTTCGAGCGTGAAGACCTTCGGAGGCGCGATCGACGTCTTGTCGTCCGATCCCGAAGCGCGCATGTTCGTGAGCTGCTTGGCCTTGGTGACGTTGACCGTGATGTCGTTCTGGCGCGTGTGCTCGCCGATGACCTGTCCGGCGTAGACCTGCTCCATCGGGCTGATGAAGAAGCGGCCGCGGTCCTGCAACTTGTCGATCGAATAGGCGTAGGCCGTGCCGGTCTCGCCCGAGATGATCGAACCGTTGGTGCGCATCTCGATCTCGCCGACCCACGGTTCGAACCCTTTCAGGCGGTGTGTCATAATGGCTTCGCCGGCCGTGGCGGTCAACATGTTCGACCGCAGGCCGATGATGCCGCGCGAGGGAATGTCGAATTCCAGGCGCGTGCGTTCGCCGTCGGAGGCCATGTTCGTCAGCGTGCCCTTGCGGCGCGTCGTGAGGTCGATCACCGTGCCCGAGTACTCCTCCGGGCAGTCGACGGTCATCTCCTCGATCGGCTCGCACTTCTTGCCGTCGATCTCCTTGACGATGACGTGGGGCTGGCCCACCTGTAACTCGTAGCCCTCGCGGCGCATGGTCTCGATCAGCACCGAGAGGTGCAGCACGCCGCGCCCGAAGACGTTGAACGAGTCGGCCGAAGGGCCGGGCGTCACGCGCAGGGCGAGGTTCTTCTCCAGCTCGCGGTCGAGCCGCTCCTTGATGTGGCGCGAGGTGACGTATTTGCCGTCCTTGCCGAAGAAGGGCGAGTTGTTGATCGTGAAGAGCATCGACATCGTGGGTTCGTCGATGGCGATGGGGGGCAGCGGTTCGGGATTCTCGTAGTCGCAGACCGTGTCGCCGATTTCGAAGCCGTCGATGCCCATGATGGCGCAGATCTCGCCGCAGGGAACCTCCTCGACCTTCTTCTTGCCGAGGCCCTCGAAAACCATCAGCTCCTTGATCCGGGTTTTCTGCATCGTCACGCCGTCGCGCTTGGCGAGGGTCACCATCTGGCCCGCCTTGAGCGAGCCGCGCGTGACCTTGCCCACGGCGATACGGCCCGTGTAGGCCGAATATTCGAGCGACGTGATGAGCATCTGGGGCGTGCCCCCGACGATTTTCGGCTCGGGGATCTCGTCGATGATGGCGTCGAGCAGCGGAACGATCGAGTCGGTCGGCTCGTTCCATTTGTGCGACATCCAGCCCTGCTTGGCCGAGCCGTAGATGGTCTTGTAGTCGAGCTGCTCCTCGGTGGCGTCGAGCGAGAACATCAGGTCGAAAACCTGCTCGTTGACCACCTCGGGACGGCAGTTGGGCTTGTCGACCTTGTTGATGACCACGATGGGCTTCTTGCCCAGCGCAAGGGCCTTCTGAAGCACGAAACGCGTCTGCGGCATCGTGCCCTCGAAGGCGTCGACCAGCAGCAGCACGCCGTCGCACATGTTCAGCACGCGCTCGACCTCGCCGCCGAAGTCGGCGTGGCCCGGGGTGTCGATGATGTTGATTTTGTAGTCCTTGTAGATGACCGAAACGTTTTTCGAGAGGATCGTGATGCCGCGTTCGCGTTCCAGGTCGTTGTTGTCCAGTATGAGTTCGCCGGCCGGCTTGGCGTTGTCGCGGAGGATGTGCCCCGCCAGAATCATTTTGTCGACGAGCGTCGTCTTGCCGTGGTCGACGTGGGCAATAATCGCAATATTGCGCAGTTTTTGCATAAAAGTATATTTTGTGCTGCAAAGGTAACAAATTCTCGGGAAATTATACTAAATTTGCTTGTTTCTCAAAATTCTTAAAAAAGTTAAATAATGAAACCTGCCTTCAACGTTCGCCAGCAGAGCGAAATTTTCATAGGCCCGCTGGCCGACATCCTCTCCGGGGTGCTCCCCGAAGGGCGCGTGGTGGTGGTCTCCGACTCCACGATCGACCGGCTGTACCATTCGGTGCTGGCGCAGTACGACACCGTGCTGATCGGCCTGGGCGAGAGCGTCAAGACGATGCAGACCGTCGAGATGATCTACCGCCGTTTCATCGAGCTGGGCGTGGACCGTTCGACCTTCGTGCTGGCGGTCGGGGGCGGCATCGTCACCGACGTGGCGGGATTCGCCGCATCGACCTACATGCGCGGCGTGAAATTCGGATTCGTCTCGACGACGCTGCTGGGGCAGGTCGACGCTTCGGTGGGCGGCAAGAACGGCGTGAACGTCGACGGCTACAAGAACATGGCCGGGACCTTCACGCAGCCGCAGTTCGTCATCTGCGACCCCGCGCTGCTGCGCACGCTGCCCGAGCGGGAGTTCCGGGCCGGGCTGGCCGAGGTGGTCAAGGCGGCGATCATCGCCGACGCCGATCTGTTCGGGCGTATCGAGCGGACGACCTTCGAGGCGCTGCGCACGGATACCGATCTGTTGTCGGACGCCGTTTCGGCGGCGATCCGCGTCAAGGCCGACATCGTCGAGCGCGACGAACGCGAGTCGGGCGACCGCCGCAAGCTGAACCTCGGGCACACGCTGGCGCATGCCATCGAGAAGGCCTCCAACCGCATGAACCACGGCGAGGCCGTGGCGGTGGGAACGGTGCTGATCGCCGGGGCGGCGGTGAAGCTGGGTGCGCTGACGCAGGCCGACTGCGACCGGATCGTGAATGTGCTGACGGCGCTGGGCTTCGACCTGACGCCGCCCGTGGAGGTGAAACGCCTGCTGAAAGAGGTCGGCAAGGACAAGAAAAACGAAGACGGCATGCTGCGGATCGTCCTGCCGGTCGGGATCGGCGACTGCGAGGTGCGGCCGATGACGATGGATGCCTTCGCGGCGTTGTTTTAGAGCTGGTTCCGGCGCTTTCGGTACAGAGAGGGTCGGGTGCGCGGTCGATACAAAAAAATCCGGTCGAATCATTCGACCGGATTTTGCTTATTCCTGATAGCGTTTCCGCAGACTCTCGGCATAGGCGTCCCAGTCTGCGATCGGTTGTTTGGCGACGCCCGATTCGACGGCGGCCTTCGCAACGGCGGGGGCGACGGTGCACAGCAGGCGCGGATCGAGCGGCTTGGGGATCAGGTAGGTGCGCCCGAATTCGAGCTTCTCGACCCCGTAGGCGCGCAGGACCATGGTCGGAACCGGCTGGCGGGTCAGTTCGGCCAGCGCATGCGCCGCGGCGAGTTTCATCTCCTCGTTGATCTTCGAGGCCCGCACGTCGAGCGCACCCCGGAAGATGTAGGGGAACCCCAACACGTTGTTGACCTGGTTCGGGTAGTCCGAACGGCCCGTGGCGAAGATGATGTCGGGGCGCGAGAGCATCGCGGTATCGTAGGCGATTTCGGGATCGGGGTTGGCGAGGGCCATGACGATCGGGTTGCCGGACATCGTGCGCAGCATCTCGGGCGTCAGCGTGTCGGCCTTCGAGACGCCCAGGAACACGTCGGCGTCGTGCAGCGCCTCGGCCAGCGTCGTGATGCGCCGCGTGGTGGCGAATTCGCGCTTCATCGGGTTGATGTCCTCGCGGTAGACCGTGACCGCTCCATGGCTGTCGCAAAGCACCATGTTCTCGCGGCGGATGCCGAGCTCCACGAACAGGCGCGCGCAGGCGATGGCGGCGGCTCCGGCGCCGTTGACCACGACGCGCATTTTGTCCAGCTCCTTGCCGGCGATCTTCGCGCCGTTCAGAAGCGCCGCCGAGGAGATGATCGCCGTGCCGTGCTGGTCGTCGTGCATCAGGGGAATGTCCAGCTCCTCGCGCAGGCGGGTCTCGATCTCGAAACACTCCGGGGCCTTGATGTCTTCGAGGTTGATGCCTCCGAAGGTGGGAGCGATGGCTTTCACCGTGCGGATGAACTCCTCGGGATCGGTCGTGTCGACCTCGATGTCGAAGGCGTCGATGCCTGCATAGGTCTTGAAGAGCATGCTTTTGCCCTCCATGACGGGCTTGGCCGCCAGGGGGCCGATGTTGCCCAGTCCGAGGACGGCCGTGCCGTTCGAGATCACGGCCACGAGGTTGCCCTTGCCCGTGTATTTGTAAACGTCGTCCGGCTCTTCGGCGATGGCCAGCGACGGAGCCGCCACGCCGGGCGAGTAGGCCAGCGACAGATCGTACTGCGTATGATAGGGTTTGGTCGGGACGATCCCGATCTTACCGGGGCGGCCTTCGCTGTGGTAGCGCAGCGCCGCGTCGTCGAGTTGCGTTTTTGTGTTCATCTCTCTCATTTTCCGTTAGTAACCTGTTAACCTCTAACGGCAAATATAACACAAAAACTGCTCCGATCTTAACAAATTTTAGAATTTTCGGAAATTTTTTTAGAAATAAAACCGCCGGCCGCTGTTGACGCCCGTCCGGGTGCGGGTGGAGCTTTGGATGCCCGGGAGTCGGCGTAGAAGGTGTAACTGACGCCGACGCCGACGCGGTAGGAGATGCGGTATTCGCAGCCGATGCCGAAATGCACGCCGAAATTGCGGATGGAGCGTTTGTCATAGTGACGGCCGAGGTGTTCCGGGCGTGTCGGCAACTCCCCGCGGTCAGAAGAGCGAAGCCTCTCCGTCGCGCGGGTGGGTGAATCCGAGGTGCTGGTAGGCCAGCGGCGTCGCCTCGCGGCCGCGGGGCGTGCGTTTGAGGAAGCCCTCCTTGATCAGGAACGGCTCGTAGACCTCCTCGATCGTTCCGGCCTCTTCGCCCACGGCCGTGGCCACGGTGTTCAGACCCACGGGACCGCCGTTGAATTTCTCGATGATCGTTCCGAGAATCTTGTTGTCCATCTGGTCCAGTCCGCGCGAGTCGATGTTCAGCGCCGCGAGGGCGATGCGCGTGATTTCCAGGTCGATGTGCCCTTCGCCCTTGACCATTGCGAAATCGCGCACGCGGCGCAGCAGGGCGTTGGCGATACGCGGCGTGCCGCGCGAACGCAGGGCCACTTCGTGGGCCGCGTCGTCGTCGATCGAGACGTCGAGGATGCGCGCCGAGCGTCGCACGATGCCCGCAAGCACCGGGGCGTCGTAGTATTCGAGGTGGCACTGGATGCCGAAACGCGCCCTGAGGGGCGAAGTCAGCAGGCCGCTGCGCGTTGTGGCGCCGATGAGCGTGAAGGGCGCCAGCTCGATCTGGATCGAGCGGGCCGAGGGGCCTTTGTCCAGCACGATGTCGATTTTATAGTCCTCCATCGCCGAGTAGAGATACTCCTCGACGATCGGGCTGAGGCGGTGGATCTCGTCGATGAAAAGCACGTCGCCCGGATTGAGGTTGGTCAGCAGGCCCGCCAGGTCGCCCGGCTTGTCGAGCACCGGCCCCGACGTGACGCGCAGCTGCGCCCCCATTTCGTTGGCGATGATGTTCGCGAGGGTCGTCTTGCCCAGTCCCGGGGGGCCGTGCAGCAGGACGTGGTCGAGCGAGTCGCCGCGCATGAGCGCCGCCTTGATGAAGATATGGAGGTTTTCGACGATCTTGTCCTGCCCGGAGAAGGTTTCCAGCTCCTGCGGGCGGATTTTGTTCTCGAATTCGAGATCGCTCTCCGTGTTGCGTACGATTGACATGATGCAAAGATAGCGATTTTCGGCAAATCTGCGCCCTCGGGGCGAAAAAACAATGCGCCGGGAGGCGGGCCGGAGGCCGGTTCGGGGCGCACGGCCGGTGTTGGAGCGCGATCCGGGGCATGGCCCGGGAAGGGCCGGCTCGCTTCGCCCGGGGGAGGCCTG
>ERZ773107.1732-NODE-1732-length-18373-cov-3.187248_pt1 | contig 18373 bp, 14 predicted proteins | sample MGYA00580571_ERZ773107 | MGnify/ENA primary metagenome ERZ773107 (study PRJEB29015, sample SAMEA2737843) | human gut metagenome | biome: human gut; feature: human-associated habitat; material: faeces | place: China | collected 2012 ... | reverse complement strand
GTGACCCAGGATCTGTGGAGCTACCAATATATTACCGAGCTGAACAAGGCCGGGGTGATCCCCTCCAGCGAGAAGTTTCAGCGGGAGCAGGAGGAGACCCGGGGCGATTTGGTTCTCTACCTTTATAATATGGACACCGGTGTCTTTGAGGACCGGGAAAAGCAGGAGCCGGTAGAACAGGCGCCCAATTTTTCCGACGTGGACAAGGACTCCCCCTATTATGAGGCCGTCTGCTGGGCCTATGAAAACGGTCTGGTGGGGGGAACCACCGACACCACCTTCTCCCCGGACAGTGCGGTGACCCGCCAGCAGGTGTGCACCATCCTGGCCCGCTTTGCCCAGCTGGAGAAGATCAGCCTCATCCAGGTGGTGGAACCGGATCAGTTCAAGGATTCCCTTTACATTCAGGACTATGCCCGCAGCGGCGTGACGGCCTGCCAGATGGCGGGGATCGTCAAGGGCTATGAGAACGGCTTCTTCTACCCGGAGAACACCATGACCCGGGAGGAGTGCGCGGCCGTGGTCTATCGCGTGATGGTGGCCTCGGAGATGCAGATCCCCGAGGGGGCCAGCCTGGTGGACCTGACGCCGGGCGCCTACGACAGCCTGTACGACAACTACCAGGACATCACCTTCACGGCTCTGGTGCCCGAGAGCGAAGAGGGGCCGGTCTCCTTCTTTGACCAAGCGGTGTTCATCGGCGACTCCATCTCCATGACGCTGGAGGCTTACTGCAACGCCAGCGGCGCCCTGGGCGGGGCCCAGTTCCTGTGCGCCGGCAGCATGAGCCCCACCAACATGCTCAGCGGCAAGATCCTGCCCGAGTACCCCAAGGGGTCGGGCCAGAAGCCCGCCATCGAGGAGAGTGTGGCCGCCACCGGCGCCAAAGTGGTCTATGTGATGCTGGGCATGGACAACATCGCCTACGGCATCGAAAAGGCCACCGGCGACTACCTGACCATCCTGAACAACATCCAGACCGCCAACCCCGGCGTGCAGATTGTGGTCCAGTCGGTCACCCCCATGTCGGATGCCAGCACCAGCTATTCAGAAAAGCTCAACAACGAACAGATCAACGCATTCAACGAAACCATGAAGGAATACTGTCAGACCAACCGCTGGTACTACGTGGACGTGGCCGAGGCCTTCCGGGACGAGGAGGGTTTCCTGAAAAAGGAGTACTGCAGCGACTACAGCACCATGGGCATGCACTTTACCTATGACGGCGCGAAGGTCTGGGTGCAGTATCTGAAAACACACATTCCTCAGGACCTGCTGTAATCAGCGGAAAGGAGTTTACCCCCTATGCGATCCAAGCTGATCCTCTTGCTCTCCCTTCTCCTGCTGTTCTCCTGCGCCGCCTGCGTGGCCCAGGACCCCCAGGAGCAGCCGGAGGGCCAAGAGACCCTTTTGGCCGATGGAGACAGCGGCGGGCTGGAAGAAGAGCCCGCCCCCGCCTTCGACCCGGTGGTTCCCGCCGGTCAGGCCGTCGATCCCCAGTGGTTTTCCGACGCCGCCTTTGTGGGCGACTCGGTGTCGGTGATGCTGGAGAACTACAACACCAGCACCAGCGTGCTGGGCAGCCCGGCTTTCTTCTGCTCGGTAAGCCTGAGCCAGACCAACGCCCTGTCCTATGAGACGGGCAACAGCCGCCTGCCGGAGTACCCCAAGGGATCTGGCCAGCACCCCAAAGTGGAGGACGGCATCGCCGCGGCCGGGGCAAAAAAAGTCTACCTCATGCTGGGCATGAATTGCATCGCCGGAGGTGTTGACAGAGCCAGTCAGGATTTGGTAAAATTAGCAGATAGAATTTTGGAAAAGTCTCCCCAGGCTCAGATCCTGGTGGAGTCGGTCACCCCCATGACGGCCACCAGCCCCCGGGCGGACGACGCCCTAAACAACACCACCATTCAGGCATTCAACGACAAGATGAAAGAAATCTGCCAGGAACGGGAATGGTATTATATCGATGTGGCGGAGACGGTCTCTGATGAGCAGGGCTTCCTGCGGGAGGACTACAGCGGAGACAAAGCCATGGGGATCCATTTCAATTACAACGGCGCCAAGGCGTGGGCGGACTATCTGCTCACCCACGTGCCCGAGGCGCTGAAGTAAGATATTAAGATTTTAGAGGAGAATGAGGAAGTATGAAACGATTCACCAATCTTGCAGCTGTCCTGATGACTCTGGTCATGGTGCTCTCCCTGGCCGCCTGCGGTGAGGAGACCACACCGACCGACACCACCGACACCGACACCCAGTCCCAGTCCGAGACCACGGATCCCCAGCAGACCACCGATTCCGTGGATCTGGCTGCCCTGCGGGACCAGATGATCGCCGACTATGAACTGACCGACACCCTGCCTGTGGAGACCGCCGCCCTGGAGAACGCCTACGGCATCACCGCCGACCTGGTCAAGAGTTCCGCCAGCTTCAACGCCGCCTCCGGCGCCGCTTTCCCCCAGGAGATCGTGATGGTGGAGGCCGTGGACGAGAATGCCGCTGCTGACGTGGCTGCCAAGCTGGAAAACCGCCTGGCCTCCATTGCCGAGCAGGCCGCCTCCTACGATCCCGAAAGCCTGGACCTGGCCGAGAAATGCAAGGTGATCACCGACGGCGTCTATGTGGGCATGTTCTTCTCCAGCCACTACGACGAGATGGCCGCCGATTTCCAGGCCGCCGTGTGATCTGGCCCCAGCCCCAACCAAGCGAATAAGCGAACTGCCGGGCAATCAGGATGACTGCCCGGCAGTGTTTTGGAGAAAAAGATCTATGGTTTTTTCAAGTCTTCCCTTTCTATTCTTGTTTCTAACAGTGGTGCTGCTGGTCAGTCACATCCTGCCCTTCCGGTTCCGCAACTTTTTCCTGCTGCTGGCCAACCTGGTCTTCTACGCCTATGGCGAGCCGGTGTATGTGCTCATCATGATCGGCTCCATCCTGGTCAACTTCTTTGTCGGCCTGCTTATGGACAAGCAGACCACCCAGGGCCGGCGGCGGGCGGTGCTCATTGTGGGCATCGTGCTCAACCTGGCTGCCCTGGGCGTGTTCAAGTACGCGGGGCTGTTTGTGGACACCCTGCGGGGCATCCCCGCCTTCTCCTCCCTGCCAGCAGTGGAGATCGCCCTGCCCATCGGCATCTCCTTCTACACCTTCCAGGCGGTCTCCTACCTCATCGACGTGTATTGGGACGACTGCGAGGCCTCCCACAGCTTTGTGAACTTCGCCTGCTATATCTCCCTCTTCCCCCAGCTCATCGCCGGCCCCATCGTCCGTTACAGCACCATTGAGGAGGAGATCCTCCACCGGCAAGAATCCTGGGCGGACGTAGAGGCGGGCCTAAAGCGCTTCATTGTGGGCTTGAGCAAGAAGGGTTTGCTGCCAACAACGTGGCGGTCTTTGCGGAGATGGTCTACAGGGGAGACCCCAGCGTGTACGGCACCGCCATGTATTGACTGGCCGCCCTGCTGGTGGCGGAGAAGTTCTTCCTGGCCCGCCTCATCTGCGCGGACTCGGAGATTCTGCTGGCCTTCCTGTTCTCCTTCCCGGTGGCCAAGAAACTCCCGCGGCCCAAAGGCGTGGCGGGGGCCCTAGCGGAGGACGTGGGATACGGCCTGCTTTTTCTCCTGTCCATTCTCTTCATCGTCAGTTCGGTCTACAATCCCTTCATCTATTTCCGTTTCTGAGTGAAAAAATGCCGTCGGTGCGCTCTGTCTGCGCGTCCGACGGCGTTTTTTCTTTGGAAATGCGGCCCTGGGTCAGGGGTGGCAGACCTTGTCCAGAATGCCTGCTAAGTGGGCCAGCGCCACCCCGTAATTGCAGATGGGCACTCCCTGCTCCTGGGCCTGGGCGATGCGACCCAGAACGTGGCGCCGGTTAAACATGCAGGCGCCGCAGTGGAGGATCAGGTCATAGGGGGACAGGTCTTTGGGGAAATCATTCCCCCGCACAAAGACGAAGGAGAGCCCCTGGCCCACCCGCTGCCGCAGCAGCCGGGGGAGCTTTTCCCGTCCGATGTCCTCGGTGGTGGGGGCGTGGGCGCAGGCCTCGGCCACCAGGACCACGGAGTCTTCCGTCAGCCGGTCAATGGCCTGAGCCCCGGCCCAGAAGGCCGAGATATCTCCCTTGTATCCCGCGAAAAGGATGGAGAAGGAGGTCAGCAGGCTCTCTGGGGGCTTGGCCTGCCAGACGGCGGGAAAGACCTGCGAGTCGGTGATGATGAGCTTGGGCGGCCGGGCCAGGGCAGCCAGGGTGGTCTCCAAACAGTCGGCCGTACAGCTCATCACGGCGCATTTCTTGTCCAGCAGTTCCCGGATGGTCTGCACCTGAGGCAGGATCAGCCGCCCTTTGGGGGCCTGAAGGTCCTGGGGCATCACCAGCAGAACCAGGTCCCCCGGCTGGGCCAGCCCGCCGGTGATAGACAGCTCCCAGAAATCCGCTGGGATGGCCTGGGCCAGCGCCTGGCGCAGCTGGTCGATGCCCTGTCCTGTCTTGGCACTCACCGCCAGGACGTCCATCCCGCCCAGGCTTTGCGCGGTGGCTGCCTGGAGGGCGGGGAGGTCCTGGGCGGTGTCACACTGGTTCAGCACCGCCACCACTGGAATTTTTTTGGCCCGCAGGGCCTCCAGCCAAGGCAGTTCCTCTTTGGCCGGACCGGTCAGCACCAGCACGGCCAGGTCGGCCTTCTCCATGGCCTGGCGGGGTTTCTCTGCCCGCAGTTCGCCCAGGGGGCCCACGTCGTCCAGCCCAGCGGTGTCCACAAAGACCACCGGGCCCACCCCTCTCAGCTCAAAGGACTTGTATACCGGGTCAGCGGTGGTGCCCGCCACTGGGGAGACCAGGGCGATCTCCTGGCCGGTGAGGGCGTTGATGAGGGAGGACTTACCGGCGTTGCGCCGGCCAAACAGGGCGATGTGGGGCCGGTTGGCCCGGGGAGTTTCGGTAAGTGCCATGTCACTGCCCTCCCAAGTCCAGGGTCAGGCCGGTGCGCTGGGCCACCAGCTCACAGTGGGCCAGGCCCGAGACCTTCCGCTGGTCGATGGGTCGGAAGGCCTTCGCCTGGGCCTCGGGCAGCAGGTCGCAGAAGAGCAGATTGGCGCCGCAGGCCACGGCCTGGAGGTTACCGGTTTCGTCGGCCAGCCCTGTCTCGGGGTTTACCCCCGGCTGCTGGGCGGTGATCTTGATGGCCGGCATCATCAGCCGCAGAATGGCCATCTCCTTATTGTTCAGCAGGAAGTTCCCCGGCCCTCCTTCCAGGGCCAGGGGAGTCCCCGCGGCGGGGAGATAGGGGATGTTGGGCGCCCAGCTGATCTCCAGCTCTTTCATGAGCAGAATGTCATCCGCCAGCTCGTCCAGGGTCTGTCCCGGCCAGTCCACGATGTTTCCCGAGGCCAGCTGCATCCCCGCCTCTTTGACCCACTGGGCGCACCGCAGGCGCTTGTGGTACTCGGTGGAGGGGTTCAGCCGCTGGAAGCTGTCCGGGTGGGACATCTCAAACTTCAAGACGTATTCCGTCACCCCGGCGTCCCGGAGGGCCTGGTACTGGCCTTTTTCCAGTTCCCCCGCCCCCAGGGATACGGTGTACCCCTGCTCCCGCAGGCCGGCCACGATGGTCAGCAGGCGGTCAAAGCCGTAGTTTAAGTCCTCCCCGGCCAGCAGAAACATCCGGCCCAAGCCGTCCCCCCGGGCCCTGGCCGACAGCGCCAGGACCTCTTCCGGGGGAATCCGGTAGCGGGGGATGGCGTTGCCCGCCCGCATGCCACAGTAAAGGCATTGATTTTTGCACACGTTGGTGTACGCCAGCATGGCGGTCACCAACAGGGAGTCGCCGAAGGTTTCCTGGCAGGCTGCCCGGGCAGCGGGGGCTATCTGATCCCAGAAGTCCGCCTCCGGCATGGTCAGCACGTCCAGGACCTCCTGTTTGGTTTGGATGGTCATGGTTCTCCTCCTTCCGGTCCGGGCAGAGGGGGATTACTGACCCAAATAGTAGAAGTCATCCCCGGGCAGGGTGCCGCCCACGGACTGGGGATTCTGGTCAAAGAGCACCTGGAAATAGCCCTGGACGGAGGTCATCATCTCCTGGCCGGTGATGCAGACGATGTTGCAGTAGGGGATGGCCTTCTCGGCCACAGCGGCCTCCACGATGTCATACTGCTCCACCAGCTGGGCGGCCTCCGCGACGTTTTCGTTGACGTAGGCGGTGGAGGCGTTGTACTCCTCCAGGAAGTCTGCCACAGCCTGGGGGTGCTCCTTGGCAAACTCCGTGCGGACCACCAGCCCGGCGGTGATGAGCTGGCTGCCGTTGTCCAGCTTGTCCCACTCCTCGGTCAAGTCGATGGAGATGGCCAGGTCCTCAAACTTGGACTGGGCCACGGTCACAAAGGGTTGAGGCAGCAGGGCGATCACGTGGTCCTGGGCGGCCATCTGGGCCACGATCTCTGTGGGCTCGCTCTTCCACTCGATGGTCACGTCGGTGGCGGGGTCCAGGCCGTTTTCCTCCAGCAGATAGTTCAGGGCGTACTCGGGGGTGGAGCCCTTGCCGGTGGCGTAAATGGTCTGGCCCTTCAGGCTGGCCCAGTCGGTGACAGTCTGGCCGCCCTTTTCCACCAGGTAGATGACCCCCAGGGTGTTCACGGCCAGCAGCGCGGGGTCGTCCATGCGTGCCGACGCCCCGGTGAAGAAGGTGTAGACCGCGACGATGCAGAACGTGCGCAGGATGATGTCGCGGTTGATGATGAAGAACGTCTTCAGCGGTTTGAGGTCCAGCACCTCCGACCAGTCGATCCCGGTGAGGATCGGACGGTATTTGGCGGCGAGCAGCAGCGCCGAGAGCGCCACGCCGGTCCATTGGGCGATCACCGAGGCGTAGGCGATGCCCACGATGCCCATATCCATCCCGAAGGCGAACCAGAGGCTGCAAAGGATGTGCACGATGTTGACCGTGACGGCCGTCAGCATGGGGAATATGGCGTTCTGCATCCCCGTGAACCAGCCGTTGAACCCGAAGAGCACGATGCCCGCCGGCACGGCCCAGATGCGGGCGTAGAAGTAGTCGCGGGTCATTTCGCTGCCGTTCATGGCCCAGAGGGCCAGTTCTCCCACGGGGTATTGGAGCAGGATCATCAGCACACCCATCACCGCCGACACCGACAGCGCGCGGGCCAGCATGTTGGTGCACTCGCGGAAGTCGCCCGCGCCGAACGCCTGGGCCGTCAGCCCGCTGGTTCCCATGCGCACGAACGAGCAGTTCCAGTAGATGAAGTTGAAGATCGAGACGCCGATGGCCAGCGCGCCGATCGTGGCGGCGGAGTCGGCTCCCCAGTGTCCGGCGATGGCGGTCGATACGATGCCCATGAGCGGCACGGTGATGTTCGAGACGATATTGGGGAGCGCAATGCGCAGTATTTCGCGGTTCATGTTCATAACGGATGCAAAGATAGCGTATTTGTGGTGTGTTTATTCGCAGACTACCCTAAATTGAAATAACATAGTTTCAGATCAATATTGATTTTCAGCAACCTTTTTTCGAAATTTGCAGGGACAATACCCCGGGAGCGTTGCGTATTGAAAAACATTTTCTATCTTTGTCTTGCTGTCCACACGGACGGCGACATATTTGGTAGAAGTGTTTCGCTTTTATTCTTGAATGGAAATCTGGAAAATTTCTCGTGAACAGGAATAAGCAATACAAACACTCATTGCCGTGTATAGCTATATCATTCCCGATATACTATCCGGTGTGGGGTATTGTTTATTTGTTCACGGGTATTCCAGAACCTCCATTCAGATAAACGAACGGCTCCACACTTTCTTTTTATGAATCTGCCGTACAGGAGCCGGGTGGCAATCTATATAACATGTTGCTATGAAAAAGATGCTGTTGGGAATGTGCCTGCTATTGTGCGCATGCAGCGAGAGCCCGGAGCAATCGGAAAAACCCGATGAAGTCATATCCATTATCGACCGGGGCGGGATTCCGGAGACAGTCCCCTCGCAGGGTGGAACTTATGGCGTTCGGTTTTCCTCCCGGGAAAATTGGTTCGTCGCGCTTTACTATACGGATTCCGCGGCGAATTGGATTTCGGTTTCTCCGATGTCGGGCGATTCGGGCGACGGTGAGATATTTATTTCCTTGAAATCCAATACAACGCTTGCGGACCGGAAGTGCTTTGTGCGAATCATGGCGGGAGATTCGCAGACGACGATCGAAATCGGGCAGGCCCGACAGAATTCGGTCTCCTTGTCGTCGCAGCAATTCTGGCTCGACGCTGCGGCCGGTGAGTTTCAGATACAGGTGCAGGCGAATGTCGTCTATCAGGTAAAAATAGAGGCTGACTGGATCGAATTGGCCTCCCCGGAGAATGAATCGCTGCTTACCTTCAGGGCAAAAGTTAACGTTGGAGACACACGTACCGGGACAATCGTCGTTTCCGGAGGCGGCGTTTCCGCAAAAGCGGAGGTCACGCAATTCGCGCCGTCGGAAATAATCCGTTTCCCCGATGCGAAGTTCAAATCTTATCTTATGCGGTACGATATTACGGGGGACGGCGAAATATCGCGGCAGGAGGCGCTTCGAGTGGAAACGATTTCGTGTGGTGGTATGGAGATAGAATCGCTCGAAGGAATCGAATACTTTCCGAATCTGACCTCGCTGCATTTTTCCAACAATCAAGTGCGGAGACTCGATTTGAGCCGCAATACGAAATTGAACTCCCTGGGTTCCCGGTTCAATCCGCTGGAGTGGCTCAATCTCGGGGAAACGCTTCCGACCCGGTATACAGGAGGTTATTCGTGGGGTGAAGATCCGCATTTTGAAGCGTTGACCTCGGAATCATTTGAGATAATCAGTTCCAGAATGACAACTTTGGGCGTTTATAGCGACATGTCATCGCAATGGAACAACCTCGATCTGCGGATTGTCGATGTGTCGGGGTGTCCGATGCTGGAAAGTCTCGGGTGCTCATGGGGTAATCCTAAACTGGAAGAGATTTGGCTGAAAAAAGGGCAAACAACCCGTGTAAGTTGTGACAGTGAGAATGTGCGGATACTCTATAAATAATAAAGCGATGGATTATAAACCCAATTTAAATAAAGATGAAAAAGAAATGGATGTTTTGCCTGTCGGCCGTGTTGCTGACTTTTGCCGCCTGTTCGGACGATGAGAAGGGGACCGACGAACAGCCCGGTCCGATTATCGGCGAATGGGTATTCGAGAAAAACGAGGTCTATCGGAATGGGAAACTCGCCGAAAGTTTCACGGCGGTCGAAACGGCCGACAAGATGATAGCGATCTTCCGGGAAGACGGTACCTATCGCTACTACGATTATCCGCCGAAGGAGTATTACAACGGAACGTACACTTACGAGGAGTCGACGAAAACCCTTTCGATGCGGAGCGACGATGTCGATTATTCCGACGGTTCCGACCCGCAGGTCTGTCACGCAGAGGTGACGACTACCCGGATGACATGGACGTATCCGGCCGATGAAGACGGGTATGTGACTGTAGAGTATTATGTGCGGAGGTAAGCGGCATTGAGCCGTGATGTTTCATCGCCGCCGGAAAGGGTTGAATGCAGACCTGATTCCGGCGGCGTTTTTTGGGTATGGGTTTATCCCGGGGTGGCCGCGGACGGCGGTGTTCCGGAGTGTTGCCGTTATTTTGTCAGATGGAGGAAGAATGTGAAATTCCATTGTCGAAACAGTTTTAACCGGGGTATTTATCGTCCGGGGTGGTTTTTATCTCCGATTCGGGCACGCAATGTGTTGTTATCCCCGAAACTTGCACTATCTTTGCGGGCGAACAGACGCCCGCCTGGATAGACTGCGGTCCGGCAATGCCCCGATGATTCGGCATCGCTCCCGTTCTGCGCTATCTTTGCCTGCGACAATATTATTAGTAGAGAATAGAAAATGAAAGATCCTAAAAACGACTCGACCCCGGTGCTCGAACGCTTCGGACGCGACAAACGCAAGCGCACCGTAGTGGCTACGGCGGAGCGTGTCGAGCGTCGCCCGCGTTTGCAGCGTGATGCCGCCGATTCGGAGCAGCCCTCCTTTGAAAACAGGCCCGAACGCCGGGCTTCGTATAACCCCCATTTCACGGCCGACAACCGTCCGGTCTTCGAGAAGCCGCACTACGGCGACAAATCCCGCGGGGAGGGCGACCGCCCGCGCCGTTCGTATGACGACCGCCCGCGTCCCTATGGCGACCGTCCGCGTCAGTATGACGATAAGCCGCGTTCGTATGGCGACCGTCAGCGTCAGGACGACGACCGTCCGCGGCGTTCCTTCGGCGACAAACCCCGCTACGACGGTGACCGTCACCGCAGCGACGAGGAGCGTCCGCGCCGCAGTTACGGCGACAAGCCGGCCTACGGCGAGAAGAAATTCGGACCCAAGAAGTTCGGCGACAAGCCCTACGGCGAGAAGAAGTTCGGCGAGAAAAAATTCGGGGATAAGAAATTCGGCGACCGGAAGTTCGTCGACAAACCGTTCAAACCTGCCTATAAGAAACACGACGACAAACCGGCGTCGTATCCGAAATTCAATCCCGAGAAGCAGACGGGCGAGATGCGCCTGAACCGCTTCATCGCCCAGTCGGGTATCTGCTCGCGCCGCGAGGCCGACGATTTCATCACGGCGGGCGTCGTTTCGGTCAACGGCAAGATCGTCACCGAACTGGGAACCAAGGTGCTGCCGACCGACGAAGTGCGGTTCAACGACGAGCCGGTGCAGGGCGAGAAGAAGGTCTACCTGGTGCTGAACAAGCCCAAGGGCTACGTCACTTCGCTCGACGATCCCCATGCCGGAAAGACGGTCATGGAGCTGGTCTCGGGCGCCTGCACGGAGCGCATCTACCCGGTGGGACGTCTCGACAAGAACAGCCTCGGGCTGCTGTTGTTCACCAACGACGGCGACCTTACGAAGCAGTTGACGCACCCTTCCTACAAGAAGAAGAAAATCTACCAGGTGACGCTCGACAAACCCCTGACGCGCGCCGACATGGACCGCATCGCCGAGGGCGTCACGCTCGAAGACGGCGAGATCTTCGCCGACGAGATTTCCTACGTCAAGGAGAACAAGCAGGAGGTGGGCATCGAGATCCACTCGGGCCGCAACCGCATCGTGCGCCGTATTTTCGAGTTCCTGGGGTACACCGTGACCAAACTCGACCGCGTTTACTATGCGGGTCTCACGAAGAAGAACCTCAAGCGCGGAGCGTGGCGGTTCCTGACCCGCGAGGAGGTGGAGCGGCTGAAGTCCGGGCAGTATGAATAGGAAGTCCGGGCTGTATGCATAAATGAAAAGAGCGATTCTCACGAATCGCTCTTTTCATTTCATTTAATGCGTGTCCCGATACCAGTTCGTCATCCGGTTTTCGGCGACGTACTTCGTCGAAGGCTCGCTCACGGAGACGCCCGTATAGAAATGCACGGGGTTCGACCCGTTGTTGTATTGGGAATAGAACTGCTTCGTGCACAGACGGCTTTCGGGGGGAAATGCCCGGTCGAGTTGCGTCGTGAATTCCTTGACGAGCGCCGGGTCGCCGCAGCTCAATTCGACGTAATGCCCCAAGTCGTAGAAAAGGTGTGTCATCAGTCCCTCGTAGTACTGGAGCTGCGAGAGTTCGAACGGCTGTTTGCCTTTTTCGTTGATGCGGCGCATCACCTCCGCCAGCGCGTCCAGCTGCGACGTGACGGCCAGTGAGATGCAGCCCGACTGCTCTTTCCAGGTCGTGCTCTGGTATTCGTTTTCGTAGAGGTTCCAGAACTCCCGGCAGGTTTCCGCGAGCCGGTCCGCGACCGGTCCCGTTTCGAACAGGTGGGGGACGATCCGGTCGTAGGGGAATCCGTCGCCCATGACCTCGCAGGGCGACGCCACGATGTAGCCGATGACCGAACGCAGGTCGTAGAGCGTTTCGATGTTGGCCATGAAGCAGTCGTCGAAGATCAGGTAGTCGAAACGGAACTGCTGCGCTTCGAGCGCCTCCTTCAGCTCCGTGATGTTCAGTTCGTAGCCCTTGTCGCCGAACGAACGGGTCTGCTTGGCCCCCGGGGGCGCGGCCCATAGGTCGTCCTCGGCGGAACGCCGCATCGAGTAGGAGAGCGAGCCGCTGGCGACCGGAATCCACGCCTTGCCGTGGCAGCCGATGATCAGCCCGTAGTTTTGGGCCGGAGCCAGCTCCGCGGCATCGGCGAACAGCTGCCGCACCTTTTCGGGGTTTCCGGCGTTGAAGCCGTCGTAGGTTTTGAGCGTCGTTCGTTCGCACCGTTCCGTCGCCGGGTCGTAACGGATCTCCTGCAGGACGGCCGACGAATGCTTCTCGGGCTGGTAGCAGACCAGAATGCGCCCGTCGCCCGGGATTTGGTTCGTCACGGCCGCACTGACGCCCTCGATGTTGCGCTCGTAATAGTCGATCAGGCTTCGTCCGGGCATGTACAGCAGAAGGGTCTGCGTCGCCACGGCGGGCCGCTGGTAGACCTCGACCGGATAGCCGTCCTTGTTGGCGGGGTGGCGGACGGTTATCGTGCCCAGCTTCCGGCGCGCCTTGGCGGAGTTGGGTTCGGAAGCGGTCACCGTGACCGTCGTCTCCCCGCGGGCGCCGCCGTCCGGCGTCACGGCGAATCCCTCGCCGGTATACGACAGCGTCCACGGTTCTTCGGCCGACACGGTGAACGTCGTTCCGGACGAAGCGTCGCCCGGGAGGTGAATCTCTCCCGTCGAGACCTCGATTCGCGGCTCGCGGTCTTTTTCGCAGGCCGCGAGCGTCAGCAGCAGGGCGAGGCAGAGCGTATGCCGGAGAATGCGGATCATTTATAGGTGCGGGGTTTGAGGTTGTTGAACTGCCACGTGCGGTCGCGCTGGTAGGTGTAACCCTCCGGTTTGTTCCAGTAGACGCGGCTGAAATCGAAATAGAATCCCTTGCGCTTCTTGCCCTCGACCACATAGGGAACGACCAGCGGCACGAACTCCACCGTGCGGCTGACGATGCGCGCCTTGCCGAACGAAAGCCCTTCGGCGGCCAGCACGTCGAGCGCGTGGTCGAACATCAGCACATGGCGCGGGGTCTTCTGCGTGAATCCGTCGCCCGAGCCGAGGATCGTGCGGATGACGCCGTTCATGCGGTCCGACCAGGCTTTTTCCTGCTCCTTGTCGCCCAGCGCACCGTAGGCGAACGACATGAGGTTGAGGATTTTGGGGCTGAACGGATCGCGTTTCAGGGCGTCGTTTCCCATCGAGACCATCGTTTCCAGCGTGGCCCTGTCGGGTTTGTCGGGGTCGATGCCCGAGGCCAGCATCAGCATTTTGTCCAGATCGGGGTTCACGGCCAGCGGCTTGTATTCGTCGCGGTAGGCGTATCCGTAGTAGAGGTAGTGGTAATCCTCGTCGGTCAGCGTCTCGTCGCCCGCGTTGTAGCGCATCATCAGCGCGGGGTAGTAGAACGCGGACTGGGCGTCCATCGTCCGGTCGAGGATCATGTCCTCGTCGGGGACTCCGGCGGCGGCCAGCGCCGGAACCAGCAGTGAGAGAAGCAGCAATCGTTTCATAGCGGTCGTTTCCGGTACAAACGCAAAATCAGCGCAAATCGTATCTGGCGATCAGCTCTTCGAACTTCGCGCGGAGTTTTCCCGATCCGGCGACCAGCGGCAGGCGCATCGTGTCGCCGATGCGTCCCATCACCGAGAGGGCGCATTTCACGCCCACGGGGTTGCCCTCCTCGAAGAGCGCGTGCACGGCTTCGTCCAGCGCGGCATAAGCCTTTTCCGCCGCGTCGAAGTCGCCCGCCTTGGCATGGTTCACGCACTCCATGAACCGCTGCGGGAAGGCGTTCGCCGCCACGGAGATCACGCCGTCGCCTCCGCGGCGCATCAGCTCGATGGCCATGCCGTCGTCGCCCGACAGCACGAGGAATCCCTCGGGACGGTTGTCCAGGATGCGCTGCATCTGCCCGATGTCGCCCGACGCCTCCTTGATGCCGATGACGTTGCGGAAGTCGGCGGCGCAGCGGAGCGTGGTCTCGGCGGTCATGTTGACGCCCGAGCGGCCCGGGATGTTGTAGAGGATCACCGGCAGGGGCGAATGCTCCGAGACGGTGCGGAAATGCTGATAGAGACCCTCCTGCGAAGGTTTGTTGTAATAGGGCGTCACGCTCAAAATGGCGTCGGCGCCCCGCAGGTCGAATTCGCGCAGCTGGTCCAGCACCTCCGAGGTGGAGTTGCCGCCGCAGCCCATCACCAGCGGCACGCGGCCTGCGATCTGGTTGGTGATGAACATGGCGATCACGGCGCGTTCGGGCATGTAGAGCGTGGGGGTCTCGGCCGTGGTGCCGAGTGCGACGATGTAGTCCACGCCGCCGTCGATCACGTAGTCGATCATGCGGGCCAGCGCCTTGTAGTCGACGCGGCCGTCTGCCGTGAAAGGGGTGATCATCGCGGCGCCCACGCCGGAAAGTTTGTGTCGTAGCATAATGTCTCTGATTGTCGTTTTATCTGTTGTCGTTTTGCGTCAGTCCTCAAAGCAGGCGTCTTGCGCCTGTCAGAATAATTCCTGTTGTGCGGCCTTTTCCACCGGGCCTCCGCCTTCGATCATGGCGATGAACTCCTCCTCGGAGATGATCCTTACACCCAGCTTCTCGGCCTTCTTCAGCTTCGCCGGGCCCATCTTGTCGCCCGCCACGAGGTAGTCGACGCTGCCCGACACCGCCGCGAGGTTCCGGCCCCCGTGCAGTTCGATCAGCTCCTTCATTTCGTCGCGGCTCCGCGTGAACTTGCCCGAGACCACGAAACTCCGGCCCGCCAGCGCCTCCGACGCCAGGCGGCGCGCCTCGGCTTCGAATTGCAGCCCCGCGGCGCGCAGGCGGCGGATGATCCGCAGGTTGTCCTCCTCGGCGAAGTATTCGATGATGGCGTCGGCGATGCGTCCGCCCACCTCGTCGGCCTCGACCAGCTCCTCGCGCGTGGCCCGCATCACGGCGTCCAGCGAGCGGAAATGCTCGGCGAGGTATTTGGCCGTGGTCTCGCCCACGAAGCGGATTCCCAGCCCGAACAGCACGCGCTGGAAGGGAACCGCCTTCGAGCGTTCCACCGAGCGGATGATGTTGTCGGCCGACTTCTCGCCCAGCCGGGGCAGGGGGGCCAGTTGTTCGGCCCGCAGGTCGTAGAGGTCCGCCACGTCGCGCACGAGTCCGTTTTCGTAGAGCAGTTCGACGGTCTCCTCGCCCAGCCCCTCGATGTCGAGGGCCTTGCGGCGGATGAAGTGGATGATGCGCCCGATGATCTGGGGCCGGCATCCGCTCTGGTTGGGGCAGTAGTGCTTGGCCTCGCCTTCGTAGCGCACCAGCGGCGTCCCGCACTCGGGGCATACGGTGATGTACTCGAACGGACGGCTGTCGGCCGGGCGCTGCGCGAGGTCCACGCCGATGATCTTCGGGATGATCTCGCCGCCCTTCTCGACGTAGACCGCGATGGCGATCTCCGGATCGTCCGCCGGGGCGTAGATCACGAAGGAGGCGTTGTCGGAGCCGCTGACAGATCCGTCGGACGTCACGCCCTGCCACTGGGCCGTGCCGGTCTTACAGGCGACCTCGATCGGATAATTGGCCAGATAGTTCTTGGCCGTGCCCACCTTGGCGGTCATGCGCATACCCTTGTCGATGCAGTCGAGCGCCTCATCCGAGATGTCCAGCGTGCTGGCCACCTCCGGCTCGTGCTCCTTGATCAGCGACTGATAGTCCCACGACACGATGCGCGACAGGAACGTCGCGGAATAGCGCGTACCCTTGTTTGCCAGCGCCTGCACATAGCAGACCATCTGCATCGGCGTGAAGCGGTTCAGGCTCTGCCCGATGACAGCCTGCAAAACGTCCGCGCCGTACCAGCCGGACTCGTCGCCCGCGTAGTTGGCCTTTTTCGTCTCGGCGTTCGCGCGCTGGCCGGTGTACTCAAACAACTCGATGCCCGTGTGCTCGCCGAGGCCGAGGGCCTTCGCCACAATATCAAACGGATTCTCGCCCGTCTCACTGTAATAGGCGTTGTAGGTCAGGCGGCCCGCTTCATAGAAATAGTAGTTGCAGGACTCGGCCAGTGCCTCCTGCATATTGATGGTGCCGTGCGTCGCGTTCGAGCTTGTCCACACGTAGCACTTCGGCGTGAAGTTTTCCTTCGCGTAGTACATGTAGACGCCCTCGTCCGTAATCTCATAGTATTCACCGATGTGGCCCATGTCGATGGCCGCGATGGCCGTGACCATCTTGTAGATCGAGCCGGGGGCATATTCCGCGAGCAGCGCCCGGTCGTAGAGCGGCTTATAGGGGTCCTCGCTCAGCTCCTTGAAATCGCGGTTATAGGTGGAAAGATCATAAGTCGGATAGCTCGCGCAGGCGAGGATCTCGCCTGTCTTCACGGCCTGCACCACGACGGCCCCGCCCTCGGCGTCCTTGCCTTCGCTGTGCGCGCCGACGCCGTTTTCGCGGAGGTCCAAAATCAATCTCTCCAGCGCATTCTCTGCCACGGCCTGGAGCGAGATGTCCAGCGTCGTCTCCACGTTGTTGCCCGGCTGCGGGACGCTGGTGTAGTATTCGTCGAGCTTTTCGCCCGTGGACGAGACGGTCGTATACTTCATGCCGCTCGTCCCGTGCAGATATTCCTCAAAGGCCAGCTCGATGCCCTCTTTGCCGACCTTTGCGTTCATCGCGTAGCCCTTGTCGCGGTATTCCGGCCAGTCCCCAGCCTCGATGCTGCCGATGGAACCGAGCAGATGCGCCGCGTACTTCGTGTTGTAGACGCGCACGGTGCTCGATTCGACAATCACGCCCGGAATACTCAGCTCCATCACCGCCGCAAGATCCTCCGCGCTGACGTCGGTCGCCAGCGTGTAGTTTTCCAGCCCCACGCCCTCGACGCTCCGCAGCTCCAGCTCATACCGGACGGAGATGACCTTGTACGCCTGCTCCTGCGTCCAGTCACCGGGGATGTTATAATCCTCGCGCAGCTTTTTCATCAGCGTCGAGGCCGTCGTGTCGAGGTCATATTCCCGGTTGCGCAGGAATGCGCGGAAATAATCCTGCCATGTGGACGAGATGCCGTCCATCTGATAGGCATAAGGCCGCTCCATTGTTACCGGGAAATGGCTTTCATATTCGATGCCGCGCTGGTCGCAGAGGTCGAGCAGCTTCAGCAGGTTTTCGTTCGTCGCGCCCGTGTTGGTGAGGACGAAGTTGATGATCACGAGGTTATAGCTCGCGCGGTTCGAGACGAGGACGTTGCCGTTCCGGTCGAGGATGTTGCCGCGCGAGGCCTCCATCGTGGTGCGGTAGGTCATCGAGTCCGCGTCTGCGGTCACGAGTTCCGCCGTCTGTAATTTATAAAGCCGCAGCGCGAACACCGCCATCATCGCCACGATGAAGCAGATGAACACGATCATGCGGAAGCGCATTCTTCGCTGCATTTATGCCCCTGCCTTTCTGATCAACCAGGCGGCCAGATACACCGGCGGCGCCGCCAGCAGCGAAAGCCCGATCTGCCGCAGCACGGGCAGCAGGCCCGCGCCGAATCCCACATGGCCCAGAAATACCTGCACCAAAAACAACACGCCCTGACAGAAAATCAGACAGCCAAGGCTCATCAGCAGCGCCGAGAGCAGATTGCGCCGCAGATACCGGTCGCACGCGTAGCCCACAACCGCGCCGCAGAGCGCCAACAGCACAATATGGATCGCGCCGCCCGCCGCACCGGCCAGACACCAGAACAGCCCGGCCGCGAGACCGAAGATTGCTCCGGACTCGCCGCCCACGTGCATTGCGATACACGCCGCAGCCACCGGGATCAGGCTCAGCTTCACACCGAACAGGCGCATCCGCCCGAACGTCACCGTCTGAAATACCGTCATGAACAGAAACAGCACCCCATATAAGGCCCACATCAGGGCGTTTTTGTATCGTTCGCGCATGGTTTCCCGCCTTTCCGTCTGCCGGTTTTCTGCTTACTGATTTGCGTAGTTTGTGATGATGAAGATCTGCTCGAGGTTGTCAAGGTCGCACGACGGGTTCAAGGTCGCATATTTGGCGACGCCCGTCTCGTCCTGGCTCGCGTTCGTGATATAGCCAAGCAAAAGGCCTCGCGGGTAGAGCGTCGAGCCGGTCGTGACGACCTGATCGTCGTTTTTGATGATCGCGTCGGTCAGCAGATAGTTCATACGAAGGATGCTGCTGCCGTCGGGCAGATACGTGCCCTGTACTACGCCCGTATAGCCGGAGGACGCGATGGACGCGCTGATCTCGAGCGACGAGTCCATGATCGTCGTAATTGTCGCCCAGTTGACACCGACCTTTGTAATAAGGCCCACGACCTGTCCGTTCTCGGTGACGGCGCACATG
>ERZ773107.1730-NODE-1730-length-18377-cov-4.489412_pt1 | contig 18377 bp, 11 predicted proteins | sample MGYA00580571_ERZ773107 | MGnify/ENA primary metagenome ERZ773107 (study PRJEB29015, sample SAMEA2737843) | human gut metagenome | biome: human gut; feature: human-associated habitat; material: faeces | place: China | collected 2012 ... | reverse complement strand
TGCAGTAACAGGGAAGCCCCATTCATCTTAGATTCATTGGTAAGGCAGAACATTGGATTCTCCACAGTTTCCATATCCAGTTTTTCATTCAAAAGATTCTTTGGTGTTCCTCCAAAAATCATGGATTCGACAATCTGTGTCATATCCACCAGTTGCACTCCTCTGTTCTTATCTGCCATCATCGCATCTGCCTGAATCTGTTCGACAGATACTCCCCATTCGTTCATCAGAGAAACAGTTACCGGAATACTGCTGATTCCCTCTCCATTTTCCTCCAGATTTACTGCATAATAAGCTGCAAAATCTCCGTGTTCTGTGACTACTTTATCTGCCAGACGATCGGTATTCCATTCTTTGTCACAAATTCTCACCTGTAATTTGTCTTTCATCTTTTCATAATCCAGGATATCTGGAACTCCCATATCAAAAAATTCTGCTTTTCCCTGTGCCTCAATACGCATATCAGCCACATCGCCAACACAAGAGTCTACATCTTTTCCATGGATATATTCCTGGTAGAGGGAATCCAGATAGACTGTCGGTACGATTCTCTGATCTCCGTTTGGAATCGTAATACCTGTCAACTTCAACCCGTTGTTTTTTTCTACTTCCTGCAGTTTAATTTCTGCGTCCTTATAAGACTCTGGCAGATACTCCTTTACATTGTCTTTGACATATTCATAAAATTCTTTTCTGTTCATCATACGCTTTTACCCCTTTCTGATCATGTGATGGTTCATTCTTTTTCTGCTGATCATCTGCTCGGCTTTCTTCTGATAAGCCATCATTCTCTTTAAAGTTTTCTCCTGGTTTTTTCGTGCTTCCTGTCTTTTTTCCATTGCTTTCATCATAGTTTTCTATTCCTTTCTGTGATTTTTTTGTATGAAAAAGGGAGCCTCACATAGAAGCTCCCAATCATAACCGTTGGTTTTAGTTTCCTTATTTCCTTTTCCTGCTGATATAAAGTCCTGCCATACCTCCTGTGGAGATTACAAGAAGCAGGATCGGCAGCCAGATATTCGTGCTGTCACCTGTTTTCGGTGCGTTTGATACCTTTGTCTCTTCATGGGACTGTGGTGTATCCGGTGTGTTCGGTGTTTCTGGAACTTCCGGTTTCTCATTTGTCAGATTAAAGGTAACTTCTACAACCGGTGTACTGTCATCTGCATAGGCAAATGTCACTTCATGCCTGGTCTGATCCAGTGTGTATCCGTCCAGTGTCTTTGTTTCCACCAGATAATACTTGATCGCCGCATCATATTTGCCGTTCTTAAATGTGGCAATCTCATACAGCTTACTTTCCGCATGACCTGCAGCATCTGTCTTTAAGGTTTCCAGAACTTTTCCCTTACTGTCACGGAGTTCAAATTCTACCCCTTTCAGTGGTTCTCCTGACGATTTATCTGTCTTATTGAGAATCACTTTTCCCTTGGCAGTATCATCTTTCATAGCCACTTTCTGAATTTCTCCGGTATCTTTCACCTCAAATGTCACATCAGATGTCAGAAGATATCCTTTCGGTGCCTGCTCTTCACGTAAGGTATATTTACCGATTGGCAGTTTTTCGATATAGTGTGCTTCCTCTGTGGAAGTCCAGCTCTCTACTACCTGATCGTCTTTGTCAAGAACCGTCAGTTTTGCACCTGGAATCTCAGTTTCTCCTGTGATATCCGTCTTACTGATCTGCACTTTTGTCACATCATCTTTCATCTCATGCTTCTGAACCTCTGCTGTATTCTCTACTGTGAAAGTAATACTTTCTGCAGTGACATATCCATCTGCCGGTTTTGTCTCTGTCATGGTGTATTCCTTACCAACAACCAGTTCTTTGATCACATGGGATTCCTCCGTAGAAGTCCATTCATCTACTGTATTGCCATCTGAATCCGTCACTTTCAGGTGTGCACCTGGAAGTTCTTTACCTGTTGTCAGGTCTGTTTTGGTCAGCTCCACTGTGGTTGGCTGATTTTCAAAAGTAAAATCGTAGCTTACTTCTGTCTGGTCTTCTCCGGCATATTCAAAGGTAAACTCCTGTACTTCTTCTGTTGTAACAAATCCGTCCGGTGCAAAGATCTCTTTCACATAGTATTTTCCGTCTACCGGAAGATCTGCCGTAAAAGTAATCTGTCCTTTTTCATCTGTTACTCGCTGCTCGATCAAACTGTCTTTCTCAAGAAGTACCTCGCCCTTTGCATTTTTGATATCTTCACTGGTATAAAGACCGAAGACACCACCTGCAAGAACACGTTCTGTGTCTTTTTCTTTCTTCAGAACCGTAACCTTTACTTTCTGACGGGCATTCTGCCATTTTTCATCATAAGTGATGACTGGTGTATTCTGGTTCCGGTAGGAAAGGTCAACATATCTCGGCTCTCCGTCCAGCACATAACCATGGGCAGTTTTTACTTCCTTCACATAGTACTTGCCAGCCGGTAGATCTCCCATCTGTGCAATACCATTGGAATCTGTGGTAATGGTTCCTACTTTTTCATCTGCTTTGAAATAATCTTCACTGACACCATCTGCCGCTTTGATATCTTCCGCAGCAAATACATCGAAAGTTACATCTGTAAGACTTCCAGTTACATATTCAAAGAGATGCTCCACAGTACCTTTTACATTGTCCAGAAGTGTCACTTTATCCAAAAACTCTCCATTTTTGTTGATGATCAGAAGTCCTGTTGGAACTTCATCTTTCATCTCTACTTTCTGAATCTCGGCTCTATCTTCCAGCGTGAACTTCACATCCGTTGCTTTCAGATAACCATAAGGTGCCATTTCCTCACGAAGGGTGTATTCCTCTCCAACTGTCAGTCGTTTGATCACATGTGGCTGCTCTTTTACAGAAATCCACTGATCCACAACATTTCCTTCTTTATCAAGAACGGTGAGTTTTGCCCCATCCAGTTCCACACCTGTTGTTACATCAGATTTTGTGATTTCAACTGTTGTCGGCTGGTTCTTTTTCACTGTTTTCAGTTTTACTGCCTTCACATCCTGTCCCTGATAAGAAGCATTCAGATTCAGAACTTCATCAGAGGATACAAATCCAGCCGGTGCTTTTAACTCTTTCACATAATACTGTCCAAGTGGCAGATCCAGCGTACATGCTGCAAGACCATCATTATCAGAAGTCATTTCCTGTAAGAGTGTCTCTGCTTTTGCGATCACCTTTCCATCTGCCTTGATATCTTCTTTGTTATAGATACCAAAGACAGCTCCAGCTACGGTTGTACCATTTTCTGCATCCTGTTTTTCTACCTGGATTGCAATTTTCTGTCGGTCATCACCAACAGTCACTTCCTGTTCGATCACAGGTGTATCCTGATTGGCATAGACAAATGCGACTTCTGATCTGTCATGGTTCAGAACGAATCCTTCCGGTGCAGTCTTTTCTACCACATAGTAAGAACCAAGCGGCAGATTCTCTGCAACTACTTTTCCATCTTCCCCGGTCATAACAGTTGTTACCAGTGCATCCTTCGCATAGATCAGCTGCCTGTTTCCGTTTTCATCTTTCTGATAATCCGGTGTATAGATATTTTCAGCTGCATAGACATTAAATTCCGCACCCTTCAGGTATCTTTCTTCATAAACAAAATCCTTTTTGAATCCGGTCAGCATCTCACCTTTTTTATAGATTGTCAGCCTTCCTTTTACTGGATGGTTCTCGTAATCTACCGTAATAATGGCATCTCCGCTCTCAGAATCCATCTGGTATGCTGTGTTTGCATCCACTGCAATCTCTACATAATTCTTGTTGATTGTGTACCCTTCCGGTGCATTGACTTCCTCAATCCGGTAATGTCCGATCTTCAGATTCTTCGGCATGATCAGATATCCCTGGCTGTCCGTAAAATAGGACTTGTGAGTAGTTGTCACTGGGTAAGTTGTTACCTGCTCCACATACTTCTTGTTGTCCAGGTCATATACCTTAAATTCTGTTCCGGCAATCAATACAGATTTCTTTGTTTCATCGTCTTTTTTCACGATTTTCAGTTTTGCCTTAAACTCTTCATCCAGAAGCACTCGCCAGATCTGTGGCTCGTTTGGATGATGTTCTGTGATATTCACTTCAAAATCATCGACTGGCTTGTAATTGTGCGGTGTTGTAGTTTCACGCACGATATAGCTTCCAAATGGTAATGGAATACTGCAGGCATACCCTTTTTCATCTGTGAAAATCTCAGTTGCTCCATTTTCTCCACTCACTACTGGTTTGGCAGAATCAAAATCATAGCTTCCATCTGCTTTCTTTGTAAGGGAAGATTTCAGATAAACTGTAAATCCAGCTCCGGATAACAGATCTGCATCTGTCTTTCCATTGTTGGCTGCTTTGATGATCTGGAATGGCTGCTTGATGACCTGCTCACTGGAAGTGCATTCTCTTTTTACTTCTGCTGTCATATCTCCTTCATAACTGCACGTAAGATCATGCTCTTCTGCATCTGCCAGGTATCCAGTCGGCGGAGTAATCTCTTTGACATAATATTTGCCAAGATATAAGCCATTTACAGAAGCCTGTCCTTTGTCATCTGTTGTAAGAGAAGCTACCTGCTCTCCTGCTTTATAAATAGTTCCCGTTGCTCCATCCGGGTGCACGATATCTTCACGGGCATACAGTCCATAAACTGCACCTTTCAGTGTGGCATCTCCCTGCGGTACTGCTTTTCCTGTCTCTTTATCCACTTTATAAAGATTGATCTTTGCTGTCACACGGTCATTGCTGAAGGTATGGGCAAAAGATACGGTTGCTTCTTTATCATTGGTGTAAGAAAACTTGAACGTATACACATCTTCTGTATTTCTTACATAGCCTTCCGGCGCCTGATCTTCTTTTACAGAATAGGAATATCCAATCGGAAGATCTGCTGTGAATTTTGCAGTTCCATCTGCTCCAGTAGTTGCTTTCTCAATCAGTGTTCCTTTTTTCACAACAACGGTTCCGTCTGCATTTCTGATATCATTGGATGCATACAGAGCAAAAATACCGCCTTTCAGTGGTTTCTTGGTGTCTTTATCCTGTTTTACTACGGAAACATCTGCTTTCTGTCTCTCGTTGTTAAAAGTCACATCTGCAAATACAACTTCTTTGTTCTGACCAGCATAAGTTAGAGTCACTGACTTTTCTTCGCTGCCGTTATAGAAAGAGTCCGGTGCTTTTGTTTCTTTTACCACGTAGGTTCCAAGATGCAGGTTTTTCAGTGTGACAGAACCATTCTCACCTGTTGTCAGGTTTTCTTTTACAAGGTCACCTTTGCTGTACACTTTTGTGCCATAAGCTGTTACGATATCTGCCCCCGCATACACGTTATATACTGCATTTTTCTGTCTGCGGTTTTCATACTGGAATACCGTTCCATTTTCACTGACATCTGCTCCGGTAAGAACCTGTCCTTCTTTGTAAATGGTAAGCTCTGCCAGCTGTTCCTTATTTTCCACGGTTACAGCTGAGGTCTTACTTGCTACCAATTTTACATTTGTTGCCGTTGCATTTACTACATATCCCTGTGGTGCTGTGATTTCTTTCAGATAAACGGTATCCTGTGTCTTGATGATCGTAACAGAAGATTTTCCATTCTTATCTGTTGCCGGCATCTGAGTGATCAGCTTTGTACAAGCCTCATCGCTGTATACACCGAATACTGCACCTGCAAGATTAACATCCGCTGTATCGTCTTTCTTTACGATTTCGATCGTAGCCTGTTCAATCCAGGACACCTTTAAGCTTACATATTTTTCATCAGCGACACCTTCTCCAAACACAAATGCCAGATCCTGAACACTTGCATTCGTAGTCAGTTTATATGCTGAATAATCTTTTGTAATACTTCCCTTCATTTTTGCAGAAAAAGTAGCACTTACATCTCTTGTCTGTGTCAGAGGAGCTGAAAGATAAAACGTGGTTCCGCCTCCAATTGTTACGCTTGCACCTGCCGCACTTACATTTCCAGTAGATACATTATGGAGCTTTACTCCCTTTGGTAAGTCCATTGTAATTTTCTGCTGGGAAGATGCGTTGAACTGAATGTTCTCCGTTCTCTGAACATTTCCATCTACATAAGCTTTTACATTCGGTTTGGAAAATGACATCGCTACATCTGGTATTTCCGGCTTATTCACACAATAATTATAGAGTTCTTTTGCCAAAGCCTCGCCTGTAGCATTTGTTCCATAGAATGCATCACTGCTTCCATTGGCATAAGATGCAGCCATGTGAATAATGATGAATCTTTTTCCTTCTGAAAAATCTGTGTGTTTATTAGCGAAAAAACTTTCGCTTCCTGCGGCATCTGTACCGTAATAACACACTTTTGCTAACGCCTGATTGTCTCCAATCTTTGTGATTGTATAATTTCCAGATCCTGGTCCTGGTTTTGCCGGCTGTACACAATACGCAGTTGCTCTGACGCTTCCGTAGCTGATATAGTACGGCTCTGTCAGGTAAGTTCCAAGATTATAATCTGCATATCTATACAGTGGTCCTTTTTCAATTGTTACCTGCTGTGTACTTCTTGCTGAATAAGCCGAAACTGCTTCAAATGTTGCAATCTCTCCCTCTTCCATAGAATCAAGATCCACACCTTTGTCTCCTGCCTGTTCCAAAACATCGTGAAGCTCTAACCCTGATTCTTCATCATAGGTATCCTGATTCTGTGCCTGCTCTACTAAATCATCAAATTCATCAGCGTCAATATCGGTAACCTCCGAGTCTGCTTCGGAATCCTCCGCTTCCTCTGTCTGCTGTTCACTGCCAGCTGTTTCGGATTCGGTTACTGCTTCACTCCCTGCAGTTTCTGTCTGCGTTTCTGTTTCTTTCTCACGCACAATCAGTTTTCGGCTGATCTGGTACTTCGGATGCTCCTGATTTACCGGTTCCACATAATAGACCGCTTTGTAAGTGTCCGCATGATCTGTCGTAAAATCCTCATTCTTGTCGTTCTTTGCTTCCTCAAATGTGACTTTGACCTTGTTATCATCCTTGATTTCCAGTCCGGTATAATCCGATTTCACATCAAATACACTGCCAGCTTCCATTTCATAATCTTTGGCAGTCACCACCTCATCTTCATCCAGAAGGTCTTTCACTTCCTCATAAAGTGGAGGTTTTTCCTCTGGCTGGATCTCCGCTGCATATGCCGTCATCGGAGACAGCACTGTACTAAGCATTGTCATGCCTGCCAGCAAGCCAGATACTATTTTTCTAAAATTACCTTTTTTCTTCATGCTAAGGTCCTCTCTTTCATATATTTGTATTAAAACAGACAGTCCTTAGACTGCCTGCAATACACTACTTATCGTTGTGGAAAAATAAGATTGAACTGTACATTTCCCTCTCCGGAATCGACCATCTCCACAGTTGCTTCATACTGTCTCCCTGTTTTTCTTGATACTAGATCCTTATAATGGATTTTTCCTTTAGCCAGGAACTTCTTTGCTGCCGCCTTATCCATCTTTTTCCCCTGGCTTGCAAGGAATTTATCATTCTTCCATAAGGTAAAAGCACAGTTCCGGTCAGAACAGTAAAAGTTTACTTTTCCTTCCCTGACATCAGCTCCACAGCGGGGACATTTGCCAATGACTTCTCCTTTTGCTTTTCCCTGAAACTGCTCTTTCTTTTCTTCTGAAATCCCCTGATATCTGGCAACCAGTTCCTGCATCAGCTCTGTAATCCCATTTAGGAATTCATCTGCTGTCTCTGTATTCCGGGCAATGTGATTCAATGCCATTTCCCACTCTGCTGTCATCTTCGGAGATTTAATCTCATCCGGTAGAACCGTAATCAGCACATTGCCATCATCTGTCGGCACCAGATTTTTCTTTTCCCTTTTCACAAAACCAGACTGAATCAGTTTTTCAATGATGGCTGCCCTTGTTGCCGGAGTACCAAGTCCTTTCTTTTCCGTATCTTCGGTCAGTTCTTCATTTCCTGCACGTTCCATTGCAGAAAGCAGGGTATCTTCTGTGTACTGTTTCGGTGGCTGTGTAAAATGCTCCGATACAAAAGAATCACAAGGACCGTAATGCTTGCCTGCCCAGATATCCAGCTCCGGCTCTTCTTTCTCACTCTTTACGCCAAAGAACTGTTTCAATTTATTTTCGATCGACTTGAATCCTTCCTGCTTTGTTTTCTTTGCTGAGAGATAAAACGTATGATAATTACAGGTAATCTGGCATTTATGGCTTTCATAAATATAAGGATCTGCGGTTGCTGTCAGTACCCTGGCACTGATCAGATACAAAATCTTGCAGTTTCGTTCTTTCAGTTTACCTATATCTGCCTTTGCTACTTCCACGGTCGGGATAATTGCATGGTGATCAGATACTTTCTTTGAATTTAATACCTTACTCACGTCCGACTGATATTCCAGCCCTTCGGCATAGGGCATTTTCCCAAGTAACATCTGAATCAGAGTTTCTGTGCTTTCTCCCATCTCATCTGTCAGATACTGGCTGTCTGTTCTCGGATAAGTAACAAGCTTCTGCTCATACATCTCCTGCACGGCATCCAATGTCTGCTGTGCGGTATAACCAAACATTCTGTTTGCTTCCCTCTGCAGAGTGGTCAGATCATAAAGCTTCGGAGGGCGGACTGTTTTCTCTTTCACATCATCCTTCTCCACTTCGCACATACGCTCCATACAGTCCGCAGCCACTCTATCTGCATCTTCTTTTTTCTGAAAATGCTCTGTAACCGCATCCATATCGTCAAACTTGATATGAGCCATATAATATTTCTCTTTGGTAAATTCCTTGATCTTCTGATTTCGATCCACGATCATAGCAAGTGTTGGTGTCTGCACTCTTCCAACTTTCAGATTCTGGTTATACAGAACGGAAAAAAGACGGCTCGCATTGATTCCCACCAGCCAGTCTGCCTTTGCCCTGCAAAGTGCTGACTGATAGAGACTGTCATAACACGAACCGTCTTTTAATGACGCAAATCCATCTTTAATTGCCTGTTCTTCCATAGATGAGATCCAGAGCCGCTTCATCGGTTTTTGACATTCTGCCTGCTCATATACCAAACGAAAGATTAACTCACCTTCACGTCCTGCATCAGTGGCACAGATCACCTCATCTACTTTGGAATCTCTCATCAGTTTCTTTAAGATTCCGAACTGCTTCTTTGTGCCCTCCAAAATCTTGTGTTTCCAACATTCCGGCACAATCGGCAGATCCTCATATCTCCATTTTTTATATTTTTCATCGTATTCCGATGCATCGCATAATCCCACCAGATGTCCTACGCACCAGGAAACGATATAACCGTTTCCCTCCACGTAGCCATCTTTTCTTGTTCTGGCTCCAAGCACGGAAGCCAGTGCCATCGCAACCGATGGCTTTTCTGCAATCACTAATTTCATTTACTCCTGCTCCTCTTCTTCATCTTCCAGCACATTATCGTCAAAATCTTCATCTCTCAGGATTTCCGGTTCTGTACTTTCTTCCTGCTCATCTGCATCGTCTACTTCCCGTTTTTCCGACTCTGAATCTTCGGATTCATCTTCATCCTCTTCCATCTCATCCTCGTCATCATATTCATGCTTTGGTTTATAGACTTTGAAGTAATATCCTCCTGCCGCAGCTCCGACTGCAACCAGTGCAATCAAAAGATACGTTCCAAATGGGTTTTTATCTTCTGGCATCTGAATGTCATCCTCTACCTTATCTTTCTCAGCTGTCTCTGTCGTTTCCGTCTTTTCTTCCTCTGCTTTTTTCTCTGGTTCTGCATAAACCGTATCTACTTCCGGAAGTGTCACTGAATCAGAAAGCGTGAAGTTCATCAGATCTTTCTCACTGACTTCGGTAAGGAAATACACATTATCCTGAGATTTTGAATTATCAATAATCAGATAGAAAATCTTACCACTCTTAGTTGAAATGGTATAAAACTCTTTTGTGCCTTCTGTAGCTGTTTTAGTAACAGAATCTGCTGTCTCGCCTTCTTTATTAAGCTGTTCCTCAATACCTGTCACTGTCCGATCATCCACGGTTCCTTTTGCATCTGTTGGCTCAGAAGCCTGTGCATCCTGCGGAAGTGGTGAAGTCGTTGTTTTCTCAGTCCCAGTTTCATCTGCACTGGTCGTAGTTGCCATTGCGCCATTATTGTCACTGGAGGTTTTCTGTTTCTCTGCCTGCTTCTTTGCCCATTCATAATAAGGATTCTGCAACACATACTTTTCAGACGTATTTCCGGCACCATCTGTTACCGTAATCTCAATCTGTTTTGTAGTAAAATCTTTCTGTGTCAGTTGCACTCTCAGCATTCCATCATTCAGATCTGTATAAGTGGTGCCATTAACTGTTACTGCAGTAATCCCGGAAACGGTATCATTCCCCTGAATCGTCAGCACACCATCTGTCAGGGAAGCAGAGAGTGTCGGCTTTTCCGTGTCATAACACTTAATAGAGCGATTCTGCTCATATACCTTTCCATCACCATCTGTCACACGCACGTACACTGTCTGATTTCCAGTGATCGTGATACTTCCGCTTCCTGTTACATCCTGCCAGCTTCCATCTTTTCCTGCTTTTGCTTCAATCTTTGCTATAGAGAAACCTTCCGGCATATGGCTGGCATCTACCGTAACAGCAATGGTTGTTTCTCCCTGTTTCCAGCCATCCGGCTTCTCAATCGTGATTGCAGGTGTAGTATTCTCAGCTGCATAAGCAGTCTGTGTCTGGAGCAAAGGTGTTGTCAGGCAAAGAAATGTCGTTGCTGCAAGCAAGCTCTTTTTTACCCTGCTTTTAGTAATTGTTCTCTTCTTCTGTTTCATTTTTTCCAGATTCATCATCGGCTTTTGTTTCCTCCTTCTGTATTTCTACCCTGCCGGGCAGTTCATTTTTCATTCTCTTTTTGAAAGCTTCCAATTCCGGAATACTCATATCCATTGCACGGATAATTCTTACAATTTCCAGATTTTCCGCTTCTGTTTTTGCAATCTCCGCAGCCTTGAACCGCTTTAAATCTGCTTCATATCTGGCTTTGGAGGCTTCCATTTTTTCCTTGGCTTTCTCATAATCTGCCGTTGCTTTTTCAAGACTTTTCATCGGTTCTCCTTTCCGGACGGCTGATGCAGCCGCCCTTTTTTCTTACCATCGTCCGAATCCATAGAAATGACTCTGCCAGTATGGGGAATTGATGGACGTATACTGCACCGGATGTCCACAATGGATCATCTGACCATTGCCTACATAGATTCCGATATGCGTTACCGGCTCCCCTGCGTCGTAAGTTCCAGTAAAGAAAATCAAATCTCCCGGCTGTGCCTCCGACTGGGATACTGGTGTACAAATGTTGTACAGTCCCTGTGCTGTTAGTCTTCCTGTATTCCTTACACCAGAGTTTGTCAGACAGTAGCTTACAAATCCGGAACAATCGAATCCACTTGGGGAATATCCACCCCACACATACGGTGTTCCGAGATATTTTGCCGCTTCTTCTAGTAATCGCTGTGCCGCTTCACTGGTGTATTCATTGCCACCAAAACTGGAACCTTCTCCTGTTTCCAGATAAAAGATCGGGTTTAACCGTTCTCCATTTTTTAACAGTTCAATATGAAGATGGCTTCCTGTCGAATTTCCAGTGTTTCCTACCAGACCAATTTCATCACCTTTGCTAACAGATGCTCCTGCAGATACGCTCCGGCTGCTAAGGTGTGCATAGCGAAGCTCATAACCTTTGCTGTCTTTGATAATGACGTAATTTCCATAGCTGTCATTATAAGCAGAAGTCGTAACCGTTCCAGTCAGTCCTGCCATCACTTTTGTTCCTTCCGGTGCACCAATATCCATACCATTGTGTAGCTGGTTTGCACCTGAAATCGGGTGAATCCGATAACCATAATAGCTTGTCACACTGGAATACCAGTTAAAATCAACCGGTGTCGCAAACATCTGTAAATTACCTTTCGTATCGTTATAGGCACTGAACAGTTCTTTCTGGAAAAATCCCAGCCTTTCCTGACAGATCGACATCAGATTTCCACTGTTTAAGGTAACATTCAGCACATCTACATCTCTTGTCCTGGTCACTTCCACTTCCTGGCTTCCATTATCATCTGCCAGATAACATTCCCAGGTCTTATGACCATGTGCGGATGCTGCCGCATGACTGTCATAATAGACATCAAATTGTACACCGTATCTTGCGAAAGCTCCGGTATCTTCTACGGTATATTCGACACCATTCATAACTACCTTTGTTCCCATTGGTACAAACGGATTGGAAGCATCTACCGCTAAGGTATGATTGGCAGTTGGATATGCTCCACTGGCAGTCGGTCCTCCGCTCCAAATACCACAACAAATTGGGCAGTTACAATACCCACTGGTCACAACCTGTCCCAAAGATTCTCCCACCCTCACCGTTGCTGTCTCCGTCACGGTTTCATTCACTGCTTCCGTAGTCAGATGATATTGCTCTGCAAACAAGGCATCCAGCTCCGGCTTGACCTGTTCAAAAGTAAATTCTTCATACTTTGCAGACAGATAACTGATCAGAATAAACGGATCATGCTCAATAGGTCCGATATCATATCGGTATTCCTCATGTCCCGGTTCTTCAGATTCCATGTTGTTGATCCGCTCCTGCAGATTAGCTTCCAGCTGTGTGTAATACAGTTCCGCTTCCCGGATTGCCTGATCCGATGACAGATAACTGGTTCCGGTATAAGTGATCACATTTTGTAAAAACACTGCAGAGCAAGACGTGACATTCGTTATGATCAGAAACATCAATCCGATCAGAACTGCTACACTGATATACACCTTCCGGTTTTCTTTAAAGAAGTTGGTGACCTTGCCGCCAATCTTCTTAATATAATCAATCGTACCTTTTGTAGCTGTTCCTACTGTCTGTTCACTTCGCTTCGCTTTGGCATAATCCCGTTTGATCTGTTGCTTCTGAATCTGTTTTTTCAGTTTCTTCTGCTCCTGACGGGCTGCAGCCTGTGTCTGTTTCTCTTCCTGTCTTTCAAGTCTGCTTCTTTTTCTGGATGCCCTCTGTTTCCTGCGTCTGGCACTTCTCTGTTCCAACCGGTAAACACCTTCGCCACTTTCTTCTAACTTATGGGCACCTTCTACCGCCGCATTATCGTCTTCATTTTTGCTGATCTCACGGTGCAATGCTACGGAAGTTGCACTTCCTGCTTTCTTAACAGCAGAAGTTTTTTCTGTTTTCACAGATTCCCCTTCGCCAAACTTCAAGCGGGATTTCTTCTTTCCAGGAGCTTCCCCTTCATTTGCCCGATAGACCTGTGCCTTCTTGGAATGCTGCTTAGCTTCCTTTTTCTTTTTTGCTTTCTCATAAGAAAACTTTTTGACTTTTTCCTTCTGTTTTTGATGGCGGAAATTGACTCCATCCGTATCCATCTGGTTCAATTTCTCCATATCTTTGTCATTTTTCACAGAAGCACCAGTTTCCTCATAAGCAAATTTCAAACGCTGTTTTTGTTTTGGCTTTTTGCTGCCGCCGGTCTGATTTCTCCGGCTGTCTCCTCTGTTTTTTGATAGATCAGCACGTTTTTCTTTCAGTCTCCCTGACTGTCCGGCTTCAGATTTTCCTGCAAGTCTGGATTCTTTTCCGACTTCAGCACGAATCCTTTTCCGGTTTTGCTGTTTTCTATTTTGTCCAAAATCCTCACTTTGCTTCTCTGTCCGTATCAGTTCCGGTGCATCTCTGGATTTTTGCACAGAGGGACGAATATTTTTCCCACTCCGTTCAGACTGGCGGGAAGACTTATCCACAAGGCTTAATTCTTTTTCCCCCTGTTTTCCTCCCATCTGCACATCACTGGCACGGTTACTGACACGAACAGAAGATTTATCCGTCAGGTTTTCTTCCACCAGACCATCCTTGGTCATCTTCTGGACTTTCTTATCCCTGACTTTCATTCTCTGTTCTGCCACTACTTACTCCTCCTTCTTCGGATACCCTTTCCCTGCCTGTAATAAACAGAGAAAAGCGATGCCAAAAACAGCACCGCCACTAAAAGTTAATACATATGAAATTGCTCGTAACATTGTTTTCTCCTTTGATTTAACCTGCTTCAGAAGTTTCCTCCAAGCGGGTTGTCATGATTTTATAGAGGGAATTCTTCGGAAATCTGTCTACGAATGGGATAATGACATTTCCATAAAACAGAAGTCCTTCCCCCTCATTACTGTTGGTTACATAGGACAGCTGGGTTGGTGAGATATTCAGCTGTTTTGCCAGAATCTGCCTGTCTCCGGAAGCCTGGTTCAGCATATAAATGAAATCAGAGTTTTCAAAAATATTCTCGATTTCCCTGGAAGCCAATAAATCTTTGATATTCTGTGTTATCTGATTGTTATTATCAGGCGGCTTTTTATCCACCTCTCTGGGACTTTCGCCCATTTTCATCAGCGTGTCATTTCACGCTCAGCATAGCATATCTTTTTACCACGATTATATCGTACCGGCTGGCAATGCGGCCTCTTGGAGCTGTTATATTCTGCTTATGCAGGTTCAAGCTCTATGCGTTGCGTGTGGCTATTCTATTATGAATAGCCTTCCACTCGGATTAGGTCGCTACCCCTTTCCCGTTTTTTTCCGCATTGATACTTCTGACTTACTTGCCGGTTTCAGTCAGAACGGCGATAGTTTGCACTTTAAGCGACTAACAAGTAACAAACCAGTTCACCAGTTGGAATACCTCCCCATTTACGGAACCTCTTCCAAATTTCCACACTGTAAGCTGCTGTCTGCTCTTCTTTTAATAGAAGATGGAATTCATCCACATAGTAACGGGTAGATTTATGAGCGGAACGATTGATAGTCACTCGGTTCCATACCTGGTCCTGCACAATCAACATCCCAATCTTTTTCAGCTGTTTTCCAAGCTCTTTGATATCAAAACAAACGATACGATTGTTGATATCTACATTTGTGCGATGATTAAAAACATTCAGGGAGCCTGTAACATAAATCTCCAATGAAGTTGCAAGACGCTGTGCTTCCGGCTCTTCCTGTTTCCGCAACAGATTATATAAATCCTCCAGTATTGGCATCTTCTCCGGCATTGGATCGGCAAGATATTCCTGATAGACTAACCGTACACAACGGTCAATGATGGTCTTTTCTACCGGCTCCAGTCCATTCTTTCCTCCAACAATCAATTCACACAAAGACAGAATAAAATCTGCTTTCAGTGACAGTGGATTGTCTTCCTCAGAATAATTCAGATTCAGATCCATCGGATTGATATACTGGTCAGATACTGGCGAAACCCGAACTACCTGCCCATGCAGTGCCTGCACAAGTGCCGAATATTCGGCTTCTGGATCACAGACAATGATATCGTCTTCCGTAATCAGGAAGCAGTTTGTAATTTCCCTCTTTGCTGAGAAGGACTTACCGGAACCAGGTGTACCAAGAATCAGTCCATTCGGGTTCTTCAGACGCTTCCGGTCAACCATGATCATGTTGTTGGATAATGCATTCAGTCCATAATAAAGAGCTTCCCCTTCCTGAAACAGTTCCTGTGTCGTAAATGGCACGAAGATCGCTGTTGAAGATGTGGTAAGCCCTCTCTGAATTTCAATTCGATTGACTCCCAGTGGAATACAGGACATGAGTGCTGCTTCCTGCTGATAATCCAACTGTTTTAAGGAACAGTTATATTTCTGTGCGATTCCCTGTACCTGGAAAATATTATTATCCAGCTTCTGACGTTTCTTTGCGGTATTCATAACCAGAACTGTCACAAGGAACATTCGCTCATTTCTGGACTGCAGATCTTCCAGCAGATTCTTCGCCTCTTCTCCATAGGTTACAAGGTCCGATGGAAGCACGTCCATATCATAACCGGAACGTACCGCCCGTTTCTGCTCTTCAATTTTCATCTTATCCAGATCTGAAATCTTACTCTTGATCATCTTGATCGCAGCACTCTGGTCAATGGACTGGATATGAATGTTGACATTGATGCTGTCATCTACATCCAGGAAATCTGCAAGCATCCGGTCTGTAAGCTCCGGTGCAAGAATCTGCAGGTAACTCACACTTCCCAGCGTTCTTCCCATCAAAAATGTCTGATTCTTGGAAAAGTTAAAGGAAGTCGGTGCAATAAAATCTTTAGTCTTTAATCCGGTTTCCGGCAGCATCTTATACTGGAACTTAAATGGTTCGATCCGATCCTGGTTAAACACATGATACATAATCTCCAGCCTTTCCAGACCATTTAGTGAATGTGCCTGTGCTCCCAGAACCTTAAAGTTGTTTAAGATATCTGTTTCGATTCTTTCAAGCCTTGGTCTTGCCACCTTCAGGCTTTCTGCTTCGATTCCAAAAGTGATATACTTTGTCTTTACCAGACCATTATTTCCTTTGGAAAGCTGATTTTTCAGCATAGTACGGTACTCTTCACGAATGGCATTGAAGTCATCGTTCTGATCCGGAATATCAATACTTTTTTCAAATTCTGCCACATCCACCTGCTGATTGATAAAGGACAGCTGCACACTGATAGAAGAATCAAAGTAATTTAAGAAATCACAGTAATTCTCAAATATCGTGGTCTTATCCTCATTTAAAGCAAGCTGATAATTGATGTCATAAAACTGAATTGTCTTGGAGAAAAAGGTCTTTGTCACCTGGCAGATACCATCCTGCAGCATCCGAATATACGGAATACTCTGCTGTGCAGTTGTAGGAATGTTTTTCTGTTTCCTACGATCCCGTTCCTGCTTCTTCCTACGCTTTTCCTGTTCTCTTTCTTTTCTGCTTTTTTTGTTTTTTCTTTCCTGACGGTTTCTTTTTTCCGCCAGGGACAGACGCTCCTGCTGAGCCTCCTGCTTTGTCTTTTTTGCCATCCGGCACACCCTCCTTTTTTACAAGGGTGGAAATCTCCTGATAAAAATTTTCTGTCTTATATGGTCTTACTGCCGGACAGATAAACTTCTGTCGAATGATATTTGCCACCACTTTTTCAAAGGGAAGACCGTCTTTTTCATACATTGCCATGAAGAAAAACGGAAGCATGATCGTTACCATCAGGATGGCTGCGATACTGGAACCGATTGGTTTTCTCATGAACAGATAAAACGGAATTCCCACAACTGCGGCAAGTGAAAAGAAAATCAGCTGCCGCTTTGTCAGATTTAACGCTACTTTTGTTTTGACCTTGGTAAGGTCTTTTGGTACTGGTACATACGCCATGGTATGCGCTCCTTTCCTGCCCGTTAGTGGGCATTGAATATCGATTTGCTAAGGCTTCCGGTCTTGAATAATGAAAATGCAAGAATCACGGTATAAGCTGCTACTGAAAACATTGCTGCATGAAGGTCACTGGATATGGTCATTGCATTTACTAAAACTGCATAAATTCCCACACAGACCATCATGAAGAATCCCTGAAATGCCAGTGCGAACAAGCCTTTTAAATAGTTGTTTCCGATATTGCCCCATTCCTTATTGGTCATGGTGGCAAACGGAATTGGTGCTATGGAAGTATAAAGGTAAATTTCTATCATTCTTCCGTACAAAATAACGGTTATGATGATTGACAGAATCCGCATGGTAATACTGATCAGCAGCGTTTCCATGGATAGCAGGAACAAATCCCCTAACTCCATATCCTCCAGGGCATCCACAATTCGTGTAATTGCTTCTGTTGCATCCACCGCAGTGTTTCCTGATATCACCCCGGCTGCATTGTTGACCACATGCTGGCCAACATCAAAGACCGCCATCGTGATATTGAACGTATTTGTCACCAGATAAATGGCTACATACGCTTTGAAGATCCAGAGGAAAATGTTATAAGTCTCAAATTCATGGAAATTGTTTTTTTGCGTTACCATCGTGATCAATTCATAGCACAGGACAAAGGTGATGATCAGTCCCGCAATGGGGACGATCACCGTTTGGGATATATTCTGAATCAGATTAAAAATCCCTGCATTCCACCCCTGCGGTGTCTGTCCCACCTGCCCGGCTATGGTTCCCACCTGCTCATTGACAGACGTGAACATGTTATCCAAACATGACTTGATAAGTCCGATCAGGATATCCTTTATCGCTTCCGTAATTCTCTCAATGATGGTGTTCATCTACCACTCCTCTTAAGAGAACAATGTTGCCAGCTGTGGAATCAGGGTAGTTCCCAGCAGCATGATTCCGGCACCAGCCATCAGCTGTTTGATGCCCTGGCTCTTTACTAATGTGTGATAAAGAAGCAATAGAAGTGTAAAAAATTTTGCCGTTCCTATCCGATACTTGCCTTTGGTATCGGATAGGGCGGGCGGTCATTCGGGCAAGTCCACCTTGCCAACGAAAGAATAGTAAATCTCAATGTCCTGTCTGCGTGTGCCGTTTTCATCGTAGCTGCACTCATGCACAACGATTTTCT